>ERZ1034873.940-NODE-940-length-12250-cov-6.983436_pt1 | contig 12250 bp, 9 predicted proteins | sample MGYA00520689_ERZ1034873 | MGnify/ENA primary metagenome ERZ1034873 (study PRJEB33766, sample SAMN09781722) | gut metagenome | biome: gut microbiome | host: Homo sapiens | place: Madagascar | study: EMG produced TPA metagenomics assembly of the PRJNA485056 data set...
AACCTAGGTATGCGTTTCAACGTTGATTACATGTCGTTTAACGAGATGAAAAAAATATAAGAAACTCTAAAAAGGGATAGAATGTTACTACACTTTTATAAGGCTCAAAGCCCTATAAAACAAGGGCTGGTGAGCCATAAGTGTCAAAGATGAGATATTATAAATCTCTTTTACGATAATTCAAAATTTACGATAATTCAAAACGTCTAAAGCTTTTTATCATTATAGTAATCAAGCTCACCTTGTGCAGTACCATGGGCCATTTCCCATAATGGTTCATAACTATCATACGCATCATTTAACTTATCAAAAGTATAAGTTGATTCGTCAATTAACGCCCGACACTTATCAACATGAAGAAATACCGAATTGTCTACAAATTTATCTGATTCTAGAAAAACAGTATTATTATGTATACTAAACTCATATTCTCTTGAAAAATCATAAGTTTCATTTTCGTAGTCAAATCTACCGCTTAACGTAAGTACAAAAGTATTACCATGCACTTGCACTTCACAATCATCACTTGAGATGTGTATATTATAAAGTTTTGAAGTCATAATTATTTCTCACTATTCTTGAATATTATTACTGACTGCTCCCACGGGCAAGCCCGTGGGGTTCTGATTGAGAAGTGTAGCTTGTAATCGTACACCATTTTCAGGCTTTGGAGTTACAAGTATAAATCTGTTTGCATCAGGACTTTTATTACCTAGAGTCCTACGACCACATTAGCGGTAAATTTCTGTCTTACGATAAGGACGCTCAGTCAATCTTTCTAATATTTAGAATATATATTTATTCTATACTAATATCAAGTGGTAGAAATATAGTTTTTCATAGAAAAAGTGGCTTTCATCCCACACGCAAGCATGTGGGTTTTACGCCACAATTTATAACCAGCGGCTTGCGCTTTTCGCTGAACTTCCATTTTATAAGTTCTTGAATTACGTTATGCTTCAAGTAAATTACTCCTTTCTGTGTGGTTGAATATAGCAAAACACATTTTTCTGGATTTTTTAATGGCAATTACGCATATTTTTCTGACACAATCAGACATGGAAGCGCACATTTTTCTAAAGGAGGTGCATTTAGAGATATTAGTCATCGCTGAAAAGCTGAGCGTAGCTCAGTCCATTGCGAAGGTATTAGGCGCGACATCTTGCAAGGACGGCTATCTCGAAGGAAACAACTACATCATCTTATGGTGTGTCGGTCATCTCGTTGGGCTTGCGGATGCAAGCTCCTACGATGAACACTACGGTTAATGTCAAGCAAGTTGCAAAACTTTTTTTATATTTTTTGCTGAGAGATAAGCAAAAAAAATTTTCATTTAGGCTTAGATGCAAATTTGTCCCATTTTTTTGCCAAAAGGAGCTTGTATAATTTAGCTAGTTTGAAAATTATTAAAAACTACCTAAGGAGATTAGCATGGACTTAAAAGATCAAGTAACTACGGTTCAAGGTGGTTCTTGTTGTCAAAGTCATGAACCCACCACCTCTACAGTTACCCCAACCAAGGTTGAAAACAACTTAGGGGTTAAGAATGTATCCTCATGTTGCAGTCATAAACCAAAGATTTCAGCTGTCACTCCTCAAAAAATAACTCCCGCTAGCGTATCTTTAGTGACCAAAGCACCATTAGGCGGGCAAGAAACTAACGCCTCAAAGGTCACTGCTGAGCAATGTTCTTGCCATGATCATGAAGCAAAAGTCGACCAATGTTCTTGCCATGATCATGAAACCAAACCTAATCATAATTCAAAAATTGAGTCAAATACCCAAGGTTCTTGTTGTTGCCATGCGCACGGCACTAAAGGTTCTTCACATGCAGAACACCAACATGAAGATGGGGAAATTATTGGCGGATGTTCTTCTTGTTGTGGCGATAGCCATGTAACTTCAAGCCCGTCTTGGTTTGATAAAGTACTTCAAGTCTTTGATAGTGGGTGGGTTGCATTTTTAGTGGCAATCTTGTTAGTTTTATCATTAGTGTTAAAGTACAATGATGTAGCGCTTTCTTGGCTACCAACCATTATTGTGAGTTTAGTGTGCGGATTACCAATCCTAGTTTCTGCTGTCAAAAGATTAGCCTTCTCGCAAGGCATTTTGCGTATTTCATCGTCTTTACTCGTTAGTATGGCTATCATAGCGGCGCTTTTAATTGGTGATTACTTTGCAGCAGCTGAAGTCGCCTTCATTATGGCAATTGGGGAACGACTAGAACACTGGACGGTTAAAAGAACTCAGCGTGGAATCAGACAATTAGTCGAGTCTGCCCCCGCAACTGCCCGTAAACTTGTAAATGGAGTTGAGCAGGAAATATCCGTGACGGATGTTGTAGCTGACGATATTTTATTAGTGCGCCCGGGGGAAATGATTCCGGTAGATGGGGTGATTTTACAAGGTAGTGCTTCGATTGATGCCTCTTCATTAACCGGCGAATCAGTGCCTGAAGTTAAAGAAGTAGGAGCGCAAGTAATGAGTGGCACTATAAGTACCGATGGGGCATTGCAAATTAAAGCTCTCCGCCCAGGTACTGATGGGGCGCTACAGCGCATTATAAAAATAGTACGTGATTCGGGGCACAATAAGGCTAATATTCAGACTACAGCAGACAAGTGGGCTTCCATTCTAATACCAATGGCTTTATTGATAGCTGTCGCCACCTTAATTTTTACTGGTGAAGTGACCCGTGCCGTAGCCGTGCTAGTAGTATTTTGTCCATGCGCTTTGGTTTTAGCGACCCCAACTGCCATCATTGCTGCCATTGGGCAAGCGGCCAAACATGGCGTTATTATCAAATCAGGGGCGGCCCTAGAACGCATGGCGGCGACTGATACAGCGGTTTTTGATAAAACAGGGACTTTAAGCCAAGGGCGTCCAGAATGTACTGGGGTAATTTTAGGGGCTAACTACGCTGCCGATGAATTAACCTTGCTACGTTTAGTTGGGGCGGCAGAAGCTCAAAGCGAACATCCGTTAGCGCGAGCTTTAGTGCGTTACGCTCAAGCCAAAGGTATCTCAACTTGGCCTCAAGTGGCAAGTTTTGGGATAACTGCGGGGCGCGGGATTAAAGCTATGGTTGATGGGCATAGCGTACTATGTGGTAGTTCCACAGCTCTTAACGAAAACGGTATTACCTTAAGCTTAGCCGAACAACAAAAGACTGACCAAGCTCGCTCTTTGGGACAAACGGTCATCTTTACGGCAGTAGATGGCGTAGTAGCAGGGATCTTCTCCTTTGCTGATGCCTTAAAAGACAACGCCAAAGATACGCTTACGGCGCTCCAAAAAGTAGGGGTTACTCCAGTTATTCTTTCAGGGGATCATAAAGATAGTGTGGCTGCTGCCGCTAAAGCCTTAGGCGTAACTGAATTTAAAGCGGGTGTTTTGCCGAGTGAAAAACTTAGTTTTATCCGTGAGTTACAACTTAAAGGACATCGGGTATTTATGACGGGGGACGGCATCAATGATGCTCCTGCGCTTAAGATTGCCGACGTTGGGGTAGCGATGGGAGTTATGGGGAGTGATTTAGCCTTAGAAGCATCTGATGTAGCTTTGATGAAAGATGATATCTCCAAGGTTCCATACTTAAAGTTACTTTCTAAATCGTGTGCTAATACCATTAAAACTGGTATTGCCATTTCGCTAGTGATAAACCTTATTGCGGTTACTCTTTCAATTATGGGGCTGATGACTCCGGCAATAGGGGCGGTTGTGCATAATGCGGGTTCCTGCTTTGTGATACTTTTTGCTTCGCTCTTGTATGACCGTAAGCTTACGGTGTAACTTTGGGGCATAGTTAGGCTCAAACCAAAAGACGCGCTTAAGCTTAGCGTAAGCAGATCTAGATTAGTATTGGTATTAAAAGTAAAGTCTAAAGTACTTACTAAAGGTAAGTAGGTAAGTACCTAAAGTAAGCACTAAAAATAAATCAAACGACAATAGAGTAAAAACCTGCCTAGGCTAACCTAAGCAGGTTTTTTATTTATAACGCGCGTTACTTTAGTAATTTTTATCGTTACTTTCGTAATTTTCTCATTACTTCTCATGTCTCAAGATAAGCTCGAGAACTTATCTTTATACGTTAGATCTGGTATTCAGTTATAACCTTTGGTAGGCAATCAAAAGCTGCAAAGACTTGATCGCGCACTGCCCAAAATTCAGGACTAGTACGGATTCTTTCTTCCGGCAGCTTCACGTCAATAATGGTCTTTACATGGCCCGGATTTGGGGTCATCACGACGATTCTATCGGCCAAAAATACCGCTTCTTCGATGTCATGGGTGACAAACAACATGGTTTTACCATATTCACGATTAAGATAGCGCACGTCGTCTTGTAGCTTCATTCTAGTGATAGCATCTAAGGCCCCAAAAGGTTCATCCAAAAATACAATTTCAGGTTCTACAGCTAACGCGCGGGCGATAGAAACGCGTTGTTGCATCCCACCGCTCAATTCTTTAGGATACGAGTTAGCGAATTTTTCTAGGCCGACGAGTTTTAAGTATTTTAAAGCTCGTTCTTTGCGTTCTTGCACTGGAAGCTTTAAGGTCTCGAGTCCTAATTCCACGTTTTTTCGAACGGTGCGCCAAGGTAATAGCCCGTAATTTTGAAAGATAGTGACGTATCTAATATCTGGTTTACTTACTTCTTGTTCGTTAATTTTAATTGAACCGGTGTCAGCTAAATCAAAGCCGGCCACAGCGTTTAAAAGGGTACTTTTACCGCACCCTGAGGGGCCGAGCAAGCAAATGAGTTCCCCTTGGGCAATACTCAAGTTGACTTTATCTAAGGCGGTAAATGTTCCTTTAGCGGTCGTGTAGGTGCGTCCCGCTTGTTTGATTTCAATTTGCATTAGGCGTGCCCCCAAGATTTAAGAATAGATTTTTCGATAAAACGTAAACTGCTATCGAGCATAAGTCCAATAAAGCCTATAACTAAAATGTCAGCGGCTAAGATATCAGCGCGCAAATTATTACGTGCGTCGACGATTAAATAACCAAGACCTGATTGCGGCCCCGCCATTTCACCGCAGACTAAGAAGACCCAAGCTGCCCCTAAGGCTAACCGTAAGCCCGCCGCAATTTGCGGAAACGAAGCAGGTAACACCACCTTGTAAATAAGAGGTAAACCTTTAATCTCAAAGTTCGCTGCAACCTTGTAATATACAGGATCAATATGGTTTACCGCTGATACTGTAGCTAACAACACTGGGAAGAAGGTGGCAATGAAGATAATAATGGCCGCTGGCAAATCACCAATCCCAAACCACAACACAATAAACGGCAACCAAGCGAGCGGTGAAACAGGACGCAGGAGCTGAATTACTGGATTGACATAGAGAAATAAAGTTTTAAAGCGACCAAATAAAAGCCCTAAAGGAATAGCAACGATAACGGCACTTAAATAACCTAAGGCAAAACGGTACATACTAGCCCCGATATGGCTTATTAAAGTCCCATCGATAATTAGTTCCCACAGGGCCGCTATGGCGGCGGTAGGGGCCGGTAAGAGCGCCTGGTTAAAATTTCCGACGGAGACGATTAGTTGCCAAAGGCCTAAAAACACCCCAAAAGAAACCACAATATGTAGTAACTTTGCCGGATAAAAGAATCTAATTTTATTCATGAAGGACAAACTCCTCATAAGCTGGAGGGGTAGTAGATAAACCCGCTTCTTGTACGCGGTGCGCTAGGTCTTGATAAGTTGCAGGCTTTAACTGCAAATCCTTAAATGAAATATAAGTAAGCGATTCCTTTAACACGGCCGGGCTTTGCTTTAAGTAGGCGCTAGCAACTTTGAGAGCTTTCGCTTCATCAGTGAGCTCACTACCTGTCTGTTCGTATAACTTAACAAACAGCTGGGCAAGTTCTGGATTTTGTTTTAAGAATTTGCCATTAAACACGAGTAAGCAGCAGATGGAGTTAGGCCATAGTTCCGCAGAAGTATAAAGCACATGCCCTAAATCTAAGACTTTAGCCACGGCCCCAAATGGTTCGGCGACGCAGTAAGCGGCAATTTGTCCTGAGGCTAAAGCTGAGGGCATTTCCGCTGGTGCAAGTTCAGTAATTTTGATATCGTCTTTAGTGAGCCCCGCCTTTTTCAAAACTTCTAGCAACAACAGATAATGTGAAGATTGACGGTGGGGAATGGCAATGGTTTTACCCTTTAAATCAGCAGCTGACTTGATATCCTTTGAGGCGATAAACACATTGCCATCACGGTGTCCTGAAGCGGCTGCACTAAGGTCTAAGCCTTGTTCGCGCGCTTTCATGGCAAGTTCTGCTAAAACCGGAGCCGCGTCAACGTGACCGGTGTTTAAGGCATCAAGTAATTCAGGCCATGAACCATAACGGACTAATTCAATTTTAAGCCCGTGTTTAGCAGCAAGTTCCTGTTCTTGGGCTAACGCTAAAATCGGTAGGGCGTGAGTAATTGGCAGGTATGCAATCTTGATGGTTTTTAGATTTTTAGTTGCTTCTTGGGAGGAAGTAGCTTTTGGGGCTACTTCTTGTGCCTTAACCGCGCCACTTGCTTGGTTTTCAGCGCCTCCACAGCCGTTAAGGCCGAGGCAAAAAGTGAGCCCTACCAAAGAGTAGAGACTTAATTTAGTAAGTTTTTGCGGGTAAGTTTTGGTGGTGGCGAGTAACTTAGTAAAATTGATATTCATATGTAAAAATCCTTTTTTTAGGCCCTTGGGACTTTTTTAAGTCGACAAGGGTTTAAGACGAAAGCTCAAGGCTAACGCCTTAAAAATACGAGAGACCAAAAATTAAGGAGTTATGCTAACTCTGAAGTCCTTGTTTAGGCTTGAGCTTCGGCGTGGGTTGGGGCCCAACCTAAAGCGACCCGTTTAGCTTTAAGGTCGCTAATGATGAGGTTAGCTAGCTCTTCTGGGGAAACGTTTACGTTCATGCTTGAACCTAAAAGCTCCTTAGTGCCGTGTTTTAAAAATTCAATCACATTCTTCGAACCAAAGATTGGCGCTTCAACGCAGTGATAGGAGTTAATCCCCATGAGTCTAAAACCTAAAGCGGCGTTAATCCCTTTTTCGTTACCCCATTCAGGAGAAGCGAACGCAAATGGCATGTCTTTTAAATCTTGACCAAAATATTTAGCCAACGCTCCAAAAATGGTAGAAGAACGGGCGTTATCGATACATTCGCCGACATGCCAAACTGGTGGTAAATCGGGCTTTAAAAACTGAGCTAAAGTGTCACCGGCTTTAGTAAAGGCGTCACGTCTACAGTAACCTAATTTCATGAGCGGGAATGAGGCGCAGCCGTTCGATAAAACTAGAACATTGTTTTTAATTAAGATGTCCGTTACCACTTGAGTTGGCTGTTCGTAAACCACACGGGTATTACTGCAACCAACCATATTTACAATCCCTAAAATGCGTCCATCTTTAAGGGCTTGAGCAACAGGGGCAATACTGCCAAATCTCTTAGCGATATACTCTAATGAAAAACCTACTTCAGCTTCAATTTCGTACGGTGGAATGTGGACCGGAATCCCACGACGTCTAGTAAAAGCTTCAATCCCCATGTTGACGATGCGCCGCGCTAAAGCTTGGGTTTCACCAATATTGGCGTGGTGATGGTCGTATTCACAGCGGATGGCGCCAGGTAAACGCGCAGATTCACTCGTGGTTACCACAGTGGTCTTAAAGCAATCGGCTACATCCATGATAGCTGGGAATACGTCCTGCACGTCGGCTACCCATAAATCAAGCGCCCCGGTGGCGAGTACTAATTCCGCTGAAACGGCATTAGAAAGCGGGATGACCCCACCATAGCGGTACATCGCCGCTAAACCAGAGCAGCAAATGCCGTAGAAACGAATGCCTTTAGCCCCAGCAGCTTTAGCCCGAGCGATAAATTCCTCTGATTGACCGGCTTCGACAATGGCACTTACTAGGGTTGGCAGGTGTCCATGCACGGCAATATTGACGTAACCTTCTTTAATAGCCCCAATGTTGACCTTTGAGGTCACGCGGTCACCTACGCCAAAGAGGCAATCGGTGGCGATAGAGGCGGCTACTACCCCCGTAAAGACAAACGCTAAACCACAACGCAAAAATTGCTGCATGATGCTGCGCCAATCACCATCGACCCCGCAACCACTCTTATGCATAGCTTCAAAGACTTCGTGGTAGGCGCTGATAGGGATAATATCGAGCGCTTCCCAGCATTTACGGCGTTCTTCTGGGGCTAAAGCTTCAATTGTGCTATGGGAAGCGGGTTCTGGACGCCCCAAATCTTCTAACAATACATCGGCTACGGCAATGGCAAGTTCATTGACACTCTTACCTTCAAGGCTAATCCCAAAAGCTTGGGCGACAGTTTTAACTTTATCAACTCCAATAATTGGTAATTTTAGTTTACCTTGAGCCGCCCATTTTAAAGAAAGCACTACTTCGCGGGCATGCATGCCGTGCTGAGAAGCTCCAGCAGCGCCGGCGCGGAGTAAATTACGAGCTACAATTAGATCGGCATCAGCGCCACAAGTGCCACGTGGACTCTTAGGGGTGACGCGACATGGGCCCATGCTACAAATACGGCAACAAACCCCGGCTAACCCAAAAGAGCAGTGTGGCTTTTGGGCGTCGAATCTATCAAATGGGGTCTGAACTTTAATGTCTTCCGCATGAATGATAAGTTCTTTTACCGCCGGGTCTGGAGATTGGGCTAACACTTGTTCTTTAGACGGGAATGTTTTACGGTATTCGGCTACCGCTTTGGTGTAATCCTTGATAAAAGCTTGTGGATCATCGGCTTCATCGTCGTTGTGAGATGATTTAACGATAACCTTAGGAATCCCGTGGACATCAAAACCTATGATATTACGGTGAGAATGAAAATGCTCAAGCGCATGGTCATGGGTATGAGTGTGGTCATCATGGCGATGATCGTGATAAGCCAAAGATTCAGAGCCTGGCGCTTGATTTATTGCTTGGGCCTGAGATAAATGTTCATGAGCTGATTCACAAGATACATCATGGTGAGAATCATGATGCATCTCATGATGGGTATGAGGTACAAAGGAAGATGGTAATTCATGTTCGTATTTCGCGGTCATGATGGGGTTCCTATTTAGGGTGTATATGCTAAAGGCTTATATTTTTACTAATAATTTAGGCTTATGTTTTAAGGGAAAATTAAATCATAGCTTTTTGATATGATTTAAATCATACTCCTAAAGTATGATTTAGCAAGAACTTTTATAAATTTTTTTTGCGAGGGTGGGAAAATTTGGGGATAAGTGCGCCAAGAGCGCGCTCTTAGCGCACGAAATAGAGCTGTTAAACGCCCAAATATGGAACTTTATCGCGCTTAATGGTCTAAAGTTAAATAGTTCTAGCTAAGACTTAGTGCAAGAATTGAGGCTTAATGAAGGAGCGGATGTTGTATAATAAAGGCAGGAACATTAGGCTTTACGTTTTAAATTAACTTTGAAGAAAGTTTAAAACCAAGTCTCAACCTTGGTTTAAAAATTGGAGACTTAAACTTAATAACCTAGATCATGGTAGTTCATGACCCATACCTATAGTGGTCACATAAAACACATAGGCACCCTAACAACATTAGAGCAAAGCACGCTGTGATAACGGAGTACAAAATGCAAATGCGCGGATTTTTAAAATATGTAGTAGCTACTGCCTTTGGTTTGGCTTTAGTCTCTGGGGCGCAAGCTGGGGATGCAGACACCTTAAAAGCAAGCATCTTCAAGCTTAAAGGTTTTAAAGCTGACTACACCCAAAAAGTGGTATCTGCTCAAGGCAAAGTTCTGCAAACCGGTAGTGGTTCGATTGAAATGTTGCGTCCAAACCTTTTTCGGATGGAGGTAGTGGAACCCGGGGAAGCTTTATTATTAGCTGATGGCAGTAATGTTTACAACTACGATGAAATGTTGGAACAAGTAACTATCTACCGCCAAGAAAATGCGGTAGGAGATTCTCCATTTATGCTTTTAGTATCTGAAGACCAGGCGCTTTGGGCTAGTTACAACATTAAAATGGTGGCTCCTAATAGTTATGAAGTAACCCCAAAAAATAAAGCAGGGTTAACAAAGGGGTTTAGGATTGACTTAGATCCTGCTGCTACCATTAAGAGTTTAGTTATAACTGAATCTGATGGGCGTACTAATAGCTATGAGTTCAAGGGACAAGCTGGGGTGGTTCCACAAGCGCTTGATTTTAAATACTCAATTCCTGAAGGCCTGACTGTAGATGACCAAAGATCAAAGTGATTTTTTTGGTGGCGATATTTTTGCTGCGGAAGAAAATAGAATTAGGAGCTTGAACCGACAAAAGGCAGAGCCTTTGGCGGCGAGAATGCGCCCGCGGACGCTTGACGAATATATTGGGCAAGAACACATCTTAGGAGTTGGCTGTCCATTAAGAAAGGCGTTAGAGCGTGGAACGTGTAGTTCTATGATTCTTTGGGGGCCTCCTGGCACCGGAAAAACTACTTTAGCGGAGATTTTTGCTCATGCTGTCAACGCTGAAGTCATTAGACTAAGCGCGGTTACCTCAGGAATTAAGGAAATTAGACAAGCTTTAGATGAAGCCAAGAGTAATTTACTTAATGGGCAACGCACGGTGCTTTTTGTGGATGAAGTGCATCGTTTTAACAAAAGCCAGCAAGATGCTTTTTTACCGTTTATAGAAGATGGCACCATAATCTTTATCGGGGCCACGACTGAAAATCCATCTTTTGAGCTGAATAACGCTGTACTTTCTCGGGCGCGAGTATATGTTTTAAAGTCGCTTACCGAGGCAGAAGTAAAACGCGTGTTGATGCGTGCTCTGTTAAGCCCGGCGGGTTTAAATGGTGAATACGAATTCGCCGATGGGGCGCTTGTTGCCTTAGCGCAATTAGCAGGCGGCGATGCTCGGCGCTCTTTAAATTTGCTTGAACTAGCAGCGCAGCTTGCGACTACCACCAAAGAAGATGTGGCTTTAAATGATAACAAAGCTGCAGATTTAGGTCCTTTAGGAACTGGTGCTACTGAACTAAACGTAGCTACACCAAACGTAGCAAAAGCGAGAAAAGCCCCATCTGAACCTGAGGGCAAAGTCCAAGGGGGTTTGCGCAAGCTTATAACCTTAAAGGAAGTGGCTGCAGTAAGTGGTGACCGCGTAGCGCGTTACGATAAAAATGGGGATCGGTTTTATGATTTGATTAGTGCATTTCATAAATCAGTCCGTGGTTCTAGTCCGCAAGCTGCGCTGTATTGGTATGCGCGTATTGTGGCTGCCGGAGGTGATCCTTTGTATGTGGCGCGCCGTTTAGCGGCTATTGCTTCAGAAGACGTAGGCACGGCAGACCCACGGGCGATGCAAGTAGTGATGTCGGCTTGGGAAACATTTAGGTGTGTGGGTCCGGCCGAAGGAGAACGGGCGATTGCCGAAGCTGCGGTGTACTGCGCGGTTGCGCCTAAGAGTAATGCTCTTTATACGGCTTGGAATTCAGTACTTGAGTTCGTAAAGAACAATCCTGATTATGATGTGCCACCGTATTTAAGAAATGCTCCGACTAAGCTTATGGCAGAACTTGGGTGCCATGAAGGTTATCGCTATGCCCATGATGAACCTGGCGCCTATGCGGCTGGGGAGTGCTTCTTACCACCTGAAATCCGCCATGAAAAATGGTACACCCCAAATGATCGTGGCTACGAACAACAAATTCAAAAGAAAATGGCATGGTTAGAAGCTAGAGATTATGCGAGCCCGAATCAGCGTTACCCAGAAGACTTTAAAAATGGAGGACCTGCGCCAGATCCTAAAGAAGGAACGCCAAATAAGTAAGTAGCTAACTAGTGAGAGAGCAAGGGGCGGATAAACTATCCTAGTAAAAAGTAGCATGCACAAATCTATGATGCATAAAACATTGATGTAAAAAACTTTGATGCCAATTACTTTGATAAAAAGATAAATAAACCGTAGTTACCAACTAAGGCTAAACGCATATCCAAAGTAAGAGTGTGAATTTAAAACCGGGTTAAGTACAAGCTAAACGGTTTAAGCTTTAGTAAAAGCTTATAGTCTTAAAAAACTCCATCTATAAATCTATAAGTGATAGTAGATTTATAGGTGGATTTTTTTATGGAATGAGGGGACTTGGAAAGGCAGGGGTAATTTGTTAATTTTTGGTTGTAAACCTCTTTTTAAGGCCAAAAACCGCCCCAAATTTTGTGAAGTAGATCATGACCTCGTTATTGTGTAACTATGGTGTAAATG
>ERZ1034873.941-NODE-941-length-12211-cov-7.609164_pt1 | contig 12211 bp, 5 predicted proteins | sample MGYA00520689_ERZ1034873 | MGnify/ENA primary metagenome ERZ1034873 (study PRJEB33766, sample SAMN09781722) | gut metagenome | biome: gut microbiome | host: Homo sapiens | place: Madagascar | study: EMG produced TPA metagenomics assembly of the PRJNA485056 data set...
AATACTTATTGTATTGGTATTGCCACCCTTGATCGCTATGAGCAATGGCACCTTGAGCTTTATATTTGTTTATTACGTCCTCAAATTTAGCAAGCATTCTTGTAATTTGGCAACACTCAGTGTTAGTGGACACATCGAATGCAACCACTTCATACGTGGCCATGTCTATCATTGCTGACAAGTATAACTTTCCTGCACTAATAGAGAATGCACTAACATCTGTTGCAAATCTAGTAAACGGCACCTCAGGAGTAAAGTCTTGATTTACCACATTAGGCGCAATCTCTCCAACCTCACCTTTATAGGAATTATATTTTCGCTTTGCCTTGGGGTTTGCGCCTTGTATATTAAGGGTTCGCATGACCTTGTGAACTAAAGTTTGGCTACAATTTTCATTATCTTTGGCAAGTTCAGTCTGAATACGTCGTACTTCATAAATTTCTCCGCTTTTGACCTAAACAGTTTCTATTTTGGTCGTCAGCTCCTTATGTTTAACTGCAAAGAATTTTTCGTCAGCTTTGGTGTTTTGGGATATGCACGAACCACGACTTATCTGTAAACATTCACGTAACATTATTTTGGTAAATAAAGCCTTAACTTTTCGACAAATTTTATTTTAAAGCTTCTTATTGCTTTTTTAGTTGCTCCGGAGCTAAGGCCTCCCATTTTTTTGTCATGGCATCCTTACACATATACGTTAAAACTCGATGCATTAAAAACTTAATGTCGTCAAGAGAAAGGTCCCCAGCGCCTTCAAGTAAAGCTCTCATTTTTTCAAGATCTGCTTAATCTATAGCCTTAACTATTGGGGCAAAGCCTTGAGTTTCTTGAGTTTCTTAAGTTTGCTTGGCAGTTTTGCTTCTACGTGGTTTGTTAGCCATCTTCCTTAATCCTTCTAGATCTTGTTTTTTGTAAACATGATACCAAGAAGAGAGTAAAAATGCTGATTTGATACCATTTCTCGAGGCAACATCTAAAAAGCAATCGTTAGAATTTACATATTCCAAAACCACTTTTTCGATGAACTCAGCTTTATACTTAGTATTAGTGCTTGAGTGCTTTAGGACCTTTAGGTTACTTTGATACTTTCGGACCAAAACTCTAGCGTAGTAAAACTAACATTAAATTGCTTGCTTGCAACCGTAGCCCCCTTTTAAATTGTAAGTTTGGCAATCTTAATTCTGTCTTTGTCTGTTAGCTTCAGAGCATACTTCCATTTTGATTACCTAAGGGATCAAAAATCTAGTACACCCTATTAACTTAATTAAAGAAAAAGAGTTAGCCTAATTAAAGAGATTTTTAGAAAAACGCGTTAAGCCAAAATGGAACGTAAACGCCATGCCATTAAAGCTTAAAATATAGTTTGGCGTAAAGAGCGTAGAACTTTTTAAAAAATTATGAGGCACTTACGGTAAAATATGGGAAAGAACTTTTTGGTTGCCCCTTTTATTGCTTGCTTTAGTTGTCACCTTTATGGCCTCCCTGGTTGCCACCTTTATCACGGCCTTTAAGGTCTCATACTTTTGGTGACAAAGTGTTTTTTTGGGGTATGTGGTTTATGGACGCCGACGCTTAAAAACTGACCTTATAGATAAACAAGGATATGAAAAACTCAATGGATGTATTTGATAAACTTGATTCGAGACTACAACGTGTAATCTATCATAAATTGGGTTGGCGCGACTTACGCCCTATGCAAAAGGCGGTAATTTCAGCGCTTTTAACGGGAAGCGGGGATTTATTGGTTTCCGCTCCTACGGCGAGCGGTAAAACCGAGGCCGCCTTTTTGCCTCTCATTTCCAAATGCTTGCAAGATCCAAGTGAAGGGCTCAAGATTTTATGCATCTCACCTTTAAAAGCCTTGATGAATAATCAAGAAGACCGCATAAAAAGATTATGTCCGAGTGACTCAATGCCTGTTACTGTTTGGCATGCTGACGCCTCTGCTTCCGGCAAAGCTCGCCTTAAAAAAAATCCTGAGGGGATTTTAATCATCACCCCTGAATCGTTAGAAGCGGTGTTAGACGCTGCTGCAAGTCATCCAGAGCTTATGTTTGCCGGCACCAAATACGTAGTCATTGATGAAATTCATGCTTTAGCCGGGACCACGCGTGGCACTCATATTTTAAGTTTATTACGACGGATTGAAGCCTTGATTGGACGCAAGTTAGATACGGTTGGCTTATCAGCTACAATGAGTAATCCAAAAGAATGCGCTCAGTGGCTAAGACCTAATGATCCTAAGCGCGTTTTAATTATCACGGATGATGGCGCCGGGACCATTACAGGGACCCGTGGGGAAGAGAGTCGAGTTTTGCAAAGCTTAAGCACCCCTAAAGATAAACCAAGCTTAAAGGGATGTATCTACGCTTGGGACTTTACTAAAAGCATTGCCAAGGCTAAGGCCGCCAAAGACGCCCAAGCCCAAAATGAGGATGATCCCTCAAAGGATAACGCCAATACGAATACCCACGCAAATTCTGCCACCAATAGGACCGATCCAAATCATGAACCGGTAAACAACCAAGCAGGCGCCTTCCCAAACACCTCACGTTCCACCAGCGTTAAGTGGGCTCAAGAGACGTATTTTCAGAAATACATGGCCAACAATTATATTCCGTGGGAGGAGTCGTCTAATTTAGAGCCAAAGGTTTTTGCGGTAGATGCTTTTTTAGAGTCCACTGATTGGTTCTACCAGGCCGTGCACGTTGAGTACGTCGCCCAGATGTTACGCGCCGCCGCCCGTAAAAAGGTCTTAGCTTTTGTGAACTCGCGTGATTATTTGGAAGGCATCTTTAGTCTATTAGCAGCCTTAAAACAAGCGGGTTATGATTTTCAGGGGGTGTCGGTCTTAAAACACCATGGTCTAATGGACGCACAAGAGCGTCTACGGACTGAGAAGTTATTATCCCAAGCGCATACTGGGGTTTTAGTGCTCTGTACTTCCACTTTGGAACTTGGGATCGATGTCGGCGACGTTGATGAAATTTTCTTCCTCAATGCGCCGTTTTCAGTAAGTTCGTTTTTACAACGCCTAGGCCGTAGTGGGAGACGAGCCGGTCAAGTACCGACCTTTAGATTTTTTCTGGGGTTACGAAACTTTTCTTTAGGCAAAACTAGAGGGGAGAATAATGGTTTAAATGCGTTATTGTACCCTGAACTTGCACGCGCTATTGCTTTAGTACGCTTGGCTTTACAAAAGAAAATTGAACCTTTAACGGGCTTGTTCCCTGATGCCTCGACTTTTGTGCAACAAATCTTATCCTATATTGCGGCTGAGCGTATGACCACCTTGCCGGCTATCTATAAGGCGATTGGGCGTGAAGGCTTTGCTAATTATTTTTCTAAAAATGATTTCATTGCGGTTATGACTAAGCTATGCCAAGACCAAAATCCATTGGTAGAGCAAGACCCAAATGGTATGATTCACCTCAGTAAAAAAGGGGAGTACTTTTGTGAAGACCGGGAATTTTTCTGTAGCTTTGCGGCGGAACGAACGATTGAATTATTAGAGAACAACCGCCTAGTCGCTAGAATTCCGCTCTCTGTGGCGCCAGATTTAATACCGGGCTTGGTTTTAAAGGTCGGGGATAAATTATGGGAAGTGCTCGAATTTATTGATGGAGAAAAAACTTTAGTTAAAAGTTGCTTTGTGGCAGAAGAAGCGCTTGAAGTTTCGTTAGGGGGATCAGGTGGCGTGGCCGCCTCAGGTGATTTAGGCTGGGAACTTGGTTTAGTGTTAGCTGATAATAAGGCGGAGCCTTTTATGACGGCGCCAGCTGTTGCGCTCTTAAACGAAGCGTCAACTTATGCTTGGCGTGCCGAGCAAAGTGGAGTGGTGTTTTTTGTGTGGGCTAGTAGCCGCGTTTTAACCACTATCTTTATCTTACTTAAGCACTTAATGCCCGAACATACTTTTGCGCGGACCAATTTGTTTATTAGAAGTAGGTCGCTTGAAAAAGATTATTACCGCGGTGAGCTTTTACCAGGCGCAACGCCGCGGGACTATATGTTCCAAGCCTTGCTTGCGGAGCCAATCACCGAAGAGCTATTACTAAAGGCTGTCGCTAAGATGCCTGTTTTGGCTCGTAGAATGCATAAGTTTGATGAATTGGTCCCACAGTATTTGCTGGACCAAGAATATGTACGTCGTTGTTTAGATTTAGAGGGAACGATAGCGTATTTAAAGATGGCAACAGCCAATGTCCAGAACAATGCTTAACGCCACAGAAGAAGGTTTTAAACGCTACAAAAATAAGGTGTTAAAGACCCAAAATTAAGTTTTAAAGGCCCCAAGGCAAGGTTTAAAAATAAAACTAGCCATTACAAAACTGTAATGGCTAGCGGTTTTAGCTTTGTTGTACAGCTCTGCTTTTTGTTTTAATTGTAAGTTTTAAAGCTTTAAAGTTTTAACTATCGCTTACTTAGAAATAGAGGATCGCACTTGTTTTTTTACTTATCCTGTATTTGGCCTATGAGCGACATTTTATGCTTACTAAAAGCTTTGTGGTAGTGATTTTAGGGGACTAAAATCATTTGCAAGCAGCATGTTGATGGTTGTAACGTTTACGGTGTAACGCTATGTGTTTACATGATTAAATTCAAGGCCTAATAAAGTATATTTGGCTATGGTACGTTGGTAAAAAGATCTGGCTTTGCCACAAAGAACCGCGGCAAACCCAATAGAAATTAATATACAAGAATCAAATAAGAAGCAAATAAGAAGCAAATAGGAGAGTGGAGCCACAAAGATATAGTTTGGGGTTAGTTTTTTTTGTTCTTAGGCGCGAGGTAAAATTGCTCGTTGTAGTCTAAAAGCTCTACTCTGGACCTAATGTTTGGCCCTCAAAAAATAAAAAAAAGGCACCACGCTTGAGGTGCCTTACCTTAAAATATTAAAGTCTAATTACTTTGTAGGTTCAAAAGTGAACTCTAAAGTCTTATCGTTAACCTTGACTAAACCTAAACCTGTAGCTTTAATGGTAATGTTTCCGATTGTTGGACAGCCTTCATCACCTTGTAAGCAAAGTGAAGTCCCGTTTGAGGAATTGTAGAGCTCACCATCCCATGATGCTTCGCCGGTAATCTTGAATTCATAGCCTTCTTCAAGAGTTGTTTCCAAGGTCCAATAGCCATTTTTATAGGTCATTGGTTTGAATTTCCAGCCAGAAGAATCGCCTACATAGTAAAGCTGAGCATGAGTCTTGTTAGCAGCATCTTCGTTAACAACAGCCCAAATTGATACAGCCTGAGGAGCTGCAGTGGTGTTGTTTTCGACCTTACCAACAGTTACGCCGTCAGCAACCTTTACCATGCCTTCTGGAACAGCAATAGTCTGTGCGGATGGAGTACTGTTCATAACAACCTTGATCTTTTCCCAGGAATCGCCTACGCTCTCACCATCGATGTTTACGATTACAACTTCATCAGAACTTGCGTCGTCAAGAGTTACGTTATCAAAGATCTTGTCAGCAGTAGTCATATGGAAAGCAGGGTGTGCTTTTCTCATTTGGATGTAAGCGGCATAAGAGTCGTTTACAGACTTCCAATCACCAGCCTTTAAGTCCCACTTAAAGTCGTTAGCACCGGTAATGGTGTTGTAGGAATTATGTATATCCTTACCGGCTGCAATCTTGGTGCGGCCAAATTCTTCACCACCATGGATGAATGAAATACCTTGGCTAATCATGATAATGCTATTTGCATAAACTTGAAGAGCCTTTGCTTCAGCAGAACCAGAGGTAACACCTGCAGCTTCAATCTTATCTCTAAGAGCTAAGTTGTCGTGAGCGGTAACATAAGATACAGTCTGTTCAGGGTCAGCAAAACCTTGAGCACTCCAAACATCGATACCAGTAGCATCAGCATGTCTTACACCTGCTTTTACGCCCATGAATACACAGTCTTTATTGGTTTCGAGCGGTTTATCGTTTTCGTCGGTACCGTTGCCATCCCAGCCGTCATTAGTCTTATTAAAGATAAAGCCTAAGGCTTTTCCGTCATCGCTTGAGCCTTTCAAACAGTTTCTAATTCTGTTATTAAAGGCCCCAACGTGAGCATCTTTTGAAGTCTTATGCATTCTCCCAGTGCGAACTGGTTCTTTAACAAGTTTTTCAGCTGTATCGTTGTCAGAAGCCCATGGTTCACCGTAGATAACCAAGTTTGCGTTAGGATGTTGCTTATTTAAGTAAACGCCCCAATCAGAGTAGTCTTTAGTTGCAAATGCGCCAACCAAGTCTAATCTAAAGCCGTCAACATGGAATTCAGAAACCCAATAATCCATAGAGTCACGAATCATGGTCCAAACCATGTTTTGATCAGCGTTCACGGTATTGCCACAACCGGTGATGTCGTCGCCTTTACTTATGTAGTAGTTCTGAGAAATGCTACCAAGTACAGTCTTATCCATAGTATGGTTGTATACTACGTCCATGATTACACGAATACCTTGTTTATGGAATTCGTTAATCATTTCTTTTACTTCTTTAATCTTTTGGGCGTAGTTATCAGTACCAAATACAGAAGTGTATCTGTCTTCTGGTACGTTGTAGTTCCATGGGTCATAACCCCAGTTGTAGCAGGTGCTATCCTGAGAATCAACGTTAGAGCAGGTTGCATAATCGAAGATAGGCTGGAGCTGAACGTGAGTTACCCCAAGTTCCTTCAAGTGATCAATACCAGTCTTAACGCCTTCGTAGGTAGTACCACCTTGAACCATACCAAGGTAACGACCTCTCTTTTCATCGTCTACGCCAGAAGATTTGTCGATGGTAAAGTCACGTACGTGGACTTCGTAAACAATAGTGTCTTCTCTGTTCTTTAAGGCAGGAGTTTTAGCCCAACCACCTTCAGGTTCGGTAGTGCTCATATCCATAACGATATTAGCAGTATCGCTACCCTTGGCAGTCATCTTGCCGTAAGGGTCACGAGCGTTTTTGCCACCGATAGTGAATTGATAGGTCTTGCCAGCTAAATCACCATCAACAGTAGCTTCGTATACGTTAGTGTAACAAGCTAAGGTTGATTTATTTAATGTGTAGGTTTTGTCATCAACAGTAACCTTAACATCACTTGTATCTGGTGACCAAATACGGAAGGTGGTGCTTTCCTTAGTATAGGTTGCACCAAGAGTCTCTTCTTGTTTGTTTAAACGGCATTCGTCATTCTTAAGGCTGAAAGTCTTTTTAATGGTATAGACTTTAACTACATCGGCAACGGCAGCGTCAGTAGCATCAGCAACACTTGCTTCGCTGTTTTGAGGTAGAGTATAAGCTACACTAAGTTTAATTTCCTTAGAAGCACCATCTTCAACCTTTACATCCTTACCGATAATGATCTTTTCACCATTTTTAAATGGAACTGCGCTAGCTGCATCATTGCCAAACCAGTATTTACCAGTTGCGTTTTCATCAAGGCCAAGCCCTCTAAGAGTAAGAGTTAAGGTGGTATATGCAGAATCAGGTACGCCCGCAACTTCTTCGATCTTAATTACGTCATCAGCAGAATCAGAAACAACGTCATCACCACTATAAACTATTACGTCATTTGGGATTTCTTGCTTAGCGCCATCAACAGTAACACCACACTCAGTAGCTGATACAAAAGAGCTTGTTGCTTTTGTTCCATTTAACTCGGTAATTTTGAGGCAAGGTTTTTCTGGAGTAAATACGTTGCCATCGCCAGTTTGTGGTTTGCCATCGCCTTCGTTTACGATAACGCTGTAGCCATCCATGGAAGTTTTAGGCGTGTAGTAGTGGATGGTATCGGTACAAGATGATAATTTGTTTTGGGTAAACTCTTCACCTGGCCATACAGCATTATCGATGAGATTAACATCGTCTTTCCAAGCCCAAAGATAGTAAGTGCTGAAATTGTCATCATCAACAATCAAAGTCCCTGCTTTAACATCACAACCTTCTTTGGTTTCAACTTCTTTAACTGTTTGGATCTTGGTAGTGTCAACTACACCAGTTGATTGAGCCCAATTATCAGCAGGGGTACTTGAGCCACCATTACCACCACCTGAACCACCGCAGGCGGTAACCATTAAAGCAGAAAGAATACTCACTGCTAAAGTGTTTTTCTTTAAGTTCATTAATCTTCCTTAAATATTTTACTGCGAAAACGCTCTAACTGAACGCTTATTACCGTTATAATTTACTTGTTAAAAGTGCAATTTCAGCACAATTAACTAGAGCATTATATCTTTTGGCTCATAGGATTATTATAGAAAAACACTTTGAAGGCGTATAAGTGTGAACTAGGTAACCGTCTTTAAACATTGATGCTATAGTTTTTTACAATGTAACCCAATAAATCTTTTTTCACGCATTCTTAGCAAGTTAGAGCTCTTTTAAACTGTTAACGGGAATATTTTTAGCACGCTATTGTTTTGTTTCATATGTCGCAAGAAGTTTGCCTGAAAAGAAATTTTAAGAGTTAAATGTGCCTAAAATGGCCTAGTCTTGTTTATTTCCTTTTATCTAGGTGGGCCGATAAAAGAAACATTACAAAGTTATATAGTTATAAAGAAAATTTATAATAATGAGTTATAAGCTTTGCTTAAGGTGTTTAAAAATTAACCAAATAGGTTTTATTTACATGTAAGTAATGGGTAATGAACATAGGTGGTAAGCAATAGGTAATAAGCTGTAGGTTGTAAGCAATAGTTAAATAAAGGCCAATAAATTTCTCTAGTTTGTTTCGGGTAATTAAAAGTAGCTTGTACGCTTTAGAAGAACTACTCTAAGGTCAGCCTTTCTCAAAACTTGTCCCAAATATAGCCACCTTGCCTTAAACGTACGTAAACGTTATTTTTACCAGCCAATTTCGCCATTTTTCCATAATTTGGTCCCCAAATAATTATGACAGATGGTGGAGTTCATTTTAAAATTATGTGACTTGGATCTGTTTTTAAGGAGTCCGCTAATTATGCGTGATCGTTATCTTATTACGTCGCCCCCTTGGAAGGGGATTTGCACCTTTGCCTTACCGGTGTATTTAGGTTTACTGTTACAGTGTCTCTACATGACGGCTGACAGCCTGTTTTTAGGAAATTATGAATGTGAAGCAGCGCTTTCAGCGGTAGGCGCCACTAATGTGCTTAATTTTTTCTTTCTAGCAGTGGCTAACGGTCTTTCAGCTGGCGCTTGCGTCAAAATTGCTCGTTTGTTTGGAGAAAAACAAACAGCAGAGATGAGACATTACGCCTCAACGTCAATTCTCTTATTGCTAGGCTTGGGCGTGGTGGCTGGAATTTTAGGATATTTTGGTTGTGTTCCGTTTTTTAAATACGTGACTGATTTACCTAAGATTTTGCAAAGTGATGCGGTGCTCTTCTTTCGTATTCTATGTTTAGGCATGGTGTTTTCCTTCGCTTATAACATTTTTGCTGGCGTCTTGCGTGGGATTGGTGATAGCCGAGCTTCTTTGTACTTTTTGTTAGCGTCATCCTTACTAAATGTCGGGCTTGATTGGTTGTTTATTGCCGTCTTTAAGTATGGTGTTACGGGTGCTGCAGTTGCTACCATTATTTCGCAATTGTTTTCATGTGTGTTGGCTTGGCTCTATATGACTAAGCGGTACCCTGAATTTAAATGGCGGCTAAAAGAATTTACTTTTAGTAAAGCTAGAGCACGCGATGTCATTAACATAGGGGTGCCTATGGCGCTACAACAAATGGTGGTGACCACGAGTTTTACGTGTATTCAAAGAGCGGCTAATTCCTTTGGTCCGGCGATGACGGCGTCATTTGTGGTGGCGCAAAAGATTGAAATGCTCTTTACCATGCCCGCTTTGTCGCTTCAGATTAGTCAGGCGAGTTTTGTGGGACAAAATATCGGCGCTAGACGCCCAGATAGAGTTATTAAAGGAGCGTGGCAGACAATATTAATTGCCATCGCGGTGACCACATTTTTTTCCCTGAGCGTTAGAGCATATTGTAGTGAAATCATTGGCATCTTTGGTTTAAGTCCGCAAGCGGTGGCTTATTGCACTTCGCAAATTGAAACCACTTCTTTAGGGATGATTATTTTGACTTCGTATTTTCCGCTCCTAGGAGTGTTGCAAGGCTTAGGTTTAGCCTGGAAAACCACGATTATCGCTGTATCAGTGCTAAGTGTCCGCGTAGGTTCTATTTATCTACTTAAAGATGAAAGCTTAATGGGGGCTGCCATTATTTGGTTTAATGGACCATTTGGTTGGATCTTAGGCTTTATGTTGTCATGGTTCTTTGCGCTTAAAGCGCTGAAAAAACTTCGCGCACTAATGGGCAATTAATACGAAATTTGGAGCTTAAACACTCGGCTCTTGCCATGTCACGAATGAGGAAATTTTAAACCAAACCAAAAAAATTAACCGTTAAATGCTCTTGGTAAAGGAAGGTTAGCTTGCCAAATCAAGCGTTTAAGTCAAAGACTTTTAAAGATAATATGTAAGCGTATTTCAAAAATAAGGTTTTAGATGGTACTTCGTGCATATGTGTTGGTAATCTCCTACTGTATACGGCATATGGCGAATACGCGCATGGTAATGCTGCGCAATACGAGTTTTATCCACCTGCTAGAGTCAAAGGCTTGGGGCCAAAAGTAAACTATGGGGTAACAAAAAAACAACCTAGCACCGTAAAAGTCAAAAAAACTGGGTGATTAAACTTAACCACCCAGCTTGTTTTCTCTCTAAATTGCGTTCTTACTCTTAGAACGATCCTTTTCCATTAGCCTAAGAGGCTTAAAGCCAGCTGTGGACGTTGGTTAGCCTGACTTAAGATGCTCTGTGAAGCCTGCTGGATGATGCTCTGCTGAGTCATGTTTGCAGTTTCGGTTGCAAAGTCAGTATCACGGATACGGCTACGCGCGTCGCTTACGTTTTCAGAAACGTTAGACTGGTTTCTAATGGTTGATTCAAGGCGGTTTTGTACCGCCCCAAGTTCCGCACGCTTAGAGTCAACTGCCTGAATATATTTGTCGATGTTAGCGAGGGTATTTTGGGCGCCTGCGGCAGTTGAAATATCAAAAGTAAGCCCTGTACCAACAGAGTTATCCTTAAGATAGCCACCTTTAGTTACGTCTTTAGTATCAGCAGTAGCACCATTTGCGTATGCGAGATCGGCTACAGTAAAACCAACAATTCCATCGACCCCGTTCTTTTTGTTACCAAGGTTCACAGAAATCTTTTGGTTAGCATCAGCCCCAACCTGGAAGTCAACGGTAGCACTAGCACGGTTAACTTGGAGATCGGCATTTTTAAGAGCAAAGTCGTTACCCGCAGATTTTTCACCGGTTAAGATCTTTTCCCCACCAAAAGTAGTGTCCTTGGTGATACGGTCAACTTCAGCACAAAGCTGGTTAACTTCTTCCTGCAAAGCGCCACGGTCCTTGTCTGAGTTAGTGCCGTTCGCACTCTGAAGAGCCAAAGTACGGATACGCTGGTACATGGTGGTCATTTCGTCCATTGCGCCTTCAGCGGTCTGAGCTAATGAAATACCATCCTGCGCGTTACGGTTACCCTGTTCAAGACCATTGATCTGTGAAGTTAAACGGTTAGAAATCTGAAGACCAGCAGCGTCATCTTTGGCACTATTGATACGAAGACCAGAAGCTAAACGCTTGTAGGTGGTATCAAGAGAGTTGGTGGAGTTGTTAAGCATGCGCTTCGCATTAAGCGAAGATACATTAGTATTTACATATAAAGCCATAACTTGTTCCTCTCAATGATAGATAGTTTAGTTGTAATTGCCTTATGTCTTGTTATCGGTTTAAAAGGGGGAAACTTTAGGTAGAATGTAAAAAAAATGTACTTTTGTGATAATGATCTTGTTTAACTAATTAACGCTGCAAATTTTTTCCTGAAGTAGCCCCTTAATTAGTTGGTAGAGGTTAAAGGTTAGGGATAGAGGATAATGTTGATGGCAGTTTGGGCATTAACTCTTTAGGAGTGCAATGTTGCTGATGTTATCCTTTTTTTGACTGCTCCCACGGGTAAAGCCGTGGGGTTCTGATTGCCAAGTGTTGTTTGTATTCGTACACCATTTTCAGGCTTTGGAGTTACAAGTGTAAATCTGTTTGAATCAGGACTTTCATTACCAAAGAGTCCTACGACCACATTAGCGGTAAATTTCTGTCTTACGACAAGGAAGTACAGTCAATCTTCCTAACGTTTAGACTATATATTGTTCCATGCTAATGTCAAATAGTAGAAATATAGTTTTTCA
>ERZ1034873.945-NODE-945-length-12148-cov-23.320681_pt1 | contig 12148 bp, 18 predicted proteins | sample MGYA00520689_ERZ1034873 | MGnify/ENA primary metagenome ERZ1034873 (study PRJEB33766, sample SAMN09781722) | gut metagenome | biome: gut microbiome | host: Homo sapiens | place: Madagascar | study: EMG produced TPA metagenomics assembly of the PRJNA485056 data...
GAATGTAATGCTTGTCAAGCTTGTAATTCTAATTGCCAATTACAAGCTTGGCAATTAGAATTACAAGCTTGACAAGCATTACATTCAGTATCTGGATGACATTGATTTTTATTATTACATTGATTTGGCATTAATAAGAAGCTATTAATTGCATAATCTTGTAATTGCGAAAAATAAGTACCGTAAATAATATCATTTTCTTTCACTGTAATATTAAGTGCTTTGCTGCCTAGTTCAAAAGCTTGCGCAACTTGATTGTAATCTGTATGACTAATTACTTGTGCTTTTTGTACAGAAGATAACACAGGTACTTTATCAGTTTTTCCTAACGTTCCTAGACTATAAGCTTGTTTTATAAATGAAATTAAATTATTCCAATCACTTGCTTTAATTGTAATTGTTTGCCCTTGATTTAAACAACTTGCTTTATAATTATTATCTTTATCAAATTCATAACTATAAAATTTTTGAAAAGTTTTAATGTAAGAGCTTGCTTTTTGCGAAGATTGACAGTATGTTTCACAGATATTACAAGTTTGGCATTTATTACAAGCTTGACATTCATTACAGCTATTACAACTAGTCCAAAAATTATTATCCGCCAATATTTTCACCCCTTTTATTAAATGGCTTGTATAAAGTAACTAAATATCGTTTAAAAGTTTCATTATCATTTGGAACTAAAGTTTTCATGGTAAGAATACAATCTTTAAAAATTTTTTTCTGTAAAACGCATCTAATATTATTACGAATAAAAAAATTATTATAAATATCATATGCTGTCGATGGACAAGAAGAAGAACTGCATTGAGTTTTTAAAATACATTCTTTACACAAAGATTTATTAATATCATTAGACATTTCTACTTTTTGATGATAAGTAGATAATAAATTAATATGTTTATCTATGTCAATATTTTTATAAATATTTCCTATATAAAAAATATTTTTTGTGCGTGAATCTTGTTCTTGACATCCATACAATGAACCATCATAACCAATAGATATTCCAACTGTACCTAATCCACATCGAAAAACAGACCTTGTTATTTGTGTATCTAATTTTAAATGATTATATTTTAAAACATCTGTACTTAAAACATCAATAAAACCATTATCTATTTGAGAAGAAAAAATATTTTCTATGCCATTAGAATAATTTATTAATCGTCTTGCCATAATTAAATCAATTTGTTGTTCTAATGTTTTTGTCGCATTATCGTCCCATTGTTCTCTGTCATTAGGACAAAAAAAGATACTTTGAAAACCAATGTTTTCCGCAAAGCAATAGGATTCAAAAAATTTATCTATTGTATCTGGAATTAAAGTCATTCTGAATGTGGTATAAGGAAAATAATGTAATAGCGTTGGAATAATTTGAATTAATTTATCAAATCCACTACTACCATCGCGCATTGGTCTATTATAATCCTGTACTTCTTTTATTCCATCAATAGAAAGTAAAGGATAAATTTGATTATCATATAAAAATTTAATGCGCTCTTCGTTTAATAATGTACCATTTGTTGTAATGGTTAAATCAAAGTAATCCGGATAAGTTTCTTTAATATAAGCTGTTAAAGGTACAATAATTTCATCCCACATTAAAGTAGGTTCTCCGCCAAAATAAGTAATTGAACCTTTAAATTGCGGGTCATGTGTATATTCTCTCCACCAATTAAGATTTGCGGCAAGCCAGTCTACACCATCTTTAGCTACCTGAAAAGTCATGAAGTTAGGTTGCTGTTGTACAAAACAATAAATGCAGGCGAGATTGCACGAGTCCGTCAAGTTTAGGCAAGCCGAATACGGATGCCGGTACTCTTCTAAATATTCAAATTCTTCACTCATTAGTTAATACTACCTCCGCAGGATCAATTTTTAATTTGCAAACTTCAAACGCATTTCCATTGCCTAAAGCTTTTAATTCATATTCATTTAAAATTTTTTCGTTTTCCGCATTTGTTTTATATTTTATAATTTTATTCCAATTCTGTAATTTGATTTTGTAATTTATCTTCTTGTCTTTTTAAATCTTTTATTCTCTTATTAAGAATTTTAGTATTGCATTTTCGTTTTGCAATTTCCATACCAATAATAATATTAAAATTATCTTCTTTAGAACAGTGCGCGGTTCCTGTTACAGGTTTTCTCGCATAAGTAGAAGTGGCTTTTACAATTCTATTATCTTCATCAAATTCAAATTCATAATAATCATTATTTAGATAATTCTTTCGATTTGTTTTTAATGATTGACATTTAGATTTATATGATAAATAATCAAAATATTCCTTTGCTTCAATAATTTGATTATATTCTTCTGTTGCTTTTTCAAGAAAAACTGAAATATTAGATTCAGTTTTCTTTTCTTGGACAGTTTTATAAGTATAATTAAAAAGTAAATCTTGAAGATCATAAATAATATGAGTAAATTTATCCTGTTGATTATTTAAGTAATTTAAATAAACTTTATACTTTACCATTATAGTAGCAGTATTCGTATCCTTTAATGCGTACTTTCTATAAAACATATTTTTATAAGTCGCATAGACAGCATCGTTTGTTTTATTTATTTCCCAGTTATCTTCAATATTAAATTCATCTATATATTTATTATATGACATAATATCAACTCCTTTTATAAATATTATAATAAATTTATTGACATAAAACAAAAAAGGGAATAATCTATAAAAGATTATTCCCTTAATCCGATTAGCTGATTAGACTAGAAATGCTTCCCCATGTAACATCAAGAGAAGACCAAGTTCCATCGCTACGCAAATATAAATTCGTCTCACCTGCGTTTGGAGCTGGAACTAATCCACGAGTACCCGCCGCACTAGTAGTTGCGCCGGTCATTGTATCGACGTTGTTCTGGACCACTGTCCAATCGGAAGCTTTATATCCGCTATTATAGTCTGCGATACAAATAATCATGTCTCCATTTTCAATTTTACCCAAGTTATCAATGGTAAAGTCTGCATTTGCTTTATAAGTCCAACCAATTTTATAATTTGTTAAGCTAGTAATTGAGGTAGCACTAGAGGCAACACCTTTTAGAACAAGCGAGGAAGAAACCACGTTTTGTAAATTCTCAACCGCAGTTTTTGTTTCCTCGTCTTTAAGGCGATAAGTGGTACCGTTTAGCTTAATTTTCGAAATATAGTTAGCCACTTACTCACCATCTTTCTAGTTAAATCAATTACTGAACAGTAACGTCTTTTGCCGCAACAGTGATGTCGCCAACAGCAACCTCGATAGCAGCGCCCTCAAATGCGACAGTACCCAAGTTAGCTTTATCATAATTACCAGTAACTGCAATATCGCTAGCAGTGCCTTTAAAGGTAGCCGCAATAGCATCACCTTTAGCATTACCAGTAAAGGTAGAAGTTACGCCAGTAACTTTATCATAAGTAGCACCAGTAACTTTTAAGCCAGTTTCTTTAGTACCAGTAAAGGTTGCACTAGTAATACCAGTAACAACATTAACATCCTCAGAAGTAGGCAATTCATTAGCAGTAAAGGTATCAGCAGCTTTAGAACCACCATCAAATGCGGTTACATTAGAAGCCTGTGCTACGCCAGCCGCAGTTAATACCAAAGTCTCTGTATCTGTTGCATCATTTTTATAACTAGCAACGATACCCTCGACCGCAAAGTTTTTATCTTCTTTAGTTAAGGTAGCTGCGGTGAATTTACCTTCGGTAAAGCTAGCTTTTGTACCAACAGTCTTGATAGCGGCTACAGTGCCAGCAGCAGGAGTTACAGCAACATCACCTGCGGGAGTATAATCACCACGAGTTAAAGTAGCAGCGGTGGATTCAACGCTAGCTTCAGAAGCAACAGTACCAGTAGCAACAACAGTACCTGTTACAGCACCTTCGGGAGTAAAGTTACCAGTCGAAGCAACTTCAGTAGAATCAAATGCCAAAGCACCTTTTAATGCGCCAGTGGTAGTACCGCTAGCTTTAACGCCAGAAATAACCTGACCTTCAACAGTGCCAGCAGCGCTATCTTTGAAAGCCAAAGCTTTTAAGCCTAAAGCCGTAACCAACTCTTCTTTAGTAATATTATGATCTAAAGCAACACCTACAACAGTAGTCTCTTTAGAAACATAACCAGTCAAGTCAGTTTTAGTAGAGCCAATTTTCTCCCATACATAAGTGTCATCGGGTTTCTTCAAGGTGATGTACTCAATGTATTCACCTGCGGAAGCCTGTGCATCAGCAACCATGCCCAAGATGAACATGGTATCTGCGCTAGCAGCGGGCAATTTATCATAAATTTTTACGTCAAAGTTATGAATTGTACCGACCTGTGCATCAACATAGGATTTAACTGTAGCGGCATCAATTAAGCCTGTACCAGAAATCTCGTTAGTAACGCCCTGCCAAGCAGCAGCGCCCAAGGCTTCTAATGCATGATCACCCAATAAAGTAGCAATATTGGCACGAGCTGTAGCGTCTTTCAAGTCATAAGTAACTCCGCCAAGCTGAATTTTAGAAATTAAAGCCATTTTTATTTTCCCCCAATTAATTAAAAATAACAAGTTCTTCTTCCGTGTTTACAGAAGCTTCAACTTTTTTATTTAAGTTATCTGTGATAGCTTTTTGTGTCATAGTACCGTCTTCATTCTGTCCTTCTGTTTTATATAATTTAACAATACCAGCAGTATCGGGAGTTGCGGTTAACACTTGGCTACCTATTAGAGTGTACCCAAATCCATTATAATAATAAAGATTATTCGGGTTCTCTATATCTATATAAATTTTATTTAAGTTCGGTGTAACTAATTTGCCCAACACATAAGCATTTTTTTCTTGAAAATTTATTCGTTCAAAAATTAAATTGGTGAACTCAAGATCGCCATAACTAGATACGCCGTCACCTACCTTCGCGCATAAGCCTTGATCAGTAGTATCAACTAAACATACTTCTCCTTTTTCTGGAACAAAAGAAGAAGCATATTTAGAATAGTTATAATCATTGTCGCGCCGTAAAGCAAGTGAACCATTAAGTCTTTTTGCCATTTGTTCACTCACCTTTCAATTATTCCATTGATCCACCATTAAAGACAACAGTATCATCATTAAGAATAACTTCTTTTTTGTAAGGAATAGCAACTAATTTATTATCTGCGTCAACCATATAAGGCACATAAGCACCATCTTGTAATACAGAAATAAATTCACCTTGATAACTATATTTATTAACCCATTTGCGTGCTTCCGCTAAGGATTCAAAAGAAATACGCTTAGTAATTTGTTTTAAGTTACCTTTTTCATCATAATAAAAGCTTTCTGGAACAACAGAGTCATTGGTAATAATAAAGCTTTCATTAGGAATAGTACCTTGCGCAATACCATTTTTAATTTTATCTTTTGCAGAATATACTACATTAAACATTTATTATTACTCTCCTTTCGTTACAGTATAATAACCTTTATCATCAACAGAAACAACATATCCCTCTTTAATAAATTCTTGCGGAATTGCATGATTAAAACTGCCGCCCGCAATTTCTACAATAGCGTCGCCAGTAGTTTTAATATTAGTTGGACCATTTGTCTCAAAAATGCCACCGTTAATAATTAATTTAGCATTATTTACGGTTTCATTTGATTTAACAACTTGAATATTTTCATATCCATCAGAACAAGAGAAGAAACCATTATTAATAGTAACTGTTTGCCCTGGGTTATAAATCATGCCATAGAAATTACCGTTATTAATTATGCAGTCTGCACCATCATCATTTTTAATAGTAGTATAATCATTAATGAAAGTACCGCCATTGATAGTCATTTGCGGATTTGCATTATTAATTCCTGCAACATAACCAGTTTTCGCGTCTCCAGAATTATAACTTTGATAGCCATTTTCAATCAAGCTAGATAGTCCACCTGGTGAGCTGAATAAACCACCATTAATCGTCATTTCACCATGATTTAAAACTGCATAAAACCCATTATTCTTTTCGTCAATAGTGCGGAAATATTCACCATCTTCAATTTGAATAATACCACTATTTTCAACTGGTGCAGCGCCATGCTTATTACATTCAACAGAACCATTGCCTTTAAAAGTAATATTACCGTTTGCCGAAATCGCAAATGGAGTATATTTATCTGTACTAATTACTGCATTGTTCATATCTAAAGTTAATTCTTTAGTTAATTGAACAGGAGCATCAATAGAAGAAGATAAAGTAATTGTACTGCCCGCAGGTGCTGCCGCAATAGCGTCTTCCACAGTATCATATTTTGTTCCATCTACTGTTGCAGAAGAATCGGCAGTTTCAGAATTATAAATTTTAATAACTTCTAAATGCGCGCTTTGACCGTCTTTCTTGGTCATAATTTCATCTGCGGCGGTTGGAAGTTTATCACCTTTTACATAGAAAGCGCCATCTTTGTTTATAATGATATTGCTTTCTTCTCCTGTTGTCTTGTCAACAAATTTAATTTCAACGCCTTTTTCAGTTGTAGAAACAACAGACTGAACATTTTCATTGTCAATACTAATTGAGCTATTATCCTTAATCATTTGCTCAAGTAGTTCTTTATTAACAGGTTTTAAGTCTTTCCATGCGGTTGTGCCATCACCAATTTTTAAAATGTTCTTGTCAATGGCAAATCCAGGTTCGCCTACGCGCAAAATGGGGTTATTGCGTTCCCATGCTTCATTCAAACCACGTTTAACTTGAAAAATTGTTTTTAAAGTTACTTCAGACATTTATAAAACTCCTTTCATGAATTAAAGGATTTCCCCACCGTCATAAATATATGTGTTATCTGGATCTGGTGTATCTCCTCCGCCACCAGAACTAGGAGATTTTTTTATTTTAACCCATTCATGCTGATTATTTAACATATATTCATCAGAGGTGGAAATAACGAAAGCTCTGCTTCCAGGAGCATATGTGTTTTTTAAGTTCGGCAAATCATCTGGCGTGTCAAGCAAAAAGCGCACTTGTCCATAAGAATGATTACCAATATTAAACTTACTATCTAATGTAATCATAAAATTCACTCCTTTCCTCTTATATTTTTAATTTTTACAAAAAACAAATGAAACAAAGATGCCCAAAGCAATAAAAAAAACTCTTGCGGATTGCGCAAGAGCTTTAATCTAGACTCAAAAATATATATTATTTAAAATGAATTTAAGTAATATGAAATATACGCCGATTTCTTTTATAAACTAATTGCTGTATGAGCCTAATAAAAACAAGAGTCAAGTGGTATAAAAATTATCAGTTTTTTCCATATTAAATATTGCTGTACGACTCTTTAATCTGGGTACAAGTAGTTGAAACTTGGTTTCTCGCTCCCAAAGCGAGTGTATTACCGTTATACGACACCCAGTAACACGGTCTTAAAGAGAATCGAACTCTTATCAATCGGGAGACAACCGATTATTCTAGCCGTTGAACTATAAGACCAAGAATATAATTAATAATGCCAGAGTGGGACTCGAACCCACGACACAACAATTGTCTATTGCCTGCTCTACCAACTGAGCTATCCAGCATTATTAATTATCAAAAGCTTTTGTAAGGGATTAACGCAAGCAACTTTTATACTCTGCGGTTGCGCTACAACATCTGAGTGGAAACTTCGGTTATCAATCACCCTTAAAATTGACTCACCTACTGTCCCAAGCCTCAAACCAGAGTCGAACTGATATTCGCTAATTACAAGTTAGCAGTAATAACCATTATACTATTGAGGCAATACTAAGCACTGTAAGAAAAATTTGCAGTCTTTTTTATAATAAATTGCTATACAAGACACTATTATAGCATTAAGTCAAAAATTTAAGCTTCAAAATTGCTGTGAGTGTCTATTGCGGCATTACTTTTTTCTTAACTATTTCAATTTTACATTTCCATTTATCAAGTGGAAAGAATACATATTTTCCTTGCGTTGAAGTGCTATGCGGCAGATTTTGTTTAAGGAGCTGAATTATTTGGTCTTTGGTACTATCATGATAAGCTAATTTATTATCATCTGCCGCTAACGTCCGCACTTCTTTTAACGATAAGGAGTAAATATTACCATCAATCAAAAGAAGATTGTGAATACCATCACCTGTCATAGAATACTTACGTTGATAACTGCTGCCGAATATACTTTTCAAAAATTCACCAAAGGGATATTCATTTTCCCAAAAATATTCCCTTTTCACGTTCTCATTTAACGTTTTCATTCTATATTCCTCTTTTCTTTTGATTAAGGCGAGAGGTAGGAATCGAACCTACAATACATAGTCTCCTTATATAAAAATTTGCTGTAAATGTATTTGGCAATACATCATTATTTATATACTATCGCCTTACCATTTGGCTACTCTCGCTAAACTACTGCTATAATAAAAGCTTTTCAGCAATCTACTTTGTAAAGTATGGCTTTATTATAGGCTTATGTAATAGTAGACATTCTTATTAGTCTACTAATTGCGGGAGTGAGAATCGAACTCACCTAACCGAGCTTATGAGGCTCGTAAGTAACCACTACTTTATCCCGCAAGGGGAATGAAAGAATTGAACTTTCATATGCAGGTTAACAGCCTGCTGTTCTACCATTGAACTAATTCCCCAAAATAGAGGGTAAAAGAATTGAACTTTTATTAATAGATTATCGGTCTACCGTTCTACCATTGAACTAACCCTCTGCACTACCCGAACTTGATTTGAACAAGTATTTCGCGAGTCAAAGTCGCGTGTCCTAGCCCTTGGACGATCGGGCATTAATATGTAAAACTCAAACTGGAATCGAACCAATGTTTCATGTTAAATCATGTGTCCTGCCACTAGACGATCGAGCATACATATTATTATTGAAAGAAGGAAAAAAAATAAATGAAAAATTTATATAAATATTATAACATTTATTTTTTTAAAAATCAAATTTTAGATTACTTAACGAATAAAGCATTGCCTCATCTGCGTAAATAATAACTGCATTAGAATCAAGAGTTGCTAAATGTACTTCGGAAAGCGGAGAAGTAACGGTTTCCGCAATAGATAATAATGCGTGGTAATAATCTCGCGCACTTACTATGCCCGTTAAAGTTTCTTCATTTGTTACTGCTTTATATGAGAAATATTGCTCTTCCATGTTACCTCTCCCTTTTCATGATAGAGTTAGAAACCTTGTAGTAATAAATTTTTAATCACTTATTACTTAATTATTATATAATATTTTTTTTATAAAAACAAAAGTAATTAATTGCGAGCATTTTAAATGCGAGCCAAAACAAAAGTGATCAAATTGCGCAATTATTTATTGCTTAAACCAAGCTTATCCATTAACTCATCAATTTTATTTTGATCTTCTGTAGTTGGTGCATGAGGACATTTTTCTTGTTTTGGCATTGCGGTTTCCCATGCTCCACCGCTCATTTCTGGCTCCGGTACGGATTGAGCAGCATCTGCCGCGACTTGTACTTTCGGCATAGTTAAAGTGATTTTCATTTGTACTTTATCTGCGCCGCCATCAGTTACCCAAACATATAAGTTTTTATCAATTAAGCCAATAAAATCTTCACCAAAAGCTTCTGCAATTTTCTTTTGTACTGTTGCTCGCGCAATTTCGCCTTTCTTTGCCATTTGATTATTCACTCCTTATTTCTTATTACATATATATTATATATTATTTTTTATTAAAAATGAAAAAAGAATTATTTTATTACCACCATTGCTGTTCTATTGTATCTTTTTTAGTATATTCTTGAAAAACAGCTTTATCTAGGTTTTCTTTTGTTTTACGAGTCATTTCCCATTTACTTTTATTTTGCGATAGTGTATAAGTATCTATAATGCCATTAGGAAAATACATTTCAACTGAAACAATAGAATTAAAGTGATCGCGCACATATTCCGATCTTCCTAATTCTATAAATATTTGCGTTATATCTGTATAATAATTGGGGTCAAAACTAATTACTTGCGTTGCGTTTTCATAATTAACATATACCCATATAGATTTTTCATCATAACATTTATGCTCCATTAGAACGCACCTCTGCGCAATTTTTATATAATGCTTCCATCCAGTCCAGTACATCATTATAAGATTTAGTTTCATTATCCGCAATTGATATTACATCATGAGCGCGCAATGCTAACATACTTGGTTTATCAAAAATATCAGTAATTTTATAGTAAATATTATTAAAATAAAATAGCACATAATTAGGAAATTCAATAATCAAGTGATGTAAATGATTGAAGCTCATTCCCGCAAGATCAATTTCAAGTGGATCTATTTCTTTTGGATTAAAGAAAAACTTGCGTGTAGTAAAATCATTAAAATAAAAGGTAAACCGTACTTTTCTATTATGCAATTTGTTCATTTTAATTCTCCTTTGCGCATTTTTCCCATTGTTCATGATATTGGTCATACCATTCTCGCATCGTTAATTCTTTTGTTTCATGCGCAATCGCATTAAACCAAATAATTTTATCTGCATACAAATGAAATTCAGTTGGTCTTTTAATTATTTCCACATTACGCAAACTATGTGTACAAAGATTAGGATAAGTAATAAGAATATATGGTAAATATCCAATATTATCATTTAAAATTTTATCTATTTTTAAAAATTCTAATGCGGTATCTGCTTTAATTCTTGTTGGACTAAAATAAAAATTATGCACATCATTAGAAAAGAAAACAGAAAATCTTATTTCATTATAGTATAATTTACTCATTACATTCTGCTTCTTCAAAGTCAATAATAATATTCCATTTATTTGCGCAATGGTTCATGCAATATCACCTCTATGTTATCAATAATTACTGCAATGTAATGTGCTTCCCAGCCATTTACTCCAAATTTTTTATAAACAACAGGAAAAGGAATATAAGAATTGTCATAAATAGTTACTGCAATTATAAACCAATCCCACACTTTCATTGCAAATAGTTTTTTTAATGCATTGTGAATTTTTGGAGTATCTTCTAATTCATATATTTCAGTTATTGTTTCTTTATTTTTATAATTATATCGTTCTATTTGCGCTTTCATATTAATACACCAACTGAATCGGCAATTCATTCTGCGGAATTACTGTTAATTTATTAAATGTACAATATGATTCATCTCTACCGTCTGTATAAACACCTAAATCATGATAGATAACAGTAATTTTATCAGTAAAAAAAGCAACAGAAGAAATGTTTGATTCTTCTCTTTTTTCTCCTGCTTCATTAAAGATTGTCATGAGTAATTCTACATAATCTTGCGAGTCCTCATGATCATAAACCGCAATTCCATTATCTTTGTACGTAATTTTAATTTGCATTATTTTCACTCCTTATTAATTTATATATTTATTATAATATTTTTTATTTTATTATTCAATAAAGAAGTAATTACTAATTACTCGCACTTGCGTGCTCGTAATTAGTGAAAACAAAAGAAGAAAGTAAGGAAAGTATTGCAGTTTGCAGCTGCCGCGATTAATATATTATTTTATTTTCTTCTCTTGTTGCGTTTCCTGCTTGCAGGAAACGGCATTACGAATTACTACTACTTGCAATACCGCTACTGGAGTGAACAAGCCCATATAAGTGACTATGCAATTATTGCGTGCTGCGTTAGCAGCAAAGCAACAAGCCCATATAAGTGACTATGCAATTATTGCGTGCAAGCAAAGTCAGCGCAATTATCTACTCTTCCGCTTTTTCTATGTATATATTATCTGGTGGTACGTCAGGAATTTGGAGAAAATCGTGTTCCACCTTTTCGTACGCCGTTGGTCTTTTAGTTCCTTTGCGTATTTTATGCCTAATTACTTTTCCTTCTTTAACTAAATCATCCATACGATATTTTACTTCTCCGTGAGTTAATCCAGTTGCTTGTCGAATTTGTTCAAAAGTAACGCAATAGCCAGGAGGAGGAAGAATAGAGTAGATTAGATTTTTTAAATCTTCTTTATCTTTTAAATGTTTGCGGTTATATTCATATTCTAATTGTTTTACTAGTCTTTGGATTTGTTTATCTAAGTAGGCATTTATCTCTTCTTTTTCTGCGGGAGGAATATTAGATTGCTCAATTAATAATTTATATTTTAGTAAGCTATCTTGCCGTTTTGTTGCCATTTGATTATTCCTCCCCATTGATTAATATATTATTA
>ERZ1034873.952-NODE-952-length-12072-cov-4.375385_pt1 | contig 12072 bp, 12 predicted proteins | sample MGYA00520689_ERZ1034873 | MGnify/ENA primary metagenome ERZ1034873 (study PRJEB33766, sample SAMN09781722) | gut metagenome | biome: gut microbiome | host: Homo sapiens | place: Madagascar | study: EMG produced TPA metagenomics assembly of the PRJNA485056 data set...
TAAAACTAACTGCTTTTGTTAGTCCACTCTGTTCATTTGTACACTCCACTAATACACCATCTTCCTCTTTTAATTTTGCATGACATGTTGCACACCTGTATACATTATCTACTCCATCTCTATTGTAGATTGGGCAGCCACATACTGGACATTCGCCTATCACATCACCCCAACTTTCACCTGGCATTGGTTTATGAAAAGTCTCTGACTGACAAGAAAAGCACATGCCTGAAATAATAAATTCTCTTTCAAAATCATTTCTATTTGGCATTGCTTTTATAACAGCCTCACCTGCTGCATACTTTGATACTTCATCCTTGCTGTATTCATGTGTTTCTTCTTTTTTACAAAACGGGCAAATTTTTCTTACTTCCATATTGATCCCTCCACAAGCAAAAAAGAGTTCCTGTATTTTAACGATACAAGAACTCTTTACATGTATTATTTAATTTTTATCTCATACAAAATTGCACTCTCGGTTACCAAATCATATTGAATGACATAGCATTTTCCATCTCTTTCTACTTGATAGTTATCTTGATAAATACCTTTATGGTAATCTTCCCATTTACTCTCTGATTCATCTGAAGATGCTATACTGTATAGTATGCTAAATACATTTTCCAAATTTTCTCTACAAAATGGTCTATACTGTGCAGCATTATCTATACTTGCTATCTCTCGCATCTGATATTCACCGTTCTTTAGCATACTTCACTCCCATCCAAATCCTGTAAGTGTTCCTCCACATACTCTGCAAACTTCGATCCAAAAGATCCCATCGCTTTGTACAAGTGTATACTGCGTAAAAATTGAGTATCTTCATCTGTGAAATAGTACTCTGAGTACCAATTTGCCCTTGACACCCAGGCAAATGATTGAAACAGTTCATTCACTTCCACAACACTGCACCCCAGGTAACATCCATCCTCGTAGTAGAATTTTCCATTAAAGTAATGAATACTCTCATTGTCATCCAACCCAGTACTCCTAATTACAGATCCTTGTGTCTTTGCCGCGTATAGTGCATCTTCTAATCGAACGAAATCTATTCTACACTTCTTCACACTTAATTCCTTTCGCAACTAAATAGAGCTGTATACTTGCTACAGCATACAGCTCTACTCATCATACTCTTACATACCGGATCCCATCTCCGGTACTCTTGATATACTTCTTTTTCAGCAATCGGCTCAAAAATGTGTTAACAACTACTGTGCTTACCTGTTTTCCAACTGTGCTATCAACAACTGCTCTCACATCTTCGTGTGTCTTACCTACCTCATCGCTACCAATACTATTCAGAATACTTACTTCAATACTTGATAATACTCTTTCTTCTCTTTTCATCTTTTGTATCTCCATTCGTTTTTGAGTATTATACTACATTGCAAGTACTATAGCAATTCTACTCTTCTACACTTTCCTTATTGAAAACATCAATCGCTTTTTCACTCGAATAGCACAATGTACAACCACCATTGATATTTGCTCCAGAATTAACCTGTACACTTTTTGCCTTGATATTTCCGGATACGATCGCTGTTGCATCAATAATCACAGGTCCCTGTACATCAATATCACCTTTGATAGCTCCAGCGATTACTGCCGAGGTTGCAATAACATCACCAATCATTATGGTATCCATACCCAACTTTGCAGCACCTGTACTTGTTATATTCCCATTAATTTTAGCAGCATCTGCAAAGAACTCACCAACTTCACAGTTTCCTGACACACTTCCACTCACTGTTAAATTACCTGTACATTTCACATTTCCAACAATACTACCCTGTACTGTCAAAGAACCGTCTGTAATGATATCACCAGTGATTGTTGTGCCTTCCTTGATAATGGAGCTGTTCACCGCCTGCTCAATACTTACCGTTCCATCCACTGCTAAATCCTTAAATCTCTCCATTTTAACTCCTTCCTGAACACTTCGAGTGCCTACTGACACCCCATATCATAAAACATATCCGATGAGAAAGCCCAATTTTCCACACCGCCATCTTCACCGTGCAGACCCTCTAATTGGTATACAATACTGCCTGATTGTAGCTCATTCCTCTGTCTAATCCTGTATTCTTTATCACAGTACCTTCGCATACCAATATCGAATGAGATAAAACACTGAATATCGCCACAAATCCCCACCTTAAACTCAGACAGTAATGTTGCTAGTGATTTTACTCTTACCTTATTTCCTACTTCAAACACCTCACTACCCCTTTCTGTTATCTTTCATTAATTTATAGCTTGTAAAGTAACATTTTCAGGTTTTATTTAAAGCTCTGAATCGCATTCAATACTCCTGCTGCTTTTTTAACTGTAGATGCAGCTTCAGATGTTTGTGCTGTCTGCGACACAGTTTTTACTGATTCTTCTTTGACTGGCATACTTGAAACTATTGCTTTCTTTGACTTCTTTGCTACAAAACGAATTCCCTTTACTATCTTTAAAATAAATGTAATTGCCAGTATTATAGTCACTACAAAAAATAGTAGCATACTAACCTTTGATACAATTGAAACACCTGCTGCTAATGCTTTTCCAGCAAGTGGAATCTTTGCAATCAAACTTGCTAATGATTTTCCAAGCTTCCATACTATAAAACTAATTACATCAATTATAATTAATGACCATGGCATAACTACACCCCCTACTTAGAAATCTTCTTTAAGCTAATTCTAAATTTGCATGTCCCATAATAACTCTGTTTTGCTGTCTTACCTCTTTTGATATTACAATGTATTGGGCCTACCTGCTGCAAACCAGAAAATGTCTTTGTAAACTTGTAGGAAAGTGATGGTGTTCCATCTTTTTCACTACTAAATGATGCTTTCACACTTTTCCCACTACCGCCAGTCAATGTGATATTTGCTTTATTGCCAGACACATTTGATGCTTGGATACTCACAGAACTGTTTTTCTTCGCATTAACTGTTCTAAAGTCTACATAGATATCTGACCCTATCGTATCTTTCTGCACTGATATCACTGCTGGTACTATTGCTGAAAATTCTGTATTGTCTGCATTGTAATACACTGCTGTCTGATATTCACTGCCGTTTACCTGATTGTCAGCTGTCGTGTAATCAATATTTCCAGCTATGGATGTATCCGAAATCGTAACATTAATTTCCTGCTCTACCTCATTCAAAGCTGTTCCATCTTCTGCATATGCAGAAGATCTTACCGTTAGTTTGTACGGTTTAGAACTTTCCTGTAACCCCAGAGTCTTTGCATTTACTTTCCACGTAGATCCTGCACTCACATTGTCTGAATGGCACAACTCCTTACTGCCATTCATAATTGTAAATTTCATGATCACATTTTTATTTACACTTAAATTAGTAAGAATCATTGATACATCCTTACTAATTGTCTGGTCAGGGTATGAGATAAATTCCACGTATGCATCCTTGTAATTACTTAAATCGCTGGAACTATTGTCATCTGTCGTCTTACTACTGATACCTATTGAATCTGCAGGTGATACTTTTCCGTATGACGAACTTCCTTGTGTATCATTGTCATCGTATGTGCCAAGTCTTGCAGAATCTGCTGACCTGTAACTGTTTTCTTCATTTGTTTCAGTTTGCTTTTCAGGATAGTTTGTTGCATCTCCCAATTTACCTATCACATCTGCCTTACTGCCAGATACACTGCTACCTTTACTATTGTTGACTATCCCATCATCATCAACCATCTTATTACCACTTGCCCCATAGCTTGTCTCAGTGGTTGACTCTGTTGTGCCCTGTTGATTCATACTCACTGTTCGTCCACATCCAGAGCATACCATCATCATAGTTAATAATCCAATTACGATTCGTCTTTTCATTCAAATTCCTCCTTCAATTTAATTTTGTGATGAAACATTGTACTGTAAGCTTCCTCCTTACCCATGACTATATGATCGACTACGGAAATACCAAGTAAATTACCTGCCTTTACTACTCTTTCAGTCAGACTGATATCTTCCTTTGATGGGCTACAATCTCCCGTCGGATGATTATGCACAATTATTACATGATGCGCATTGCACAGTATTGCTACCTGAAATACTCGTTTCATTTCTATTGGAGCTGCATTACTGTTACCAACTGAAATGCAGCTAACCCCTAAAAGTCCGCATCTGATATCATAGTAAAACCCATATACATTCTCCACTGAAAATAGATCATCATGCAATAAGGAGCGAATATCCCTAGCAACTTCAGAACTATCCCTATGGTATAGTGTCTCTCTACTAAGAACTCGCTCCTTATGTAAATACATTATTTTGTCCTTATTTTGATAAATCTCGTACTGTGCAACCATACTGTACCTCCTTGATTCTAATTTTTTAAACTAGACCAAGAAACCACACTTGTTAATGTGTACCTCCACCGGAGTAACCATTCGTTGCATCATTACCGAAATCCTTAACATCGTAAATAAGGAAATCTCCATTTTGTAAATTAAATGTTACACCATCTGATGCTTGTTTGACCTTTGGCGCCATTTCCACTGACCACATATCACAATGTCCTGCATCGCAATGCCATTCTGTACCGTTTTCGGCATTCAATGAATCTGCATCGTACGCCAAGCTATACATTCCATGGTTTACCGTTGTGATATTAAAATTTACTATCAAGTATCCATCTGACTTCCAAACCTGATCATCTTCGTATAGCATCCATTTAGGATTAGACTTTACCTCAGATTCTTTCTTATCTGTGACATGTAAATTTGTTGGCAGATAGTATTGTCCATACCATTTTTGTGTACTTCTCTCAATAATGGATTCCGGGATATTTAACCCTTTACCACTATCCATTATCATTCCATTTAAAAGTACTGATTCTTTTGTGCTATCTGTTGTATGTACATCACCACTGAAAATACGGACGTACTGATTTAACTGTATTTGTGAAAAATTGTATATTGGAGTTTTTCTCTCGATAAAAGATCCTATCTCTGTGTAACCAAGATCTTTTGCAGTTATATTCAATCTATCTGAATCTATGCTGAATTTTCCATTACTCAAATTGTAATAATTCAAATAGCTGTTATCCTGCTCACTACCTACTTTAATCCCTCGTACTGTCTTCCCATTCACATCCTTATCGTAGTATAAATCCACTCTTGTTCGATTGGCGCCAGACTCATCAACCCAGTAAAATTCTGGCGTGATCTCCACGATATCATCGGCACTATACATACTACCCACTGTGTCTAACTCAAATCTCACTTTGTATCCTAATCGCATAAATCCCTCATTACTGTATTTAGGGTGATCACCTGATACAATTGGAAATACCCTGTTACTTAGATTTCCCCTAAACAACCCATTCTGATTTGCCAATCCTGAGAAAAAGCTCGCTCCTGTTAGATTCTTATTCTTATCCCTAAAAACATCTTCCCACAATGGGTACTCAGCAACATCCACTATCTTCAGCCCGTATACCCTGCCTTTCGTTGCTGTAGTGATATCACGCTGTGCAACATAATCCCAACCGGAATCTGTGTCTTTCACTGAACGATTACTCAGTGCTGCTAAATTGTTATTTTGGCTATATTCAATCTTTGTCATCTGCGATTGTTTTGTGATATTTAAAGCATAAGCCCTTACTTCTATTGTCTGAAAATCAGCTTCTTCTACAAAAGTTGGCAGCATAAAAGTTACATTCCCAAGTCCTACTGTCATCCAAGTGTTTGCGGGAATAGCATCATATTGAATATTGCTGCCAGTTTCTGTTACTTTAACGACTACGAATGGGAACCTAACTCTTATAGCTTTTTGCCCACTCTTCTCCATCGTGTTTAAGTATCTAGCATAATTTTTCTCACCATATCCAGACAAATTACAGAAGCTTCCTATTGCACTTGTTGCTATTGTAAATGGTCTATCAAGAACTAATGGGTATCCAACCGATGTACTAATTGACTGATCCATGTCTGACTCATCAGAAATAGCTACTGTAACCAATGCTGGTGTTAATAGCGTTACATCATTCACATTAAGTACATAACAGATACCGTTATCCACTGCTGAGTAACCATTTCCATTCACGTCCGAGTATGTAATACCATGCTGCTCTATTTTATTTGCATCTGTAATGTATCTTACAATACCTGTTGAACTGTAAATGCCATTGTCTTTTGCAGCATCTATGCTCATACTTACTGTAGAAGCTTGCACTTGATTCCATGGTAACTTTGTGTTATTGTTTTTGCTACTAAATGTACCACTCACACAGTCATTCTTTCCTGCCACGATATCTGTTGGTGTGCATACTGCTGCTGGAGCATCCACTGGTTCACTCACTGTTATGCTACTATCCTTTTTCTCTAAAAGAACGTACTCTTTACCCGTGCCATCATTAAATTTCACCTCCTGGTTTGTTGCAAGTATATCCCCAACCCTTGATTCCGCATCTAATACCTTAACACTGCTATCATACTTCACACTCGAAAGATTAGATACTAACTCAACACCGTCCCAAAATTGTAAATTTACTTTCCCTTCCGGATCTGTATAGTTCGGAAACATAAACTCTGCACTACCATTTGTTTCAATCCCTAAATCAGAAATCCAATCTACATCCTTTTGTACCATAATCACATGTTGCCCTAACTTCTCCGGTAAAGCATAATTCCAGATTGTTGAATCAGATGGATACCAAATTGTTGATCCATAGAGTGAATAATTCACTGCTGATCTCTTCACTTTTGGTTTTGCTTCATGGCACTCACCATTGTATACAACAACTTCATTACCAAATCGATCATTGCTTACTATCTCACTGTAAAAAGCTTTACAGTAATTCAATTCGTATGACATTGTTACAGTGTTCTTTGTAAAGTCAAGATCCGTCAAGTACTGTGGCACACTTGCTGAAGTCTGTAGATATTCCGTTGTCGGAATTGCTGTACTGGCAACATAGTTATCAGAAGAGTTATCCTGATCGTTTGTCACATCGCCATTAAAGCGCGCGTCTGTACTACAATTCTTCACATCATTCACTGATGCTGATCCTACTGTTACTTTTGTAACACTACTATTGCTATTACTTGTATCCCTGAAGCTAATCACTTCCTTGTTAATAGCTGGTGATGACTGCGATGCACCTGTTGTCTTGTACTCCTGGTAAATACCAACCACATGTAACAGTTTTGCATCAACTTTCAAGGTAATTGATGTATTGTCAGACTTAGCCACAATACCACCGCTATTCATACTCTTCTTAGATTCCATATTCTGATTAAACGACTCACTACCACCATGATATCCCCTGATCGCTGAAGTTGAGTTTTTCAATTTATCAAAAACTGATGTGTCAAATACACTTGCATTTTCAGTTGTGTATCCGTATACTATCTCGCTTAAATAGAAAATCTTGCCTGACTCCGCATCCTCTATAAAAGGCTTATATGCACATGTGTACTCTGTTGTGTACACATTCAATTTCTTTGTGCTGTAATTCTGTTCTGTGCTGTACGATTCTTTGCCTGTTGAATCCTTCACTTTTAAAACTGTTGCACAATTTATTGCTTTTGCGTACTTGTATACATACCAATTCCATGCACTGTAAGAGTTCTCAGATCTAAACTGTTGTTGTAACCAACTGAAGCTGTTACTAACATCCCCTAGTCCAGCTACCGATGTTTTGCTTTTTGGCGCATTAAACCAACGATAACTCTTTGCTTCAAGATCATTCTCCAACTCTGCTGCCTGATTATCTGCCTTGGAACTGTGGTATTGATTTGTATTTCCACCACCACCTGCTTCTGCACTACCTTCTCTCATTATTTTTGTTGTATTTACTGAGTATGCTGCATTCACCAATTCCATCTCGTAGTCTGGTTGGTTGCTAAAAGCTATGTTTCTCTGTAAAGCTACATTTGAAGTACTGTTTTCAATCACATTTCTGAAATCGCCGACTAACTGTACTCGCATTAACCTATCGTATTGAAATGTACTTGAAAGTAATGACTGTGAATTACCAGCTCCATTCTCCTTATCCATGTATGCTACAGCCCATTTACTTTCATCCTGTTTAATTATTTCTGGTGTAAAGATTTTTAAAAGAAGACCTTTTCCTCCCCTCAGGTATAATCTACCACCTAGTGAAGAATCCGACAGCACACCCACTGCTCCCTTCAACTGAGAGTATGTCACTGTGTCACCAGCTGTCAATAGTTTACTTATTGTTGTTGGATCTGTTACCCAAGCATATCTCGTACAGTATACCGTTGTATCAGATCCCATAGTAATACTACCCCTTACATCATCTGCTGATTGCACGCCACTTGCCTTTAAATTGTCATCTATACCATCTTGTGAGTATACACTGTATGCATCCACGCTATCATGCCCTATATCGATATTTACTTTTTGTCCACGTTGATATTGAATACCGTCGTACTCTACTGTGCCATCAATTGCATTGTATTTTGTGAAAACTGTAGAATCTGTTACACTATCATCTGCACTCACGTACGATATACAGTATACCTCCGGACACTCTTCGTAAATGGAAACGTATATCAGTGGGTTCATTGGTACTGACTTTACAGATAACTTTAATCTCTTTGTCAATCCTGCAGAATCTACAGAGTTCTGTAAAACTTGTGATCTATCACCACAATCCCATCTTGTACTCATTACTGTGTCATCTACTGTGTATTCTGCTATCTTACCGCCTGTTGGTGTGCTTGAATCTGTCCAACAATTCTCGGTATCTGAAAGGTATCCAGCTACACTGTTCATACCTGGAGCTTCGTAGGCGTATGCTGTTGTTAAAACTAAATCCTTTGTACCCTCAATTGTATTTGCTGTCGTATACCGATCAAAGCTGTATGTAGAACCTACTGCACCGTATAAATTTCTCTTTGCATCATTAAATGTACTGTAGTCTTTACCATCCGACGTTGCTGAAATTAAATGCAAATCATCTTCTGTATCCTTGTAATACTTTAATTCAATCTGTGGTGCATTGATTACATAATCACCCTGCACCACATACTCTGTTCCACCTTTTAAATCAAGTGACACTCCAGCCGTCTTATTAGCATTTACTTTAGAACTCCATTTCGAATACTCTGTATTCAGTACATCAAAGTCTAACTGCTTCACTATCTCCCCATAACTCGCTGATGTTGTATCGCCACACCTAGCAACTGTCAGTTTATTCAATTGCCATTTATTAGACCCATTGTATTCCACTGTTCCAGTTAAATTATAAGGACTTCCGTTCTCACTAAATTTTACTATGTCTTCCAGAGTCGGCTTTTTACTTGTTGTTTCACCCTGACCACTGTAACGTATATCGTAATTACTATCAGATCCTGTGTAAAATGCCTTTCTCCCAGTGTAGTGTACCTTTGTATCTAAGGCTGTGTATACAGCATTTATACTCATGTTGTATCCAACACGCATTTTTGCATCTTTCAATGTATCATAAAATGTATTATTATTCCTCCCAAGCACATACCCATCAACCGCTTGAAAGACATTTCGACCATCCACATCCGTAAAACTACCGTCGTTCACTAACCTATGTGTGTCTCCATCATATACCTTATCATCTAATTGTAATTTAGTACGGTATGCTGTTGTCTTACCTGTACTATCGATTACATTTTTTACTTCGATGCCTGTTAAATAGTATATGATACCATCCTTTTCTATCTTACTCTTAATTCCTAACTCTTCAAATGATCTTACACACCCAGGATTGATTGCCACTTCTGCCTTGGAAATTTCTTTTCCATCACTCTCTGCCCTGCTTACCCAAGTACTTGATGCTCTTACTCTTATTTTTTGATTGTAAAAGTTTTTAAATGATGTCACACCTCTCCAGTCAACAGCAGATACCCATTCATCAAGACTTCGTACATTCTCTTTTATTGTATTCCAGTTTCCATCACTATCCTTCTTCATAATATGAATAATTGGTTGGGCGTATACATTCACTTCCCCAGTTTTATAATTTGGAATTGCACCTGCTGCAATTGCTGTATTGAAAACTTCATCTGTATTAAAATAGTAACTTGTTATATCCTGATCATTTTGGTTTGTTGAAGTGCCTTTCGTTGTACTTACTAGAGGCTTGTCATTGTCTGGAATGCTGTAATTATTTATTTCATTTGCAGTAATAACCCAGCTATCTATACTCCATTTGTATTCTGCTGAATCTGTTTCTTCACTTGTAATAAAAATTGCTGCACGACTAAATTCTATACCAGGTGCTACTGTTTGTGAACTGTATTCCACTCGGCTTATTGCTGGTTGTGAATTCTGAGCATTAACAGTGCTCCCGCTAACTACAATAACTACTGAAATTGCAAGTGCAGCAATTAAACTCAATCTCTTCATTCCATACCTCCACCTGCTAAAATACCTGCTACGTTAGCAGTTGAAATTGCAATGTATCCTATTGCTGTTGCAAGAATAATTCGTAGTACACTTTCTATTGCAAAGCCAATTGTCACTATACTATACACAGCTTTAAATCCAATACAAACCATCACTACTGCTAAAATTGTTGCTACTATCCACATTATAAGAAATACTCTTGTACTGATTTCTTTTACAGCACCTGGCTTTGTAACACTCTCCCAAAGAATTTTTGATAACCTTAAATATCGCATATCTACCTCTCCTCATCAAACATTCTATCTATTAGATGCCATTCACTTCCAGTATTCGGATCCTCCACGCTATTAACAATCGACTTAACACCTGTGCCAATGTCATCTACCGTACCCTTCATATCAACATTTGGTGTGTTTATATTTCCACTGTAAAGTGCCTTCAAAATAAAAATGATCACTATTACTGCAAATGCGAACATACCGTATGCTTCTATACTCAAATTATGTGGTTGACTCTCACCTTCAACGTCAACTGTCGTTTCGCTTTCTGTATTGTCTATTTTTTCATCCACATTACTTAAATCTTCTTGATTTTCTGACATACTTACTCCTTTTAGCGCACCCATTAATTGAATTTAGGGGCACCAAAATAGCACCCCCAAGACGTTTCACGTCATTTATTATGCCTTTGTGAGAATCCACTCTCTTGGCATTGTAAGTATCTGCACAGATACTGTCTGCGGTAAAACCGCGAAAAGTTGACTACGCTTTGACACGTAGCCCACTTATTATTCAAATTCCCAATGCTTTACGTATTGAAAATCTATTACTTCTGCTGTACCAAAAATACACGCTACTATACACACTAACTTCATAAACTCATCTGGTACTTGTTTTCCCTCAACTAAACTTGTAGCAATACTCATGATATTTGTGTAGTCGTATGCAACCAGCATAACCTTTGATTTTGGTAACTCATTTCCGTTACCATACTTCACTTGCACTAATCCATTGATTTCATTAAAGACAATGTACTGTCCGCATACTGGATTACTCTCTACAAACTCGTCGTACTCCTTATCCCCTGCAATGCCTACACTACACCCTGCCTTCTTCGAAATCGTTCTTGCGAGTTCTTGCTGTTGTTCTATTGAAAGAAATTCAACATCAACTACCGACACTTCTTCGTACTCCTTACAATGCTTATTGTATACTGCACACGCAATACACGCAAACAACACACTAATGAAACCAATGACAACATAACATTTTTTCATCGTTAGAACCTCCTTAACACTCTATTTTGTTATAGAAGGTTCTATTTCTGACTGCGGCTTCGCCTACTCGAGACTTAACACTTCATTCCTCTCTGCATTGTAAAAGTATAGGTGATCTGAAAGTTTATCCCTTTCCTCTAGACATGAATTATTGACTTCATTGATCATTTCTTTAAAATGTGGAATAATTTCTTCTTGCTCGAATTCTTCTTCAATATCTGCTGCCGGTATAACAAGTAATTCATGAATGCTTGATGGAATTACATAATAACTCCCATTGAGTACTTTTGCTATCCTTGCTAACTCTTCCAGATTAGCAAGGTATCCAGCACCGTATACTCTTGCTTCAGATGTGACAACATACATCTTAAAAGGATATTTGAAGTTGTCTGGGCCAAATCCAAACTCCATTAAAATTGCACTC
>ERZ1034873.955-NODE-955-length-12060-cov-8.593919_pt1 | contig 12060 bp, 11 predicted proteins | sample MGYA00520689_ERZ1034873 | MGnify/ENA primary metagenome ERZ1034873 (study PRJEB33766, sample SAMN09781722) | gut metagenome | biome: gut microbiome | host: Homo sapiens | place: Madagascar | study: EMG produced TPA metagenomics assembly of the PRJNA485056 data set...
CATAAATCACTGTAATTTACATAAAATGCATAAATAACCTAATACCTTAGGTCAATTAGCTTATTGGTTACTTAAACGAAAAAAAGCCTTTCATATTAGCTAACTAAAATTATTTAACTCCCTCCTTGGTAAAGAACTTCGCTCGAACTGTTTTCCCTACCCTCAAAAGAAAAAAACAAGTCTAGTTTTGCTGTGCTAATATAGGTCAATATCTTAAAGCATTACACTACATAAACGGTTAATTCTATGAACTCTATGGTCACAGCTATAAATCAATTTTCTAGCCTCAAAAACCACCTCAAGGCTTCATTTTTAATTATGGTGGTGGGGGCCATTATCTTGGCTTTAACCCCCAAATTCGCTACCGCCACCCCAAACGACTCTCTTGTTTCCTCGTCAGCCCCTAAATTTTTAACGGTCGACGAAGCTTTCGTACCTACTATGACGCAAGATGGAGCCACAGTAACTCTAAACTTTAAAATTGCTCCTAAGTACTACCTGTACCAGGAAATTATGGCCTTAGACGTAGAGAACGCGGAACTTCTGTCCATTGATATTCCCCAAGGCACCCCCCACCAAGACGAATACATGGGAGATACCCATATTTTTACGCAAAATGTAACTTTAAAAGCAACTTTAAAGAGCACTAACTTCTTTCCTAAAATCAAAGTTACATTCCAAGGTTGTACCACTGGGCTTTGCTACCCACCTACCACTAAAAGTTTCAACCTTACCCGCGTTTTAACTTCTAATGCTCAAGCTACGACTGTTGCCGACCAAGCTGACTCTGCACCTCTAGCCACAACCCCAACAACAGCCCCAACAACAGATAGTCTTCAAAATAAAAACCTAGTTTCAGACTCAAGCACCCCAAATTCTGCCACAGATAAAGCTTACAGCCTACTCAAAACCCATGGTCCTCTCTTAGCGTTGCTATCATTCTTTGGCTTTGGCTTTTTGTTGAGCTTAACCCCTTGCATGTTTCCTATGTACCCTATTTGGAGTGCCATTATTCTTGGTAAGAAAGAAAAGACTTTAAAAACTACGATTCTTTTTTCGTTCCTTTATACCCAAGGGTTAGCCTTAACCTACATGGGAGTAGGTTTTGTTATCGCATCAGCCGGGGCTAAATTCCACGCCTTTATGCAGCAGCCATGGGTTCTTATCACCATGAGCGTGCTTTTTGTGTTATTAGCTCTTTCATGTTTTGGAGCGTTTTCTTTTACCATGCCGATGGCTTTACAAAACAAACTAAATAACGCTTCGACCAAATTAAAAGGTGGCTCCTACGCCGGGGTGTTTTTCATGGGGGCCTTAAGTGCCATTATTGCTTCCCCATGTACTACAGCCCCGTTAGCCGGAGCCTTACTTTACATTGCCCAAGAAGGCAACATTCTAACCGGGGGCTTAAGTCTCTATATCCTAGCCATTGGTATGTCTGTCCCACTCTTTATTATTGCTTTTGCGGGCCACAAATTCCTACCTAAGAGTGGCAATTGGATGACGACTGTCCGTATTATGTGCGGCTTCCTCATGCTTATTGTGCCTTTAGTGTTGCTTGAAAACATGCTCGACCCGCTTGTAGTTCGTTGTGCCTGGATTTTGCTCATAGGCCTTACTTCATGTTGCCTAATTTTTAGAATCCTCCCAGCGCCTAAAAATCAAACGACTTGTGCTTGCCAAGGTTCTTGCCAATCTAAGGCTTCACTTAAAACTAAGGTAACAAGTAGTCCTAATAAACTAAAGGCACTCTTACACCTGCGCCCAATTTTAGTAGCTGCCGTGATTGCAATTACTATCACCTTATGTTTAATACAAAATAGTATCCGCACTGAACATGGCATCGCTCATTATCCTCAAATTCAAACATTAGAGGAATTAGCCACCATAACCCCAAAAACAAACACAGTCGCATTTATCATGCTTGATTTTAGGGCTGATTGGTGTCGTGAATGTATCCACATGGAACAAACAACTTTTAGTGACCCTAGAGTGCAAAAGGCTCTTGCTCAAGGGTTGGTTTACCAAGCTGATGTTACTTCACCAAACAGCCCTGCTCAGGAGATAATGCGTAAATATAACCTCAGCGGGGTGCCGGCAATTGTTATCTTTAGAAACAATCAAGTACCTAAAATCTTAAATGGTTATATTGGTGCAGATGAACTTCTTCCATACCTAAAAAACAATTAAGTGGATAAGTGGATAAGTAGTTAAATAGATAAGTAAACAAGGGGAAAAAGAAAGGGAGAGAAGAAGAATGGAAAAAAGCTCCCAAATCGTTCGAATCAATTGCATGTGATTATGCATGTGATTATTTTCGTTATGTGTAGTGATTCCGCTTCCTAAATAAAAGCTCCGCTAAACACTTCTTTTGGTTTAACGGAGCTTTTGATTTTATCTAGAGTTCTTATCTAGCCTTTAATGAGGAGGTATCAACTGACCTCGCCCCTAAGGTTAGTATCATAGCGCTCATTACTTAGCAGGCTTGTTTTCTGCCTTGGTGTCAGCCTTAGCTTCTGCCTTAGCTTCTGCCTTAGCTTCTGCCTTCGGCGCATCTTTCACGATATCGAGAAGTTCTACTTCAAATACGAGCACAGAGTTAGCACCAATCTTTTCAGATGGAGAGAATGAACCGTAAGCAAGGTTTGCAGGGATGTAGAGGGTAGCCTTAGTGCCAACTGGTAACAATTGGAAACCTTCCTTCCAACCTTCGATAACCTGACCAAGTGGGAATTCAACTGGTTCTTCAGACTTATCAAAAACTTCACCCTTAAGATTGGTGCCCTTATAGGTCACACGAATCTTGTCAGTAACAGCAGGCTTGGCCCCAGTACCAAGAGTAGTGATCTTATACTGTAAACCAGAAGCAGTAACAACTACGCCTTCCTTAGTCTTGTTTTCAGCTAAGAATGCCTCGCCTTCCTTCAAGTTCTTTTCAGCTTCAGCCTTAGAAAGAGCCTGTTGCTTTGCACGCATCTGAGTATCAAATTCCTGAAGAACAGCCTGAGCTTCTTCGTCAGTCATTTCAGCCTTGCCATTTAAAGCAGAGATGAAAGAAGAAGCAATCTTATCCTTGTTCATCTTAACTTCAAACTTTTGTGATTCAGTAACTGCAACCCCAAGGTTCTTACCGTACATAGTACCAACAGCTACCGCAACCTTATCTTCAAAAGAAAGTTCCTGCTTAGCAGGAGCTTTATTAGCAGCATCAGCAGGAGCCTGTGCAGGAGCCGGAGCCTGAGCAGCTACAGCTTTAGCATCTTCAGAACAAGCTGAAACGCCAGCAATGGAAACAGCAATAAGAGCAGATAATGCAAGTTTCTTTAACATTATATTTATCCTTCGATTCACAACGTAGTAAATGTTTTAAAAATTAAACCATAAAAAGAGTCACCATGACGCAAAAGCAAGGTAACTAGAACTCTTAACTAAAGCTCCTTCGTTGTACTTCTTGCCTCTACCATCACAGGGGTAAAATTGTTATCTAGCAGAAAAATCCTCAATACAATGAACTCATTTTACTGTTTGAACCTCTATTAGACTATATAATCACATAAAGTTTCAATAATGGCCTGATTCTCATGTATTTTAATGAATTGAGTCGAATTTTATTTAATAAAAACTCTGCCATCTAAATGCATTCAACGTAACTAGTATTTTCTTGCCTCTATATTTGTCGCCACCTGAACCCATGTTTTCTTAAACCAGTATTTTTAAACCAAGAACAAAATGTTTTGGCTTTGGCTTTATCTCTAAAGCAGGGCTTACATAATATTGCTATTAACTCTCAAGCCATGCAATTAACTTTTGGTTCATAAAATAATGTAACTACATCATATTTTAGAAAACACGGAACCAAGCACAAAGTACTATTATCATGTACAATAAAGTAAAAAGTGAATAAATTTTTAAAATTGCAAGCGTGATCAAACTTTGAGACCGAGACAACTACAGATGGACCAAAAGTTAAAAGAATTATTGGAACAATTAGAAACTAAAATATCCTATTTAGAATACAATTCCGATGCCCTCAACGATGAAGTTACCGCCTTAAGAGACACCGTCGCCAAACAACAAATTCAGATTAAATTTCTCGCCGAAAAGCTACGCGCAGCCGGAGCCTCTAACGTAGCTTCAAGAAGTGAAGAAACACCGCCCCCACATTATTAACTTTAAATTTGGACATTGGGTTTTATCTAAAATCTCCAAGAAGAATCCTTCCTCTTTAGGTGGTGAGTAGTTCACAATATTTAGATAGCCACTAACCAAACTTGAAACTAGTTAATTTGGGCCTAGGGCCACACTAGATACCAAAAGCCACCCTATGTGTCAACTACCCACCACCTAAAGGTAGTGGGCTTGTAACTGCCCAGTCGTAATAACGGCTTACGCCTCCGACCTTTAACCCCGATAGATATTGCTATCTAAAGTGGCGTTACATCATAGGGTGGTTGACAACACCCTTTACAATGAAGCCTAAAAAGCAAAAGCTAGCGTAACCACCTTAAAGCCTAAAAATGTGAAAAACCACTACCTGTAATATCATTAAACCCCTCGTCTTTAACCATATATAAATGGCCAAGCTCAGATTTATTTAAAGTGGAACTTTTATCTAGAGCCGTATCAGGCGCCACAATTTGGCCAATTTTATAGATTTTTGGAGCACCTTTAGCCATCAAAGCTAAATATGCTTCGTAGTTTTTAGGGCTTAAGGTAAGGCAAAGTTCATAGTCATCTCCACCTTCTAAAACCAATTTCATGATTTCATGGCTACTAAGCTTACTAGATTTTAGCGCTGGTGCCACCGGAATATCAGCCCAATCAATAATGGCTGCACACTTTGATTGAATCAAAATATGTTGTAAGTCCCCTTTTAACCCATCTGAGATGTCAAGTGCCACGCGGCAGTTTACAGATTTTAAAGCTTGGGCCACATCAAACCTAGGAACAGGGTAATCAAGCGCAAACCCAGGAGTACCTAAGGAAGCATCAGGCCATGGAGCATTAGCCTTATTAGCTTCCATTCTCTCTTTTACTGCTAAAGCCGCTCCGCCTAATGGCCCGGTGACACAAACATAGTCTCCAGGATTAGCCGCACTACGCCTAAAAGCTTGGGTCGGTAAAACCGCCCCAAAAACAGTTATCGTGACCGATAGTGGTCCTCTAGTCGTATCCCCGCCAATTAAAGGTATCGGATAACTTTCAGCTGCCATTTTTAATCCAGCCACAAAACCCGCTAAAAATTGAGGATCTGCTTTAGGCAAAGTTAAAGCCAAAGTAAAACCAATAGGTTCAGCCCCCATGGCAGCCAAATCAGATAGATTTACCGCTAAGGCCTTATAACCAATGGCCTCGGCCTGGGTCCCGGCAAAAAAATGATGTCCTTCTAAAAATGAATCCGTGGAAACCGCCATGGAAGCCCCTAAAGGGACTTTTAACAATGCACAATCATCCCCTATTCCAAGTTGTACACAATTTTCATTAACGATCTTGTGGAGCTTACAACCATCATTTATTTTACTGTCCGGTTGAGAAATTGTACTTTTAGCGTAATTTTGGTTCTCTACGTTATTACATTCAACTTGCTGAGCAAAAGCCTTAAGTCCTACATCATTAAAGTAAGTTTTTATTAATGTAAACTCATTCATAACGCGGTCCTTCTTGCACGCTAACAATTTCTAATTTTAAATAATTACTTTCACTTTACACAAAACCCATCGTTACTCACAGGTTTTAAACACACTTTAGTGAGTTTCGATGGGTTTTATAGTATGAACTAAGTACCAAGTAAATTTTGAGCTGGTTTTAGGAATTTAAAGCCTTAAAAACTAACTTTATGAGCATGCTTATCGACCCATAAGTTTTTAAAATTAGCTTAAACTCCACATCACCTTAGCTTTAACTTAAACTGGCTGCCCTTCATCTGCGTTAGGCAAATTTTTTACAACACGGTCAAGCACACCATTAACGAACTTATGGCTATCTTGGGCCGCAAATTCCTTTGCTAGCATAATAGCTTCGTTAATAACTACGCGATATGGTACATCTTGCTTATGCAGTAATTCAAAGGTAGCTAAACGCAAAATAGCCTTGTCTACCATATCAAGATCGTTAATACCACGTGAAAGATACGGACTAAAGGTAGCATCAATTTCATCAACGTTAGTTACAGTACCAAAAATTAAATCGTGCAAGTATTCACGATCGGCATTACCTAAAGGTTGATCTTCGATAAACTGGTTTTCAATAACAGATGGAAGTTCACGGGTAATTTGCCACTGGTAGATTGCCTGCATTGCAAAATGACGTGCTTTATGTCTTTGACTAGGATTCATATATCGCCTTCAACCACATTAAATCTGTTTTAGAACGTTAATCATTTCAAGAGCAGCAGAAGCAGCTTCCGCCCCCTTGTTGCCAGCCTTAGCTCCGGCACGCTGTACAGCTTGTTCAAGAGTATCAGTAGTCAAAACCCCAAAAGCTACAGGTACTTCGCTTTCAAGCATAACTTGAGCGAGGCCTTTTGAGCTTTCGTTAGCTACAACTTCAAAGTGATAAGTGTCACCACGAATCACACAACCAAGAGCGATTACCGCATCATACTTGCCAGATTTGGCAGCTTTCTTAGTTGCTAAAGGAATTTCAATAGCCCCTGGTACACGTACTAGGGTAATGTTTTCATCGGCAACCTGTCCGATGCGGTGCAATACATCGGTAGCACCGGAAATCAGATGTTCATTAATAAAACTGTTGAAACGGGCTACAACAATTGCGATCTTCGCCTCTGGGGCGGCTAAACTGCCTTCAATAACCTGCATAATTACTTCGGTTGCTCCTGATATGATTGCCATAACTGTTAAATCGGGGCTGTTTACAGCCTGCCGTCAAACAGCAAGAATATGATTTCGTTAAGGTTAGGTCCTGTTATCTACAACAAACCAAGATCTCTTTTCCACGTTGTTAGCTTAGTTTGCGCCTGAACTTTTGCTTCATACAAACTTTCTAAGTTTTGAGCTGTTACTTAATAGATAAGTGTTACCCACTAAGAAACAAATTAAATCTTAGCTTTACGTTATAAAAACATAATGTAAAAATTAGCCCTTGCCTTAAACGAGGTTGTGCATATTCTACTATTTATGCACAAAAAAATAAATAAGAGGGCATAGTCTCTCTTAGAAGAAGCCGTTTTCCGCTAACATATCGGCCGTTAAGCCACTTGACTTACTTGCTGTTTCATCCTTACATGTCAGCAAACGTTCTATGTAACGCGCTAAAACATCAGCTTCAAGGTTTACTTCTTGCCCTTTGGCCCAAAAATCTGCGGTCGTTACTGCGTGAGTATGTGGAATTAAGGTTAATCTAAAGCTATTTCCTTCTACGTCATTGACTGTAAGACTGATTCCATCCACCGTGATAGAACCTTTTTTAGCTATATAACGACTCACTTCTGGGGTAGTTTCAATCCACACATCAAGAACATCATCAGACTTATTCACTGACATCACTGTGCCTGTTCCATCCACATGACCTTGAACAATATGGCCCCCTAAATGTTTGTGCGGAGTTAAAGCCTTTTCTAGATTTAAGCGACTGCCTCGACTTAGATACTTAAAAGTAGTGCAGGCCATGGTTTCATGAGAAATGTCGGCCGTAAAGCCTTGGTTCACTAGCGAAGTTACCGTAACACAAACTCCATTACATGCAATTGAGTCCCCAATAACTACATCAGAAAAGTCCATGTTAGGAGCATCAACTTCAATGCGCGCGCCTTTGCCTCCAGGTACTAAATTACGTAAAGTACCCACGGTTTCAACTATACCAGTAAACATTGCCCCTTCTCCATTCTTAACCAATATCTCAACACCTGTTAAGCGATAAGCACCTAGTTTAATATATTAAAAATTCTACTTCTACTTTTGTTTGGTAAATCGCTTAGACATGCCTTGTCCTCATTTAACTTGCCACATTTGTTTACTCTAGGTTTAACCTAGCACCAAAAGAGCATAGTCCTTATTTGGTAATAGCTTTACCAAATTAAGGACTAGATTGGGTTTCCGACTTGAGTCAAAACTATGTCTTTATGTGCTACTCGAGCATGCTTTACTAACATGCTTCATAAGCACTCTTTACTAGACATGATTCACGAGCGTTTTATCAACATTCTTTATTAGTATGCTTTACTCAAACTATTTAACGATGCCTAGGCGCTAAAACTCTTAGGCATCGAGCATCGAGGTATGAGTAGATACATATACGCGTGCGTCCTAACAGCCTAGGCTATTTAGCTTCTCTATGATTTTCTAGCTTTTTAGATTTGCTTTGTTTTTTTTAGCATTTCTATTAGTTAGCCATTTTATACACTAGTTTTACATCATCTCCGATAGCCGAAACCTCTTCGAGTTTCATCTTTAAGCAATCTTTCAAAAAACTTGGTGAGGTCAGCGCAAAGCCACTTCGCGCACTCTCACCTAAAATACAAGGAGCGGTATAAACCACAACTTTATTTACAATACCATCTGTAAGCAAAGAAGCAGTAAAACGTCCACCCGCTTCCACTAAAACGCTACGAATTTTTTTAGTGTGCAGATATGACATCAATTGGTTCATATCCACATGGGTAGCAGCATTTGGGGCCACAGGTATTCTAAGCTCAACTAGATTGGCCGTTAAGTTTGTTTCATGCACCACTTTGTCATTACTTAATCTAACTAATAACACCTGTCCAGGAGCCTTAAAAATATTTAGCGTTGACATAGCATCAACGCTTATTTGTTCTTTAGCATCCACTACTATACGTAATGGTTGCTGGAATAATTCTTTAGGATACCCCTCTTTAACACTTAGTGGGAATTCATCATACCTTAAAGTCATTGAAGGGTTATCTAGTAAGACTGTTTCGGCCGAGGTCATGATCGCTTGGTTTAAGGCACGTAACCCCTGAACATCTTGCCGGGAAGCACTAGAGGTAATCCACTTACTTTCACCACTAGCAAGCGCCGTTTTTCCATCTAAAGACATGCCGCACTTTACGGTTACAAATGGCTTACTTTCTTTCATGGCCCAAAAGAACGTTTCGTTAATTTTTAAAGCTTCTGGTTCAAGAACCCCAGAGACCACGGTAACGCCCGCGTCTTCTAAGATTTTTATGCCACGACCAGAAACTAATGGATTAGGATCTGTACAAGCACAAACTACGCGACTTACACGTGCTTCCGCTAGCGCCTTTGCGCAAGGCGGGGTCAAACCATAATGAGAACATGGTTCTAAAGTTACATATGCCGTAGCGCCTGCAATATCATTCCCTTTGGCTAAAGCATCACGCATAGCACAAACTTCAGCATGCGGTAACCCAGCTCTAACATGGTAACCTGCCCCTAAAACCACATCATCTTTGACAATCACACACCCAACACACGGGTTAGGAGCTGCTGTATAGCGACCTTTAGCCGCTAGAGCTAACGCTTGCCTCATAAACTTTTGGTCTTTTTGAGCTTGTTGTGTTTCAATCATCGTTATTCCAAATTTTTCTGTATTTATATAAAATCCTGTTTATTTAAGACTTTAAGGTATCTAGTTTTGTTTTTAAAACTTAAGTGTAAACCTCAAGTTACGGCTATTGTTAACTATAGTTACAGCTTACTATAGTTAGCTACAATTGAAGCAAGATAAAGCCTAAAGCTGACAACTGACACAATAGATTGTCTTGGTAAAAATACCGCAACTTCAACTAACTACTAATAACCTCGCCCTAGATTTAACCTCAAAACAAATCCAATCACATTCCTACATCCTAAGCACATTACGTACAACACGTAATACATAACACGTAATACATAACATATAATGCTTAAAATGATATAAAAACGTAATTCACGGCATGGTATTACATTTTGGTACCACCCTAACTTCATGCCACTTTGGCATTATCCTTTAGTAGCATCCTGCTTCATATTTTGTTGTAGTTTGGCGATTTCTTCACCGAAGTCCTTAAGGTCGGTAAAGCTTAAATAAACTGAGGCAAACCTAATATAAGCCACAGCATCTAGTTTTTTTAATTCTTCCATCACCAAACGACCAATTTCTCTTGAAGGTACTTCTCGTTCACCTAATGAGCGTAAACGATACTTAATGTGGTTAAGTGCATCTTCCACCGAATCAATACTTACAGGTCGTTTTTCTAAGGCACGATCCATACCGCTTCTTAACTTGGCTTCACTAAAAGGCTGTCGCGCCCCACTTGTTTTAATAATCATTGGCATAACAAGTTCTGGTTGTTCAAAGGTGGTAAAACGTTCATGACAGGTTAGACATTCACGGCGTCTCCTTACCTGTAACCCATCCATTGCTAATCGAGTATCAACTACCTTTGTATCCGCTGCATTGCAAAAAGGGCATTTCATTTATTACGTCCTATTTAACTAAACCTAAACCACTAACCATGTGTCTTATTGTCCGAGAAAAAACTAAAATATTATACAAAAGAACAAGAAGATCACGTGATCTTTTTGACATCCATGTTTGGGTTTTAAGCTACCACATACCAGCCCATTACTAATGCTTTTGCCAACAAATATCCAATGTTGGCCCCTTATAATTCTCTTTGATTATTACATTCTCATATATGTTAAATTGAACATAAAAATTTTATAATAAGCACCCCAACAAATTTAAACGCTATTGTTTAATTTCAATCGACACGGAATGGAATAAAAACCAAAATGGATATTTTTTTAGTTGATTTTGAGAACGTACATACGGCAGGACTAAAAGGTCAAAACTACTTAAAAGACGCAGTAATACATGTTTTTTTTAGTTCCAACACATGTAACCAACCACAAATCACGTTGGATTTGCATGAGCTATATGAACTACAGCGCCAGCATGTGACTCTCAAATTTCATGAAACTATCAAAGGACATAACGCTTTAGATTTTCAGCTTACAAGTTACCTTGGATTATTGATAGATAGGGCTTCATCCACCGAACAAACCAATTTTTACATTGTCTCAAAGGACAAAGGGTACACTTGTTTGAACGATTTTTGGCAACAAGAACAAGAAATTGAACACCATAAATTTTCCATAAAATTTATTAGTTCAATAATGGAAGTTAGCAACCCTCATCTAGCCCTACCATATAATTCAACGACACCTACCACCCAATCAAAACAAGCTTTGCCGACTCCAGCCGTAATCCAAACAACCTCTGTCCCGCCCAAAGTAAATCCTGTTTTACCTCAGGTAGCTCCCATTGTAGCTAAACCCATTGTAGCTAAAATAGTTCCGACCGTAACTACACAAACCTCAGCAATACCTAAAACAACAAATTCCGTGGCCCAAACCGCGCCTGTTATCAAGACCAAAGCTACACAACCCAAAGTAAAAACTGAAGAGTGTAGCGCTAATTTAACATCAATTATTTCTATAATTAGGAGCAAATACCCCAAGGTTATATCCAAAATAGACCAAATTAAAGAATTGATCATCCAGTTTTCAAAGAACCAAGACAACGCAAGATTGAATAAACTAAACTTAGATTTACATAAACTTCTACCAAACGATCCATATGGCAAAGTCTATAATGAAATCTACTTCGATATAAAGGAATTGTATGCCACTAATCCTAGCCCTACCGCGCCTTCAAAACCAGAAAATACAAGTCAGGAAAATGAAAAAATCATTTCTGATAAATTATCAAAAATCGTAAGCAGTTTTCCTGAAGCTAAAAGCATTAAGAAAGATATCAAACTTTGGTTATACGAATTTAGGGACAAAAAGAATTTAACCGAGTTGCATCTTCGTATTCAAAAAGCCTTCCCCGCCAAAGAGTTCGATAATTTGTATACCAAGCTTTACAAGGAAATTAAAGCACAGCTTTAACTTGTTGGAAGGTGTGTTTAGCTTTTTTGCGTTCTTCCGAAGCTCATTAAAAATGCTATTGATGAATCACCAATTTTATCAATCAAACTAAACTTTTTGGACGTAGAATTTAAGCATTTTGGTGACGCAATTAATGATCGTAATCGCAATCATCGGTATTCTTGCTGCAATCGCTCTTCCT
>ERZ1034873.957-NODE-957-length-12032-cov-5.418886_pt1 | contig 12032 bp, 12 predicted proteins | sample MGYA00520689_ERZ1034873 | MGnify/ENA primary metagenome ERZ1034873 (study PRJEB33766, sample SAMN09781722) | gut metagenome | biome: gut microbiome | host: Homo sapiens | place: Madagascar | study: EMG produced TPA metagenomics assembly of the PRJNA485056 data set...
ATGATATATAGTATTAAATATGAAATAGTAATATTTCAAAAATAACATTAGATGGTGAATAATATAATAAGGAGTGATTGCATGGTATTTAACACAGGAGCAGCTCTTTTAGATGCAGTTGTCTTAGCGGCTGTGTCAAAGGAAGAGGAAGGCACCTATGGTTATAAGATAACGCAGGATGTACGTGCTGCAATCGATGTTTCCGAGTCGACGCTGTATCCGGTCTTGCGACGTTTACAAAAGGATGACTGCTTAGAAGCATACGATGTGGAGTGTGGCGGAAGAAACCGGAGGTATTATAAGATAACCGAGCGGGGAAGCAGCCAGTTAGAAATGTACAAATCAGAATGGAAAATATATTCTTCGAAAATATCAGCGATGTTTTCGGGAGAGGAGACATTATGAATCGACAGGAGTTTATGAAGAGGTTAGAGGAATTGCTTACCGACATTTCACAGGAAGAAAGAGAAGAAGCAATCGCATTCTACACCAGTTATTTTGAGGATGCGGGAATAGAGAATGAGGATAAGGTAATACAGGAGTTAGAGTCACCGGAGAAGCTTGCAGCATCCATTAAGGCAGGACTTAAGGGTGACGAAGGAATTTATACGGAAAGCGGGTATCAGCAGACGGAGCCGGATCATGCATTGCCGGCACAGAGGATGCATACAGAGTATGAATATCAGTCTGGAAACACAGAAACCGGAAAAAACAGTGCGAAGACGAGAAATACCGGACTTACGATTGTGTTGATCGTTTTGATCGCTATCGTCACAAGTCCGGTCTGGGTCGGATTGCTCAGTGCCGTGTTTGGGGTATTGCTGGGAATCTTTGGTGTCGTGATCGGTGCAATTGCCGGACTGGCAGGGCTGACCTGCGCAGGCGTTATCGGTGGTTTTGGACTGGTAGGTGCAGGAATCGGAGCATTCATTACCGGAAATCTGGCAGCAGGCATGTTTGTCACAGGTCTGGGAGCATTATTCCTTGCAGTCGGACTTCTTTGTATGATCCTTCTGGTACTGCTCTGTGGAAGATTTGTGCCATGGATGGTACTGGGTATCATTTCATTGTTTCAGAAGATTTTTCGTAAAAGAAAAAGACAGGCAGCAGCATAAGGAGGAAGATTATGAATAAATTTATAAAGGTAGTTTTGATCATAGCAGCAGTTTGTGCGGGAGTCGGGGTACTGCTCTGCGGAGTGGGAGCGATATCCGGAGCGTCTATGATGGATGTGAAGTCTAAAGTCAAAGTCGAAGAGAAGAATATTTTGGACCATTCAGGTGCAGAGGCTTCCACAGAAAATGATTATGGATTTGATCATGGACTAGATGCAAAGCCGGGAAATATTTTTCAAAAAATTGCTGCATGGGTGGAAGATGCTGCAGATACGGTAAGTATCAACTCAGATGATTATGATGGGAGCTGGATTGAGGGCAGTAATGTGACGAAAGAGGACTACAGCTACGATGGCAGCAAGGTCAAAAATCTCGATATTTCCATGTACGCAGGTTCCTTAACCTTAGAAGAATCGGATACCAAGGATGTACGCGTGGAAGTCTATTATAAAAATGCTTCGGTAAACTGCGAAATGAGTGGGGAGACGTTAAAAATAAAAGGAGGAAAGAAGCGCTACAACAAAAAGCATCGTGTTGCAGTTACGCTGTATTTACCAAAAGATATCCGGTTAAAGACACTGACCGTTGATGCCGGTGCAGGACAGGTAACATCGGATCTTGATCAGCTTGTGGCAGAAAATGCAAAGATCACGGTAGGTGCAGGGGAAACAGTGTTTGATGCACTTAAGGTAACAGATCTGTTAGAAGTGACAGTACAGGCAGGCTCTATTGATCTATCTGATACCTATACAAAGGATCTCTCTTTAGACTGTGGCGTCGGGGAACTGGTCTATCAGGGTGGAACAACCGGGGATCTGACCGGAAGCAGCGGTGTCGGTTCACTGGAATTAGACTTAGACGGAAAGCAAAGCGATTATAATTACAGCTTAAGCTGTGGAGTAGGAAACATTGATATTGAAGACGAGACTTATTCCGGTCTTGGAGCAGAAAAAGATATTGATCATGGCGCAGATAAGGATATGTCCTTAGACTGCGGAGTCGGCAGTATTACGGTAGATTTTGATTAAGATTTGAACATCAGGGGATACTTTATAAAAATAGAACGGATAAAATGCACACAATGTATCGGGCAAACTTTTATTTGCAGAATATATTGTGTGCATTTTGTCCGTTATAGCATTTGAATCTTATGGGATACGGATGTAAAAGTATGGTATTTAGATTTTGCATATGATAAAATAGAAAATATGAAAATAGGGGAAAAGAGGGTATTATCTATGGAGCAGATTCCAAATCGAAAAATACATCTGGTACCGTTCGATCATATTGCCGGTTTTGATGTAAGACCGGGATTTTATGAGATCAATGGGGCGACAGCGATACCGGGTGGCGTTAACTTTACTTTGCATTCGAATCAGGCAACGAGCTGTGAGCTTTTGCTGTTTCACCGGATGGAGAATGAGCCGTTTGCAATCCTTCCGTTTCCGGAGCATTACCGGGTTGGAAATGTGTATTCGATGATCGTATTTAAGCTGGATATTGAACAGTTTGAGTATGCCTATCGGTTAGACGGACCATACGAACCGGAAAAGGGGATTATCTTTGACAAGAGTAAGTACCTGTTAGATCCGTATGCCAAGGCAGTTACCGGGCAGAGTGTCTGGGGCAGAAGGTCAGAGGCTGGTAACTGTTACAAGGCGCGTGTCGTAAAGGATGATTTTGACTGGGGTGACTTCAAGGAACCGCATATCCCGATGGAGGATCTGATCATCTATGAGCTGCATGTCAGAGGTTATACGAAGGCAGACGGTTCGATCACCACGGTTCCGGGAACATATGCAGCCTTAATGGAGAAGATTCCGTACTTAAAAGAACTTGGGGTAAATGCAGTGGAGCTGATGCCTATCTTCGAGTTTGACGAAGTGAAAGACCGCAGACAGTATAATGGGCAGGAGCTGTTAGATTACTGGGGGTATAATACGGTCAGCTTTTTTGCACCGAATACCAGTTATAGTGCCGGGGTGGAGTATAACCGTGAGGGAAATGAACTAAAGGAACTGATCCGTTCCTTGAATGAGAATAATATCGAAGTAATTCTGGATGTTGTGTTTAACCATACGGCAGAAGGAAATGAAAACGGTCCGTTTTTTTCCTTTAAGGGCTTTGACAATAACATTTATTATATGCTGACACCGGACGGTAAATATTATAATTACAGCGGATGTGGCAATACGTTAAACTGTAATCATCCGATTGTACAGCATATGATCTTGGAATGTCTGCGTTACTGGGTGACTTCTTACCGGGTAGACGGTTTCCGTTTTGATCTGGCTTCGATCCTTGGAAGAAACGAGGATGGAACCCCGATGAGCAAGCCGCCGCTGTTACAGAGTCTGGCGTTTGATCCGATTCTTGGCAAGACAAAGCTGATCGCAGAGGCATGGGATGCGGGCGGGCTTTATCAGGTTGGCAGCTTCCCATCGTGGAACCGTTTTGCAGAGTGGAACGGAAAGTACCGGGATGATCTTCGAAGCTTTTTAAAGGGAGATGTCGGATTTGCTGAGGCAGCTGCAAACCGGATCACCGGCTCGCAGGATATTTATAATCCTGAAGTCCGTGGCTACAATGCATCCGTGAATTTTCTGACCTGTCACGATGGATTTACCCTGTATGATCTGTACTCCTATAATGAAAAACACAATGAGGCGAATGGCTGGAACAATACAGATGGTGAGAGCAACAACCGCAGCTGGAATTGTGGCATCGAGGGCGAGACAGATGATCCGGAAGTGCTCACACTTCGAAAGCGGCTGATAAGGAATGCCTGTGCCGTATTGCTGGCGAGCCGTGGAACACCAATGTTTTTAGCGGGAGATGAATTCTGTAACACACAGTATGGAAATAATAACCCCTACTGTCAGGATAATATGGTTTCCTGGCTGGACTGGTCGAGACTTGAGAAGTTTCCGGATATCTATGAGTTCTTCCGTTTTATGATCGCATTCCGTAAGGAGCATGCAGTTATCCGTAAAAATATGCAGATGTGCAGTATGCGCTTCCCATCCATGAGTCTGCATGGCGTGCAGCCGTGGAACAGCTCGTATGACTGGGATACACATGTGATCGGAGTCATGTTTGCAGGAAGAACACCAGATGGAAAAAAGGATGATGTGGTCTATCTTGCGATCAATACATTCTGGGAAAATCAGACGATCCAGTTACCGGAGATCCCGGTAGACAGAAGCTGGCAGGTAGTGGTAGATACACAGTATGAGACAGGAATGATCGAACAGCCATATCCGGTCTGGAATAATCAGACAGAACTGTTCCCAAGAAGCGTGCAGATTCTGATCGTAGAGTAAAAGTATTTGATATAAATTTGTTAATAGTGCCAAAAAATAGCCACCCAGCTTGAGAAAATATGGAAATATGGTATAATGAGTGTAAGCAATGAGCAGTGCCAAAATCGTCCCAGATAAAATTGACTGCTTGCAGAGCATATTTTGTCTGGGACGATTTTGATAGTGCGAAGCACGTTCAGCGAGGAAATGCGAAGCATTTTTGAGCTGGCACTGCGAATAAAGTAGGCAGGAGAAGGGCAGCAGCCCGGAATGCGAGTGCTTGGTACGATTTCGAGAGTTCGAAGAACGGAGAAATCGTAATTATTATACAATGAATCAAAGCAAACGAGCCTGCACTGCGAAAAAGCAGGCAGGAGCAGGGCAGCAGCCCGGATTGCCACAGGATCGGAGGTGTCAGATGATGTATGAAAATTCAGAAGTAGTACACGTACAGATCAGCAGGGATGAGATGACAGCTTATCTGACGCTTGATGAACCGGAAGAAGGGGCATACAGCAGGGAGCAGTTAGAATATATCCTTGTGGAAAAGGGTGTCTTGTTTGGCGTAGATAAACAGATCTTACAGCGGATGATCGATGAGGGATCTTATTATACACAGACCGCGGTTGCACATGGGGAAGTGCCGGTAGATGGACAGGACGGTTTTTACGAGTATAACTTCAAGCAGAATCCCAACAATAAGCCGGTGATCCGTGAAGACGGATCGGTGGATTACTGGAGCATGAATCTGATCGAGACGGTCATTGCCGGACAGGTAATTGCTATTTATAAGCCGGCAGTACAGGGCAAAAACGGCATGACAGTAACCGGAAAAGAGATCCCATGCAAGATCGGAAAAGAATTAAGTCCGATAAAAGGACGTGGTTTTGAGCGTCAGAACGATAACCTGACATATATTGCATCGATCGATGGGAAGATCGATATGATCGAAGGTAAGATCAATATCAATAATTTCCATGAGATCTATGGAAATGTGGATTTTAATTTTGGAAATATTGACTTTGCGGGAGATGTGGTTATCCATGGCAATGTCTGTACCGGAATCAGTGTACGTGCCGGAGGAACGATCACGGTAGATGGTGTCGTGGAAGGAGCAAAGCTCTGGGCAGGAAAAGATATCGTACTGCGAAGCGGTGTGTTAGGAGACGGTAAGGCGGATATTTTTTCGAGGGGCAATATCACAGCCGGATTTTTTGAATATGCGAAGATCGAAGCACTGGGGGATATTCAGGCGGATTATCTCTTACAGTGTGAGGCAGAGACGAAGAAGAAGATCAGACTTGAGGGAAGAAAGGGCAAGATCCTTGGCGGACGCGTGCATGCGGTCTGCGGGATTGAAGCGAATGAAATCGGAAATGAGTCAGAACTTCATACGATCGTGGAGGCGGGAATCGGAGATGCGGTTTATAAACGGATGCAGGATCTTCGAAAGGAACTTCTGACACTGCATGAGGACATTGATAAGATCAGTGCGGGACTTAAGAAGATGGATGAACTGATCGAGGCGAATGGCAGCTTCAGCAGGGAAGATCCGAGAAGAACACAGCTTGTCCGTGCAAGGATACAGTATATCTCAAGAGAGAAGGCCGGTAAGGCAGAACTGCGGGAATTAAACCAGCAGGAGGAAGAAGCGAAGGAAGCTACGATCAAGGTTGGCAGACGCATCTATCCCGGTGTAGCTCTTGTGATCGGTAATGTGAAAAAGCTCGTACAGGAAGCGCAGTTTGCTGTCGAGTATGTGCGCATGGAGGACAAGATCGTACTTAGGGGAGAGCAAATTGTTGGATAGCATCGAAATCTGCGATGAAAAAATAGCATAGAAGAGTGAAATATACTTGCAAAAAATCATCACTATATTATACTAATGTAGTGGTGATTTTTGTGACTTATGAGAAAATATGTGAGTATATTTATGATATACCAAAATTTACGAAGAAAAATGGCTTAGAACATACGAAAAAGTTATTGGAATACATGGGAAATCCGCAGAGAAGATTTGAAGTGATCCATGTTGCCGGAAGCAATGGAAAGGGCAGTGTCTGTGCATTTATAAACAGTGTGCTGGTACATGCCGGGAAGCAGACAGGGCTTTTTATTTCCCCGCATCTGGTATGTATGGAGGAACGCTTTCAGATCAATGGAAGAAACTGTTCCAGAGAAGACTTCATAGAAGCATTTGAGGTAGTGAAGGCTGCGGTAGATAAGATGCAGAAGGATAACGAAGCACATCCTTCTTTTTTTGAGTTTCTGTTTGCAATGGGAATGCATATTTTCGCATCTTATAAGCTGGATTATGTGATCTTAGAGACAGGATTGGGCGGCAGATTAGATGTGACGAATCTGTTTGAAGAACCACTGATGACGATCATTACTTCGATCAGTTTAGAGCATACGGAATATCTTGGTGATACGATCGCACAGATTGCAGGAGAAAAGGCAGGAATCATCAAAGAAGGTGTTCCGGTTGTATTCGATGGCAAAAATGAGGAGGCAGCAGAAGTGATCCGTGATCACGCAAGAGCCTGTCATGCACCGTTTTATGAAATCAATCCGAAAAATCTTAAGATTCAGGAAATTACCGGGAAAACAATTGATTTTTCGTATGAATCCGATTATGATGTTGTTAATCTGAGAATTCCGTTTGTGGCGGAATATCAGGTGATGAATGCTGCGCTTGCATATAAGGCGTTACAGCTTTTACAGACGACAGTCGGTATCTATCCATCCCAGATCATAGAAGGGATCAGACAGACCATCTGGCCGGGAAGAATGCAGCCGGTACAGGAACATGTCTATTTTGATGGAGCACATAATGCGGATGGACTTGCGGAATTTCTCCATACGGCATCCGTCATTGGCGGGGAGCATCCGTTGCTGTTGTTTTCCATGGTAAGGGAGAAAGATTATCACAAGGGAATCGCATTGCTTGCAAAAGGTGCAGCCTGGGAGCAGGTGATCTTAACAAAGATTCCGGATGTCCGGGGATTAGAACCGGATATTTTAGCGGAAGAGTTTCAGAAGCATGGTGTAGATACCATGGTTATCCGAGATTGTAATGAGGCATTTGCTTATGCCATGAAGCATAGAAAAAAGGACCAGACGTTATTTTGCGCAGGTTCTTTGTATCTGATAGGTGAATTAGAGAAGATAGCAGGAGGAATCAGAAATGATTGATTTTGAAGAAGAGTTAAAGAAGTTTCAGCCAAGCCTTGAGGTAGAGGAAGCTGAGGATGCAATATGTAACCACGATCTGACAGATATGACCGATATTCTGCGAGAGATGATCAAAGAAGCAAAATAACGGATCGAAGGAAAGGAAAGTGGCGTATGAATTGTATGTACTGTGGTGCAGAACTTACGAAGGACAATTACTGCCCGAACTGTTCTGCTGATGTTAGAATCTATAAGAAGATCGTCCAGTGTTCGAATCATTATTATAACGAGGGATTAGAGAAGGCATCCGTCCGTGATCTGACCGGAGCGGTAGAGAGCCTGAATAAGAGTCTTCGCTTTTACAAGATGAACACACAGGCAAGAAATCTGCTTGGACTGGTCTATTTTGAGATGGGAGAGACTGTTTCCGCATTAGGCGAGTGGGTGATCAGCCGGAACCTGCAGAGCCGGGAGAATGATGCAGAACGGTATCTGAATGCAATCCAGAAGAATCCGTCGAAGCTAGAGACACTCAATCAGACGATCAAAAAGTATAATCAGGCATTGTTGTATTGCAAACAGGACAGCAGGGATCTTGCAAAGATCCAGTTGAAAAAAGTATTGTCCCTGAACCCGAAGCTGATCAAGGGGCATCAGTTACTGGCTCTGCTCTACATTCAGGAGGGAAAGTATGAACAGGCGAAAAAGTCCCTTCGTGCAGCGGCGAAAATTGATTCAAGCAATACACTGACTTTGCGTTACCTCAAAGAGGTAAACCGGCTTACCAAGGGCGAAAGTCCATCTGTCACGAAGAAGAATGAGAAAAAAGAGAATCTGATCGCATATAAGAGTGGAAATGAGACGATCATCCAGCCGACCCATGTGAAGGATAGTTCGGCATTGTCCGTGATCTTAAATATTATCATCGGTGTTGTGATCGGCGTATTTATCACCTGGTTTTTGATCGTTCCAAGCGTGAAGCATGTAGCAACCAGTGATGCAAATAAGGCAGTGAAGGAAGCAAACGATACGATCTCTACAAAGAATCAGACGATCGATTCCCTGCAGAGCCAGATCGATAAGTTACAGGAGCAGATGAACAGTGCAGAAGATGTATCGAAGGAGAATGATACACGTTTAGCAGCTTATGACCAGCTGTTAAGTGCATATGCATCCTTCACGGCAGGTGATGTAACAACGGCAGGAGATGCACTCGCGAATGTAAAGAGCGAGTATTTATCCAATGATGCAAAGGTAATCTATGAGAGCATCAGTGCAACTGTCAATGAGCAGTATATCCAGGCTACCTATACAGAAGGCCGTAATGCATACAGCCAGCAGAATTATACCGATGCCGCAACGGCATTACAGAAAGTGGTAGACAGTGATGAGAATTACGATGATGGAAATGCACTGTATTATCTGGCACAGTCATACCGTGGACAGGAAGACAACGAGAAAGCAGCAGAATATTACCGGAAGATGATCGCATCCTATCCGGGAACGGAACGCGCAGCGAATTCCCAGAAGTACTTAGAAGCGATGGGAATGGCAACGGATGCGGCAGGAAGTGGGGACGGCAGTACCGATACCACAACCGGTGATGCAGTACCGGCGGATGATGGCACAAACCCAGATGCGGCGGCAGGAGATGGAATGGCTGCAGATCCGGCAGTACCGGCACAATAACGGAATCAGAAAAATTTATCATGTATACAAAAGACGTCAGGAAGAGAGCTTCCGGCGTCTTTTTTTGTACATTTATATAAGAAGAAAGGGTGAAACTATGGAGTGTAATTATGAACTAAAGGATGGGTGTCTGCGGATCTGCGTTCCAAAGGAACTCGATCATCACTGTGCAGTCGGGCTTCGGATGGAGGCAGATCTTCTGATCGAGGCCTATCAGGTACGAAAACTGATCTTTGACTTTTCAGAGACAGAATTTATGGACAGCTCCGGGATCGGAGTACTGATTGGAAGGTGTAAGAATATGAGCTACAGCGGTGGAGAAGTAACGGCAGAGAATCTGAATGAACGTGTGCAGAAAATATTTGTGGTATCCGGGTTACATAAAATAATAAAGATCGAAACGAAGGAGGACAATTAGAGGATGGAAAACAAGATGAAGGTGGAATTTGATTCCCAGTCCATAAACGAAGGGTTTGCAAGGGTAGCGGTAGCAGCTTTTGTAGCAAACTTAAATCCAACGATGGACGAACTTGCGGATATTAAGACCGCTGTTTCAGAGGCGGTGACGAATGCAATCATCCATGGTTATGAGGATGCGGCAGGAACGGTCGAGTTAGCCTGTGTGCTGACCGGGCAGATGGTTACCATCACAGTTACCGATCATGGAAAAGGGATTGCGGATATTGAACAGGCAAAAATGCCATTTTACACGAGTAAGCCGGAACTGGAACGTTCCGGAATGGGTTTTGCATTTATGGAAGCCTTTATGGATGAGGTCTATGTGGATTCTGTTGTGGGAAACGGGACCTGTGTGAAGATGGAAAAGCGGCTGGGAAGAAGGGATGAAAGCTAACCCATGGAGCATACAATAGCATTGATCGAGCAGTCACACCAGGGGGATAAAAGCGCAAGGGAACAGCTTGTCAAAGAGAATCTCGGACTGGTCTGGAGCATCGTCCGCAGATATGAGAACCGCGGGCATGAGCGGGAAGAACTGTTTCAGATCGGAAGCATTGGCCTTTTAAAAGCGATCGATAAGTTTGATACCGGATATGATGTCCGGTTTTCCACTTATGCAGTTCCGGTGATCAGCGGGGAGATCAAACGTTTCCTGCGGGACGATGGACTCATCAAGGTATCACGTACTTTAAAAGAAAACGGTTACCGGATCCGTCAGGCGACGGAGGTACTGACTGACCGGCTTGGAAGGGAGCCGGATCTGTCAGAGATTGGACAGGCTACCGGGCTTACGGTGGAAGAGATTGTTTTTGCCATGGATGCGAACGTAGAAGTTGAATCAATCTACAAGTCCGTATATCAGAAGGATGGCAGTGAGATCTATCTGGTAGATCAGGTGATGGATACGACAGACGGTGTCGGATGTGTACAGGGAAAGTCTGCTACAGCAGGTGCGGCCCGTACACCGGCAGAGGAGAAGATCTTAAACCGGATGCTCGTGGAAGATCTCTTAGAGGAACTCGAACCAACCGCACAGAAACTGATAAAACTTCGCTATTTTGAGGACAAGACCCAGACAGAAGTTGCAAAAGTGCTTGGAATCAGCCAGGTGCAGGTCAGCAGACTGGAGAAAAAAATACTGCTTACCATGAGAAGCAGGTTGACAAAGTAATGGGATGGAAATATACTGAAATAGGAAAAACAGAATAAGAAATATCCTTGTCATTGCAGGAACAATGATAAGGATTTTTTACTGTATAGGAAAAGCAGACAGCAATAGAATACAGGCATAGAGAGGAAGTGGAAAGATGATTAACTATTACAGTGTTGTAGAAAATAAAGTTGCAGAAATTGAATCACCGCAGGAGGACTGCTGGATCTCACTGGTACATCCGACAGAGCAGGAAGTCACGGCAATGTCAGAACATTACGGCGTTGATATGGATGCATTAAGATCCGCTTTGGATACCGATGAGCGTTCCCGTATCGAGACAGATGACAACTACACGATGGTATTGGTTAACATTCCGACCATAGAGACACATAACGATAAGGAACTGTATGATACGGTTCCGTTGTCGATCTTTTTCGTAAAAAAGGCAGTGATCACGGTCTGTCTGGAAGAAACACCGATTTTGCAGGGATTCTTAAGCGGAGCGGTGAAGTCCTTTGATCCTGCGATGAAGTCAAGATTTGTCTTACAGATTCTTTACCGTACGGCATCCCAGTATCTGCAATATCTGCGTTATATTGACAGACAGAGCGATATCGTGGAAAATAAGCTGCATAAGTCTACACAGAACCGGGAGCTGATCGAGCTTTTGAAGCTGGAAAAGAGTCTGGTTTACTTTACAACAGCACTTCGCTCAAACGAGGTTGTATTAGAGAAGCTGTTTAAGAATGACAGTGTGAAAAAGTATCCGGAGGACGAGGAACTGTTAGAGGATGTTATCGTAGAGAACAAGCAGGCGATTGAGATGGCGAATATCTACAGCGGAATCTTAAGTGGAATGATGGATGCCTTTGCTTCGGTTATTTCAAATAACCTGAATATTGTCATGAAGGTGCTTGCGATCGTAACGATTGTCATGTCGATTCCGACGATGATCTTCTCCGCGTATGGAATGAATGTGGCATCTGCAGGAATGCCGTTTGCGGAAAGTCCGTATGGATTTCTGATCATCATCTTATTAGCGTTATTACTGAGCATTATCGTTGCACTGATCTTTGTAAAAACAAAGATGTTTAAATAGAAAAAGTAAAAGAATAAAAAGGAAGATTGGGAAAAATGGAA
>ERZ1034873.963-NODE-963-length-11983-cov-6.651408_pt1 | contig 11983 bp, 8 predicted proteins | sample MGYA00520689_ERZ1034873 | MGnify/ENA primary metagenome ERZ1034873 (study PRJEB33766, sample SAMN09781722) | gut metagenome | biome: gut microbiome | host: Homo sapiens | place: Madagascar | study: EMG produced TPA metagenomics assembly of the PRJNA485056 data set...
AAGCGTTCTGTCTCTGATATACCGGAATCTCTACAGCGTAATCTACGATGAAGTCAAGTGCTTCCTTATAAACTGCCTTACGGAATGCCTGGTCAGTGTTGGTTCTTCCCTCCATTACCAGCTCATCCAGTTCGTCAGAGTAGATTGCATAGTAGTTTGCGCTGCCGCCTTCGCTGTGATAGATCTGGAACATATCCGGGTCTAAGGTTGCCTGCCATGCTGCACACCACATCTCTGCGGTCTCGCTGTTTAAAGCATCCCACATGATGGTTCCGTCAGCCAGGTCGTTGATTGTCAGATCAAATCCGATGCTCTTGAGTGCCTCGGATGCTGCGGTCAGAATACCGAAGGAAGGATGATCTCCCTTTCCGCCTCCGCCGATCATTACCTCATAGCTTAACTTCGCGCCGGCCGGAGCTGCTGTCAGCTTGCCGTCTGTTACTGTGTAACCAGCTGCCTCGAAGAATCCGAGTGCTGCGTCAAGTGCTGCTGCATACTTCTCGTCATCAGACATACCGTCTGTGTAGATCGGGTTGCCGTCTACATCCTTGGAGAATGCAACCTCATAGTCTGCATCAGACTTCTGCGGTGCTGCCCAGGAAGTATTGGAAATCGGGTAGTTGATTACAGATGCAGCGTCTCCGTAGTAAGAATCGATCACCATGTCACGATATACGGAAATCACAGTTGCGATTGCTTTTCTTAAATCTTTGGACTGCTCAGAAGAAGGATCATCGCCAACCTTGACATTCTGAGAGTTGATTCCGATATAACCATAACCATTGTTGTCATACAGAGCTGTGGTCAATACATCACCGGATGCCTCACCGTTGCTGTTCTCGGAGCAGATCTGAGCCATAACCTCTTTGGAGATGGACGGATCAGAAATATCTACCGTACCCTGAACAACACCAGGAAGCTTATCTGCCTCAGCGGTCTCCTTGAACTGGAGTTCCTTGGTAACCGGTGCTCCCTTGTAGTATGACTCATTCGCCTCGAGATATACTGTCTTGTTCTCGTAGCTCTTGAAGACATACGGACCAGCGCCGAGCGGAGCGGTTGTCTTCTCGCGGATTGCGGAAAGATCACCCTTTGTGAAACCGAACTGATTGTTATCATAATCGTACTGGCTCTCATCACCATAGTAATGAAGCGGTGCGATCTGGATATCCATGGTCTGAAGTGCCGGTGCGCTGACCTCTGTTAAAACAACACGGACTGTCTTGTCATCCAGCTTCTGGATACCGGAAATATTTGCTGCTGCATCACCGGTCTCAACACCTTCGGTAGCGTATGCATATACGTCTTCCGGAATCAGATCGGAGAGAGCGCTTCCTGCAGACTCTGCCTCCATAGCTGTGAAGCTCCATCCATACTTGTCACCGATTGCCATAAAGAAGTCTTTCGCTGTTGCATCTGCAGCAAGACCATCAAAGCCCCACTGTGCTGCTGCGCCTGCTACGTCGCCCTCTTCGCTGACGCCGTTCTCTACGCAATAATCAACGATCTCCTGTGCGAATGCAGCACCGCCGTCGTTTACAGCATCCCAGAATGCGTTCTGCTGATCTTCTGTCCAGAATGTGAACTCTGTGTTATCCTCGCCTGCTGCCGCAAGTAAAGATGCCAGTGTAGACATACCGCTTCTGTACTCTTCCATACCCTCGATCGGAAGAGAGTATACAGATGCGCTTCCGTCATAAGTCGGATCGCAGAATACATAGAAAGAGAAGATGATGTCGTCTGCGGTTACCGGCTCTCCATCAGAGAAAGTCAGATCATCACGAAGCTTGAAATCATAGTATACGGTTCCGTCCTCGTTCTCTGTGATGGTCAGATCGGTCGGTCCGTAGTAAGTATAATCGGTACCGTTGTATGAAGTGGTCTCACCCTCGATACCATTGTAGATAAACTCACCGGAACGATCGTTGTAAACCAGAGAAATCTGTGTCACATCAACGATGTTCTGATCCGGCACACTCTCAACGAAGAATGGGCTGAACTTCTCGCTCATACCGTCATTTGCGATAACGAGCGGTGTGTCGCTGCCGGATGCAGTTGTACCTGCTGCCTCTGTGCCTGCTGTCTCGGTTCCAGCTGTCTCGCCGCCAGCCTTGCTTCCGCCGCAGCCTGCAAATGAACCGACAGTCAGTGCTCCTGCCAGTAACAAAGCAAGAGTCTGTCTCATTTTTTTCATAATATTTCCTCCTTATAAAAATATTATCTATGTTTTAACCTTATAAAAGGAAAAAACCTACTCCATTGTGGCATTCTCAATCAGAATGCCGCTGTAATTGCGGTCATAATACTTTCCGAAGAAAAATGCAACCGCCAGAAACAGGAAATGGCATATCAGATAGATACATTCCATTCCCATACGGATCTCACCACGGTGCAGCACCATGTATACAAGGTCCAGAACCGCTCCGATTCCCGTCAACACCATTGCCCCGATACAGGAACGCTTCATGCGAAGCAGCCCCGTCTCATAGTGTGCCCGGTGCATACGGACCGGTGCCCCGATATAGCTGACCGCACCATAAAGCATGTATCCAAGCGGAAGAATCACAAACAGATACGGGAATACAATCCACGCCGTGCGGGACGAATCCGGATTTATAAGCCCCATTCCAAGCTCAATCACCCACAGCGCAATCGTCCAGATGACATTTAAAATGCCTGTCCGCCGCTTCTGCTGCTCATCAAACGGAAGCACATAAAAATCTCCCTGATAGGACGTTCTTGTCACCAGAAGACCATGCCGGTTCTGCTTTAATTCATTTTGATAATCCTTTTGGTAAGGGTTCTTGATCATCGCCGCTTCCGCCTCATCGCTCTCTGTCCGTCATACAGTATAGTGCAATATTACCGCGTTATTGTGCTAAAATATTTTTGTGTAACAAAAAAAAGTGACAATGAACCTCTTTGTCCACTGAACACTTTGCAAAATACACTTGTATGTTGCACACGCACAACACTTTTTTTATTATACATGGGAAACTGTTTTTGTCAATACTTTTCCCGCTGGCACATTCTGCCTCGTTTCGCATGTTTTTACAATCTCATTTGGTTCTATGCATATTTTTACACTATGTTTTATTTGTTTTTTCTACTTTTTCTTCTATTCTGTGCTGTTTTTCTGTCATTTTTCATTTTCTGATCCTAATTTCTTTATGACTAAATATGCAGTTTTCTTTTCCCATGTTTTTCCACGCAAAAAATCCCGGAACGGATTTTACTCTCCGTTCCGGGATTTCTCTTCCCTGTATAAGTATGCATCACCTGCGGTCATACATACCAGCCAGTTCTTATGATGTTATGCTGTCTTTGTTGCGTACATGAAGTACTTCATACCGAATATCGTTGCGTAGATACCGGTTACGTTAGACTTCTGCATGTAAATATCATTGTAGTAGTAGATCGGAACTACTGCCCATGTATCCATCAGCATATCCTCTGCCTGATGCATTAAGTCAACACGTGCTGCAAAATCTGTTGTGGTGCGGATCTGATCGATCAGCTCATCATATGCTGTCCAGTCTGGAGAAGAAGATACCGGAGTACCCTTTCCTAACTGCATATCGTTGTTACCGGAATCAGAGGTAAAGATCTCTAACATGTTAACCGGGTCGTTGTAATCTGCAAGCCATCCCTCACGCGCGATGGTAAAGTTACCGCTCTTACGATCCTCAAGGAATACATTCCAGTCCTCAGACTTGATCTCAAGGTTGATACCAAGTAATGCAAGATCCTGCTGTACGGACTCAGCAACTGCAATGTGTGCTGTACCGTCGTTTGTTAAGTATGTCATGGAGATTGCCGGATCTACTGCGTATGTACCGTCACCGTTGTCTGTAAATGTATATCCAGCCTCTTCCAGTAAGCCCTTTGCTGTCTCAAGCTCGCCGGCACCGGTAGCTGTTGCATCATAGTAAGAAGTATCTGCTGTCTTGAACACGCCGCCGTTACCGTCTGCCATACCTTCCGGTACGAAAGAATCAGCCGGGATCTGACCTGTCTGACCTACGTTCTCAACGATGAACTGACGGTCAACCAGTAAGCTGATTGCCTCACGCATCTTAGCAGCCTCTTCCTCTGTCTTGCCATCGAAGATCGGGTCGTTTACGTTGAAGCCGATGTAATAGGTTCCAAGGTTGTCAAGGATACCAAACTCCGGATTGACACCGTTTAAGGAAGGAATCTCATCGTTCGGTACGGAATCGATGTAGTCAAGGTCACCGCTGTTGTATGCAGCATAGGTTGCTGTATCATCAGCGCTTAACATGAAGTGAAGCTCGTCCATGGTTACGTTTGCCGCATCATAGAAGTTCGGGTTCTTTACATAAACCATGCTCTCGTTGTGGTTCCAGGACTCCAGTGTGTAAGCACCGTTGCATACGAAACCTGCTTCCTGTGCCCACTTGCCAGGAACAGTGCCGTCCGGATCAGCAGCCTCTACGGATGCCTGATGTACCGGATAGAATGTCGGGAATGCCATCAGATCGTTAAAATAAGGGCACGGGCTGACAAGCTTGATCACGAGTGTGTAATCATCCGGTGTCTCAACTGCCAGTGTACCGTCATCGTTGCGGGCGATTACATCGAACAGATAAGCATAGTCTGCTGCTGTCTTCTCATCGATGACACGATTCCAGCTGTATACGAAGTCAGATGCCTTTAAGTCATCTCCGTTGCTCCACTTGGACTCAATCATGTGAACGGTGTACTCTGTTCCGTCCTCAGATACTTCCGGCATATCGGTTGCGAGTGCCGGGATAAGATTACCATCCTTATCATAGGTATAAAGACCTGCGAAAGAGTTTACTGCAAGGCAGCCACCGTCTACGGAGCTGTTTAATGCAGGATCAAGGTAATCCGGCTCACTTGCCAGGTTGATGTTGAGCACATTTGTCTCAGCGTTTGTGGTTGTTGCTTCTGCAGTTGCTGCAGCCTCTGTGCCAGCAGCAGTTCCTGTGGACTCGCCTGTACTTGCTGTGGAATCAGATGATCCGCCACAAGCCGTAAGACCAAGTGCCATAGAAGCAACCAGTAATGATGCTACTAATTTCTTCATAATGAATCCTCCTTGTTTTCCGAAGGAAAATGCGACTGTCACAACAGGAGCAGAGGATTTTCCTCCTATAAAATGATCTATGTTCCACGTACCTTTTCGGTAACGTTGAAACCTTACTTATTCCAGCATGCAACGAAGTGTCCGCTGCCCCTGTCGGAAAGCGGCGGCATCTCTTTTGCGCACTGCTCTGTCGCGTATTTGCATCTGGTGCGGAACGGACATCCGGTCGGCATCTTCAGAGGGCTCGGTACATCTCCCTCCAGCACGATACGCTTGCTGTGTCTGGCTGTCTCCGGATCCGGAATCGGAACCGCTGACAGTAAACTCAATGTATACGGATGCATCGGATTGCCGTTTAACTCATCGGCATCGGCGATCTCCATCATTTTTCCAAGGTACATAACTGCAATACGGTCGGAAATATGGTGAACGACCAGCAGATCATGAGCGATAAACAGATACGCCACGCCCAGCTTGTCCTGCAGTTCCTCGAACATATTTACCACCTGCGCCTGAATGGACACATCCAACGCAGAAACCGGCTCGTCACAGACGATAAACTTCGGGTTTACCGCGAGTGCTCTTGCAATACCGATACGCTGTCTCTGTCCGCCGGAAAACTCATGTGCATAACGCATGGCATGCTCTGCATTCAGTCCAACCAGCTCCATGAGGTTCAAGATTTTCTCACGGCGCTCTTTTTTATTCGCATATAATTTATGAACATCCAGAGGCTCTCCGATGATGTCCTCGACCGTCATACGCGGGTTCAAGGATGAATACGGATCCTGGAATACCATCTGCATCTGTCTGCGGTAAGGAAGCATGTCCACATCCACTTTCTTGCCAAGCACCGGCTTGCCGTTTGCATCGACGATCAGCTTGCCATTCTCATCATACTGTTCGCCGCTGTCAAAAAGCACATTCCCGTCGAACACGATGCGTCCGGCGGTCGGCTGGTACAGACGAAGCAGCGTTCTGCCGACGGTCGTCTTGCCGCATCCCGACTCTCCTACCAGACCAAGTGTCTCGCCCGGCTTGATTGCAAATGAAATATCATCCACCGCTTTTAGCGGAATCGTCTTAAATCCCTGATGCACAGGAAAATACTGTTTTAAATGACTTACCTCAAGAAGGTTCTTTTCCTCACTCATTACTCTGCCTCCTCCTGTGCCTCATATAACTCTTTGATGTTCATCCAGCAGCTTGCCAGATGGGTATCGCTAATGCGAAGTTCTTCCGGTTTCTCAGAAAGACAGATCTTCATCGCCGCATCACACCGCGGGCAGAATGCACAGCCAGCCGGCATCTGCAACAGGTTGATCGGTGTACCGCCGATCGGCACCAGCTTTTCGTTCATATTGTCTGCCTTCGGGATGGAACGAAGCAGTCCCTTGGTATATTCATGTGCCGGACGGTAGAAAATATCATCCGCTGTACCGCGCTCGCAGACACGTCCGCCGTACATAACAAGAATCTCATCGCACATACTTGCAATGACGCCGAGATCATGGGTTACCATGATAATCGCCATTCCAAGCTTCTTCTGCAGATCCTGCATCAGTTCCAGAATCTGTGCCTGAATCGTCACATCAAGTGCCGTTGTCGGCTCATCTGCAATCAGGATATCCGGCTCACAGACAAGTGCCATGGCGATCATGACACGCTGACGCATACCACCGGACAGCTCATGCGGATACTGCTTCATACGGCTTTCCGGCTCATTGACGCCGACCAGTGTCAGCATCTCCACCGCGCGCGCCCACGCCTCTTTTTTATTCTTATCCGTGTGTAATAATATTGCCTCAATCAGCTGGCTTCCAACGGTAAATACCGGGTTTAAGCTGGTCATCGGATCCTGGAAAATGATGGAGCATTTTTCTCCGCGGAACTTCTGCATCTGCTTGCTGTTCCATTTGGTAATATCTTCGCCATGGAACTTTACCTCTCCGCCAGTGATCTTACCGGTCTCCGCCAGAATCTGCATGATGGAATATGCGGTAACGGATTTACCGGAACCGGACTCTCCTACGATTCCGAGGGTCTTTCCCGGCTCTAAGTTAAAGGAAATACCATTGACAGCCTTTACCTCACCTGCATCTGTAAAGAAACTGGTATGAAGGTCTTTTACTTCTAATATATATTTATTTTCTTCGCTCATATCCTTATCTCCTTAATTCAATTTCGAGTCGAAAGCATCACGAAGACCATCACCCAGTAAGTTCAATGCCAGTACGATCAGGCAGATGGCGATTGCAGGAATGACCAATCTAAGTGGGTAGGACTGCATGCCGGCTCTGGCATCGTTTGCCAGACTTCCCAGGGAAGTAAGCGGTGCAGATACACCAAGGCCAAGAAAACTCAGATAACTTTCGGTAAAAATTGCACTCGGCACCTGAAGTGCTGTCGTAATAATGATAACGGACAGACAGTTCGGCAGGATATGTCTGCGCAGGATTCTGGCATTCTTTGTACCGATGCATCTTGCTGCCAGAACGTACTCGTTATTCTTAATGGAAAGGATCTGGCCTCGGATCAGACGCGCCATACTTACCCAGTACAGAAGTCCGAATACGATGAACATGGAGATCATGTTCGTTCCCAGCTTTTCCAGCACCGTTCCGGTAATGAGCGGTTTTAACGTCTCATTAAACACTACCGACAGCAGAATGATGATCAGCATGTCCGGCAGGGAATAAATAATATCAACAATACGCATCATGATGAGATCGACTTTTCCACCAAAATATCCTGCGATGGAACCGTAGAGCAGACCGATGATCAATACCATGATCGATGCCACAACGCCGACCGACAGGCTGACTCTCGTTCCGTAGATCACACGGATAAAGTAGTCACGGCTTAAGCTGTCTGTTCCGAAGATATGTGGAAACAGCTTCTCGCCGGTCTCGTTCATATACTTTGTCTCAAGCTTGGAATATTCAAACGGTCCAAGGTTCGCTGCGGATTTGTCACGCACACCGTTGACTGAGATAATCTCGGAATACTTGTAAGGACATACATGCGGTGCGATGATGATGGTCAGAAGAATCAGCCCCAGTACGATGATACTTCCCATGGCAAGCGGATTCTTGCGCAGGCGTCTCATACCATCCTTGAAGAATGTGGTAGACTCACCCATAACATCCTGCTGCTTCTTTTCCTCATCTGTCGCCTTCTCGAAATTTGCCTTATTGAATTTGCTCAGATCTACCTGTGCCGACAGAATCTGTCTATGTTTCAACTCCATTACTTCTATCCGTCCTTTCGTACTTTACTCAAATGTGATTCTTGGATCGACGAACTTATATGCAATATCGGTCAGCAGGTTTGCCACAACCATCAGAATTGCGAGGAAAATTGTCGTTGCCATAATCATCGTATAGTCTCGGTTGGTAATACTTGTTACGAAAGACGATCCCAGTCCTCCGATGGTAAAAATATTCTCAACAACCATGGAACCTGTCAAAATGTATGCAACCATCGGTCCCACGTAAGTGATTACCGGAATCAGCGCATTGCGCAGTGCATGTTTGAAAATGACTTTCCAGCCCGGAACACCTTTCGCTCTCGCGGTACGGATGTAATCCTGGTTCAGGGAATCCAGCATACTGGTCTTTGTCAGACGTGTGATGTACGCCATCGGATAAACACTCAGCGCGATGATCGGCAGTACATAGTTCGGACTCGTGGACGACCATACCGGGAACCAGCCGAGCTTTAAGCAGAACACTAAAAGAAGCAGTGTTGCAAGCACGAAGGACGGCATCGCCGTACCAAGCGTTGTAAAGAATACGATCAGCCGGTCCGGCCAATGATTACGCGTCAGCGCTGCGATACTTCCAAGCACAAGCCCGACCACGATTGCCACCAATGCAGCCATACCGCCAAGCTTTGCCGATACCTTAAAGCGGGAAGAGATCTCGCCCCAGATATCACGACCGCTATGTAAGGATACGCCCCAGTCACCATGGAGAAGATTGTTCATATAAATCACATACTGCTCCGGAATTGGTTTGTCCAGATTATATCTCTCTTCCAGGACTTTCTGTGCCTCCGCACTCGTCGCTTTTTCCTTATTAAAAGGACCGCCCGGGATAATGTTCATCACAAAGAATGTAATGGCACTGACGATCAGGATGGATACAATCGCCAGCAAAACTCGTTTTACGATATACTTTCCCACTTTTTTTCTCTCCTGCTTCTTGAAAATTCTTTCTTGTTTTATCGCTCTAACATTGCGTTCTTTTATCTGTCTGTTTCTCTAATGCAATGTCACTTTAACCCGATAAAATGATATAAATGTATTATACTCGCTCACTATCATTTGTCAACTGCTAATTGTATACAAAAATACATGGATATTACCTCCTTTTTCTGTACGTCCAGTAAATACAAGTGTTTTTCCCACATAAATACTCTGTCTTTTTTTTTAGAAATTTGTTATACTTTCTTCAATCACATTATCTCTTACAGAAAGAAGGCAGATCCATCATGATTCAAAATGATGATATTCTGAATATGAACTTTTATAAAAAGGAAAAATTTACCGGCAGTTATCAGGGAATGCGTTACCTCATCCAAAAAGATCAGGAGGAGGATGCCGAGGACGAAAATGTAAAACATGATATTTTTCGCGTCACCATCTGGCCCGGTCCTTATAATTTTGCCAGCACCGCGGACGATCTGAAAAGTTCTGCTGTCTTTCCGTTTACGCCGGAGGGCAAAGAGCAGGTGGTCGGCTGGCTGAACGAACAGTGGAGTGCGCGCCGCACCGAATGGCCCGGCCGTTGAATCAGTCTCTTTCTTTATATGAGCATCTCGCTGATTCATTATCACTGCACTGTAACACAGCATCAAAAAAAGCCACATACGAAGTATACATCTTCGTACATGGCTTTTCTTATTCTATTTCTATTCACGGAAACGCCCGTAAAACCCGAAAACTTCACGCCGTATTCTGCGCTCTGTCTCCTGCTCTACTGCGGGTAACAGGAGCTTGAAAAGGTTCAAGTCCTGTCTTCCACTTTTCTCCTGCTCTACTGCGGGTAACAGGACTCGAACCTGCACGGTCTCCCACCAGAACCTAAATCTGGCGCGTCTGCCAATTCCGCCATACCCGCTTATCAGAGAAATAACTGCTTCCCTTGGAAAGCTACCGGTATATTATAGCGTGCTGGCAGACAGATTGCAACTTCTTTTTGGATTTAAGCCTCCGGCTTCTCATAGCGTGTCCACACTTTGTCCGCGCCGCATACATTCTTCGTGCCGTCCTGCTGAACGATAATATAATCGCCCTCACCGATAAAGGTACGTCCTCTGCGGTGCTTGATGTACGGGCACACGATCGTACCGTCGGGCCGCTCAATCTTTACGAGCGAATCCGTCACGATCCATCCCTTGGTCACAACATCGGAAAACAGTTCAAAACCATCTTCCATCCCTTTTCCCACTTCGTATTTGTCTACTTCGGACTCTAACGGAATTCTTCGACTCTTCATAGGTCTCCTCCTTTTCCGGTGATGCTCCCTGCTTACCTTCCTTATATTCTGAACACTTTCGTCCGCCGCATGAAAACGCGGGCGTCCGTCCTGGCACCATATTCACTTCTGCCTTCGCCTACATTATACCATACTGTCCGAAAATTTACATGCCTTTTTTCGTACTTTCGCACTATTCCCATGAAACAACAAAAATCCCCGTGATGCCGGAATATGACATCGTGGGGATTTTCGCTCTATATGCCTGCCGTATTCCGGCAGCATTTCTTATTTCTTATCTCTTTATGATCTGGCGATCCGCTCCGCCTGCGCCCTTCGCACAAACCGGAATGCGCCAATGCTCTCAAGCGCCTTCGCTGTTGCAAAGAAAATGACGGAATCAATCGGCCACATAATCAGATTCTTTAATGCACGCGCCGGAAGGATCACCATGAATGCCTGTCCATATAACACGGTGAGGCACAATGTATTCAGGAACACATTGCACACCAGCATCACGATAAACTTGGTGGCAAGCACCCTCGGCAGTGTGAGTTTCTTCTTATAATACATACAGCCGTACATGACGCCTGCCAGCATCGTAACCAGTGTCAGCTGTGGACAGAACGGACCGGTCGGCTTTAAGATGTATTTGATAATATCAAGCGTTCCGGAAAAAATGCCGCCAACCGTCGGTCCAAACAGGTAGGCAATGATTCCGTTCGGGATACTCGAAAAACCGATGCGGATAAAATTGCCGTATTCGATGGAGAACATGCCAAGAATAATGGCGATGGCTGCCAGCATAGCCATGGTAGTGATGGTTCTTACCGATTTTAATTCACGGTAGGAATCGGTGAACAAAGCGACGAATTTTTTCATAAAAAAATTACCTCCTTTGCAGACCTCATCATACTACAACTGGAGATAATATTCCTATCTTCGGATGCAGCGGGATGCGACTCATGCACCGCAAGAAACTCTTTTCGTCTGGCTGACAACTCCCTGTTCAGCCGGCACTTAACGCGCATGTGTCTACTCTGCGAACAATATTTACTTGCAACGGTAACAGTATAACATACCTTAGCGGTAATACAATAGGCAATTCTCACTAAGTTTTGTTCCAAAGTCACAAAAAGCGGAAAACCGTTCCCGGCTTTCCGCTCTCCATTCCTTAGTGAGACACGGGGGATTCGAACCCCCGACAACCTGATTAAAAGTCAGGTGCTCTACCAACTGAGCTAGTATCCCCTATATCAGATTACAACAAAAGCAAGCTGGGCTAGCAGGATTCGAACCTGCGAATGCTGGAATCAAAATCCAGTGCCTTACCGCTTGGCGATAGCCCAACAAATAATCGTTGCACCTATCGCAACTAAGGTGGATACAGGGATTCGAACCCTGGGCCTCCAGAGCCACAATCTGGCGCGCT
>ERZ1034873.964-NODE-964-length-11978-cov-5.449216_pt1 | contig 11978 bp, 9 predicted proteins | sample MGYA00520689_ERZ1034873 | MGnify/ENA primary metagenome ERZ1034873 (study PRJEB33766, sample SAMN09781722) | gut metagenome | biome: gut microbiome | host: Homo sapiens | place: Madagascar | study: EMG produced TPA metagenomics assembly of the PRJNA485056 data set...
CCATTGTAATACCCCCTATTATTTATTATTTCTTTCGTTAAAATCTCTTACCATATTAGCCTTTGCAGCCATACTTCCTGACTTTGCACCGGATCTCTTTGCATTTGCTTCCTCGATCATCTTCTCTTTTTCTGCATAAGTCATATCATGTGAAAGGTTTGTATTTGCCTTTGTGCTCATCTTTGCTGCATTGGTAATCTGGTTCTGGTAGATTCCCATTTTTTCACGTTTCTTCTCTGCCTTTTCCTGATTCTTCGCAATAATGTCATCGAGATTGATCTTCTCCATATGCTTATTTAAGAAGAACTGCTGGATACTACGGATAACTGCACCAGCGATCCAGTAAATACCAAGACCTACCGGAACGGTAAAACACATTACAAAGGAAAACAGCGGCATCATCATGTTCATGGTCTTCATCTGATTTGCCATCTGGTCATTTCCATCGTTATTTGCGGTCGGCATTAACTTAATATTCAATACCTGTGACAGGTAAGAAATAACCGGAATCAAGATTGCTCCGATCATTAACAGATAAGAACCTGCCGCAAAGCTGCTTTTCATAATATGCCATGGTGTTTCACCGATATTCAAGCCAAGGAAATTATTGACATGATCTAAGTTCGTCTGTGTGGTTGTAAATACATCACTGAGACTGCTGAACGAATCCTTGAGTGCATCCCAGCCATTGGATCCCATCTTATAGAGGGTATCAATGATGTAATTGCCAACAACCGTCTTGTCACTTCCGGTAAAGTCCACACCGGTTACCATGATCTTATTATCCGAAACAAACTTTGTCATGGTATCTGCAAAACCGGATGTATTCATGATTCCCTCTACAGCATTTGTAAAAATATCTTTTACGCTGCTGACATAAGCCGGTACATTGTAGAATACACGATATAATGCGAACAGGATCGGCATCTGGATCAACATCTGTACGCAGCTTCCGGTAGGGGAAACGCCGTACTTCTGATAGATCATCTGTGTTTCTTCCTGCATCTTCTGCATGGAAGCCTGATCCTTCTTATTCTTATACTTCTGCTGAACTGCCTGAAGCTCCGGCTGCATCTTCATCGATAACTTTGAGAACTTCTGCTGCTTATAGGTTAATGGGAATAAGCAGGCATAAATTACAATCGTTAAAATAATAATGCTAAGACCAATGTTCTGGATTCCGAATACGTTGTCCATAAAAACATACAGACCATTCATGATCCATCCTAAAAATCTGGCAATCGGTCCTAAAATCTTACCTGAGTACTGTGTTAAAATAATATCAGTCACAAAAATACCTCCTATGGAATATTCATCCATATCTCTTATGGAACCGGATCATAACCGCCCTTTGAAAACGGATTGCATCTTAAGATCCTCCAGGCTGCAAGTGCTCCGCCCTTGATCGCTCCATACTTCTCTACTGCTTCTAACCCATAGGTAGAACAGGTCGGACAATATGGACACTTCGTTGTTTTCATTGGTGAGATATACTTTCTATAAAATTTAATTATTGCAATTAAAATTTTTTTCAAAATAATTCCATCTTCTTTTCTATGATGTTGTCTGCGCTTTGTTTTCCGATATAATATGATGAAGACGTCCAAGATGTAACAGGGCACTCTCAATCTCATGGTAGTCTGCCCGCTTTGCTGTTACTCTTGCGATCACTACAATGTCTCTTCCATTTAAAAACATGTCTTCATGTAATCGGTAACTTTCTCTGATCAATCTGGTCAGATGATGTCTTACGACACTGTTTCCAACCTTCTTGCTAACGGATATTCCTATTCTGTTTTGTTCGGTTTCATTTTTCAAAACGTACATAACCAGATATCTATTTGCATAGGATTTTCCATACTTATATACGTTTTGAAAATCTCTGTTCTTTTTTAATGATTCCATACAGGCTATTACCCTTCTATCTTATATCGCTATATAAGAAGAAAGACCACAAATGATGTGGCCTATGCTGATAACTGCTTTCTTCCTTTTAATCTTCTTGCAGCCAATACTTTTCTTCCGCCTGCTGAGCTCATTCTGCTACGAAAGCCATGAACTTTCTTTCTCTGTCTGTTTTTTGGTTGGAATGTCATCTTACCCTTATGCATAATTTCCACCTCCTCTATGCTAAAAAACATCATTTCAATTATAACAAAAAAAAGTCCCAAGTCAAGCAAATCCTGCATTTTTGGCAAATTTATCGCATTTCTTTTCCTTAGATACAAAATATATTGCACGCTTATTTTTCCATTACTATATCTAGTATTTTGTTTTTAGTTATCAACATTGCCATCTGTATGCCTATACATATAAAATAAGAAACAATTTTTGTGCATATCCTGTTGACTGTCTGTCCGTGAAAACTTTATAATCGGTGGAATTGTAAACGTCCTCTTTTTGTAAGCTCCAATTTTTGCCCTAAAATCAAGGCTTCCGCGGAATCAACATTTTCAACAGGAAACTGTTTATAATTTTTTTGCCCCCTGATTCCCCTTTGTGCATTTGGTGCATACTTCAGCAGGCACCCATTATTTTATCCACAACGCCATCTGTATGCTATGTATAATAATAAGGAAGTTAAATTTGTGAATATCCGGTGGAAGATCCGTTCATTTGATTTGGACATGCTGTGAAATGTCGATTTTTGTCGAATCGTCTTTCTTAAAATTGCCAGGATTTATCAGCATTTGCCGTTTTCACATTTTCAACAGGTGATTTTTTTGAAGTTCAGATTTATTTGAAATTTTTAGAATTTTTATAGGATCAGGATGAGGTAGTTCATTTTTTATCCACAATTGCTTTTGTATGATATGCTATTATATATAGAAGAGAAATTTGTGGACATTCTGTTCATGTATCGTAAATAACGACAGGATAAGCTGTTTATCTCTATTTTTCACTTTCATGATTTGACAGCATAAGCCCAGCGTTTTCTAATCGCCCCAATTTCAACATTTTCAACATCACCCTAATCCCCCCTACCTTAGCAAATTAACGATTGAATATTTAAGTTATTTAGTTTATTATAGGTATAGTAGTATTTTAGGAATAGTATATTCAGGACTTGGAGTGTAAGAATGGACGAGATTATTGAAAAATGGGATGAGATTTTACAAACGGTAAAGGAAGAACATGAACTTACGGACATTTCATTTAATACCTGGTTAAAGCCTTTAGATGTATTTGCCGTAAAGGGCGATGTTCTTTATATCTTAGTTCCGGATGAACAGATGGGGCTTAATTATATTACCAAAAAATATACCCTTCCGATCAAAGTTGCCGTTGCAGAGATCACCGGTAAGGATTATGACATTGAATTCGTACTCCCGGAACAGGCAAAATCCATTTCTGCTCCAAAGCCTAAGACCGCAGCTTTTACCGAAAGTGCGGACAAGTCCAGCCTGAATCCGAATTATACCTTCGACACTTTTGTCGTTGGAAACAACAACCGGCTGGCGCATGCCGCTTCTTTAGCGGTTGCCGAATCACCGGGTGAAGTCTACAATCCGCTCTTTTTATATGGAGGTGTCGGACTTGGTAAGACGCATCTGATGCATTCGATCGCTCATTTTATCCAGTTGAACAACCAGAATCTCAAGATTCTCTATGTTTCTTCGGAGACTTTTACAAACGAACTGATTGAAGCAATCCGAAATGGTAATAATACTGCTATGACTAAGTTCCGTGAGAAATACCGGAATATCGATGTGCTTTTGATCGACGATATCCAGTTTATTATAGGAAAAGAGAGTACACAGGAAGAATTCTTCCATACATTTAATGAGTTATATCTTGCGAAAAAGCAGATTGTCATTTCTTCCGATAAGCCTCCAAAGGATATGGAGACTTTAGAGGAACGTATCCGTTCCAGATTCGAATGTGGTCTGATCGCTGATATCGGTTCTCCGGATTATGAGACGCGAATGGCGATCCTCCGCCGGAAGGAAGAGATTGATAATTTCCATTTGGATGATGAGATCCTTAACTATATTGCTTCTAATATTAAGTCGAACATCCGAGAACTCGAGGGCGCGCTCAACAAGCTGCTTGCCTATTCGAACCTGACGGACACTGTCATTACGATGGACGTTGCTGTGAAGGAACTTCAGAATATTATTGCACCGGACAAGCCAAAAGAGATCACACCTCAGTTGATCTTAGATGTTGTGTCCGAGCATTTCCATGTTACGACAGACATGATTATTTCAAAGAGCCGCAGCAGTGAGATTGTAAGACCAAGACAGATTGCGATGTACCTATGTAAAAATATGACCGATGCTTCGCTTGAATACATTGGTTCTCTTTTAGGTGGCAGGGATCACTCTACCATTATTCATGGTATTAAGAAAATCGACGACGATTATAAGTCGGATGAGACAACAAAGAACCTGATAGATACAATCATTAAGAAGATTAATCCGAATTAGGACTTTTTTCTACACCCCTGGATTTCTGCGGCCTTCAGAGGTTATGCACAGCCTCAGGTGAATAATTTGTGAGATGGATGTGAACGACGCTGTACAAGCTGTTTATACATCATTTTCTTCTTCCGGCCTGATTTTTGACCCGGATTTTTATTCACTTTTTATCAAGGCTTCATCCGCAGATATTTTAACAGCTTATAAAGCCGTTCCACGATGATGAATTCAGTAAAATCAATGGGTTGCGGAGTTATTCACTTATAAACAGCCTCTAAGAATAAGACTTTGAATTTCTTTTAAATTTATATTTATTTACCTCGAAAGGAGTTATGCACAACATGAAATTAATCTGTTCCAAATCAAATCTGCTCTACGGAGTTAATATTGTTTCGAAGGCAGTTCCTACCAGAACCACAATGGCTATCTTAGAATGTATCTTGATTGATGCTTCTACCAATGAGATAAAGTTAACTGCGAATGATATGGAACTTGGTATTGAAACAATTATAGAAGGAGAAATTGAAGAAAGAGGTATTATTGCCTTAGATGCCAAGATCTTTTCTGAAATTGTCCGTAAGCTTCCTGATAATGAAGTTGTGATCGAAACGGATTCGAACTTTAAGACAACGATCACTTGTGAAAAAGCGAAGTTCAATATTGTAGGTAAGTCGGGGGAAGACTTCTCTTATATTCCATATATCGAGAAAAATGAAATGATCACCATGTCACAGTTCACGTTAAAAGAAGTCATCAGACAGACGATTTTCTCGATTGCTGACAATGATAACAATAAGTTAATGACCGGTGAACTGTTTGAGATTAATGAGAATCATCTGAAGGTTGTTTCCTTAGACGGACACCGTATCTCGATCCGGAATATCGAATTAAAGGATAACTATGAAAACAAGAAAGTAGTGGTACCTGGAAAGACACTTCAGGAGATCAGCAAGATTTTACCCGGATCTTCCGAGGAGGAAGTCCGTATCTTTATTACCGGTAATCACATTGTGTTCGAATTTGAGAATACAACCGTTGTTTCCCGTCTGATCGAAGGCGAATATTTCAAGATCGAGCAGATGTTATCTTCGGATTATGAGACAAAGGTGAAAATCAATAAGCGTGAGCTGTTAGACTGTATCGATCGTGCAACCCTGATGGTAAAAGAAGGCGATAAGAAGCCGATCATCATGAATATTACAGATGAGACAATGGAACTGAAGATCAATTCCTTTATTGGTTCCATGAATGAAGAGATCGATATTGCCAAGGATGGTAAGGATATCCTGATCGGATTTAATCCGAAGTTCTTTATCGATGCCTTAAGAGTTATTGACGAAGAAGAAATCACTCTTTACATGGTGAATCCAAAGGCACCGTGTTTTATCAAGGACGAGAATGAATCATTTATTTATCTGATTCTTCCGGTCAATTTTAATACAGCAGCAAATTAGGCATTTATTTGCCGGGAAAGAGAAGAGCATGGAAGTCATTAAGTTAAGAGATGAATATATCAAGTTAGGACAGGCACTTAAGGCAGCCGGGATCGTAGATTCCGGTGTCATTGCCAAGTTAGTGATCCAGGACGGAGCCGTGTCTGTCAATGGTGAAGTGGAATATCAGCGGGGTAAAAAGCTTCATGCCGGTGATGTTGTAACCGTAAACGGAGAGACGATCCGCATAGAAGCGCACGATTAAGATGATTATCCGTTCAATTGAGTTAAAGAATTTCCGCAATTATGAAGAATTACAGTTACAGCTTGATCATGGAACGAATATTCTCTTTGGTGATAATGCGCAGGGCAAGACGAATATCTTAGAGTCCGCATATGTCAGCGGAACGACGAAGTCACATAAGGGAAGCCGTGACAAGGAGATGATCCGTTTTGGCGAGAGTGAATCACATATCCGCACGATTGTCGAGAAGAATGGAATGGAATACCAGATTGATATGCACCTGAAGAAGAATCGTTCCAAGGGCATTGCGATAAACCGTGTCCCGATCAAAAAGGCGGGCGAGCTGTTCGGAATCCTGAATATCGTATTCTTCTCACCGGAGGATCTTAATATCATCAAAAACGGTCCATCGGAGCGTCGGCGGTTCTTAGATTCCGAGATCTGTCAGCTGGATAAGATATATTTATCTGACCTCACGAAATATAACAAGATCTTAAACCAGCGCAATAAGCTGTTAAAAGATATTACTTTTCATCCGGATCTTGAAGCAACACTTCCGGTCTGGGATATGCAGCTTGTCTCTTATGGCAGGCGGATCATAAAGCGGAGAAAACAGTTCGTAGAAGAACTGAATGAGATTATTTTTGATATTCACAAGAGAATATCCGGCGACAGGGAAGAACTTTTTTTGAAGTATGAGCCATCGATTGACGAGGCTTTTTTCGAGGATGAGTTAGACCGGGCGAAGGATAAGGACAGAAGATACTGTCAGACTTCAGTCGGACCGCACCGGGATGATATTTCTTTTTTCATTAGGGATATTGATATCCGCAGGTTTGGTTCGCAGGGACAGCAGAGAACCTGTGCACTTTCTTTGAAGCTCGCAGAAATTGAGCTGGTAAAAAGAAGCATCCATGATACACCGGTACTTCTTTTAGATGATGTATTGTCTGAACTTGACAGTAACAGGCAAAACTATTTATTAAACAGCATTCATAACATACAGACCGTGATCACCTGTACGGGATTGGATGAATTTGTCAAAAACAGATTCCGGATCGACCGTGTTTTTCAGGTGATAAATGGGAAGGTATATGAGAAAACACAAATGTAACAGTTTTCCGGCAGAAGTAATCTGTGTGCGCACACTTGACACAGGTTATGGCATAGAACATCGTGTGCAGAAATGAGGATTAAAATGAGTACGGAATACGGAGCAGACCAGATTCAGATTTTGAAAGGACTAGAAGCAGTCCGCAAAAGACCGGGTATGTATATCGGCAGCACATCGGTGCGTGGATTGCATCATCTTGTTTATGAGATTGTAGATAATGCGGTAGATGAAGCATTAGCAGGTTATTGTACCCATATTCAGGTAACGATCAATCCGGATAATTCCATCACAGTCTTAGATGATGGTCGTGGTATTCCGGTTGGAATTAATCATCAGTCAGGAAAGACAGCCGTTGAGGTTGTATTTACCGTTCTGCATGCGGGCGGAAAGTTCGGCGGTGGCGGATACAAGGTGTCCGGCGGACTTCATGGAGTAGGTGCATCCGTTGTAAATGCACTTTCGAACTGGTTAGAGGTTCAGGTATATAAAGATGGCAAGATCTATCAGCAGAGATATGAGCGCGGCAAGGCAATGTATGATCTGAAGGTCGTTGGCAACTGTGATGTCAATAAGACCGGAACACAGGTTACATTCTCACCGGACGGCTCGATCTTCGAAGAGACCGTTTATGATTTTGATACCTTAAAACAGCGTTTGAGAGAGACTGCATTTTTAACGAAAAATCTTAGGATCACACTGCGTGATACGAGAGGCGAAGAAGTAGTAGAGCGCGTATTCCATTATGAGGGCGGTATCAAGGAATTTGTTACATACCTGAATAAAAGCAAGGAGGCACTTTATCCGGAGGTCATCTACTGTGAAGGCGAAAAGGATGGTGTCTATGTTGAGGTTGCACTTCAGCATAACGATTCCTACAACGAAGCAACCTACAGCTTTGTAAACAATATCATTACGCCGGAAGGTGGTACGCATCTTGCGGGATTCCGTAATGCACTGACGAAGACATTTAACCAGTATGCGAGAGCAAACAAGATTTTGAAAGATAACGAGGCAGCACTGACCGGTGATGATATCCGTGAAGGAATGACAGCTATCATCAGTGTTAAAATCGGTGAGCCGCAGTTCGAGGGACAGACGAAGCAGAAGCTTGGAAACAGCGAGGCGCGTGGTGCGGTTGACAGTATCGTAAGTGAGCAGCTTACTTACTTCTTAGAGCAGAATCCGAGTGTTGCAAAGACTATTTGTGAAAAGTCACTGCTGGCACAGCGTGCAAGAGAGGCAGCCAGAAAAGCGCGTGATCTGACGAGAAGAAAGACTGCGTTAGAGGGAATGTCACTTCCGGGAAAACTTGCAGACTGTTCGGATAAGGATCCGAAAAACTGTGAGATCTTTATCGTCGAGGGAGATTCTGCCGGTGGTTCTGCAAAGACAGCAAGAAGCCGTGCAACACAGGCAATCCTTCCGTTGCGGGGCAAGATTTTAAATGTTGAGAAGACCAGACTCGATAAGGTCTTTGGCAATGCAGAGATCAAGGCAATGATCACCGCATTCGGAACAGGTATCCATGAGGACTTTGACATCAACAAGCTGCGGTACCACAAGATCATTATCATGACGGATGCCGATGTGGATGGTGCGCATATCAGTACCCTTATGCTGACTTTCATCTATCGTTTTATGCCGGAGCTGATCAAGGAAGGCTATGTTTATCTGGCACAGCCGCCACTTTATAAGATCGAGAAAAATAAAAACGTATGGTATGCATACAGTGATGAACAGCTGAACCAGATTCTGACAGAGATCGGCCGTGATGGAAACAATAAGATCCAGCGGTACAAAGGACTTGGTGAGATGGATGCGGAACAGCTCTGGGAAACGACCATGGATCCGGAGAGACGTATCTTACGGAGAGTTGTCATCGACGAAGAAAATACATCTGAGATCGACGTGACCTTTACAACACTGATGGGTGATAAGGTAGAACCAAGACGTGAGTTTATCGAAGCAAATGCAAAATATGTTCAGAACCTGGATATTTAAAGGAGAATCAATTAGATGGATGACAAGATTTTTGATCAGATCCATGACGCGGATCTGAAAAAAACAATGGAAACATTCTATATCGACTATGCCATGAGTGTTATTGCAGCCAGAGCATTGCCGGATGTAAGAGATGGATTAAAGCCGGTACAGCGAAGAGTGCTGTACTCGATGATCGAGTTAAATAACGGACCGGACAAGCCGCACAGAAAATGTGCACGTATTGTCGGTGATACCATGGGTAAGTATCATCCACACGGAGACAGCTCGATCTATGGTGCATTGGTAAACATGGCACAGGACTGGTCTACCAGATATCCATTGGTTGACGGACACGGCAACTTTGGTTCTGTCGATGGTGACGGTGCCGCAGCCATGCGATATACGGAGGCAAGATTAAGTAAGATTTCCATGGAGATGCTTGCGGACATCAACAAAGATACCGTAGACTTCATGCCAAACTTCGATGAAACAGAAAAAGAACCTGTTGTACTTCCATCGAGATATCCGAATCTTCTGGTAAATGGTACAACCGGTATTGCCGTTGGTATGGCAACCAATATCCCACCACACAATCTGCGTGAAGTGATCCAGGCAGTCGTAAAGATCATCGACAATCAGGTGGAAGAAGATCGTGGAACTGATATTGAAGAATTACTAGAGATCGTAAAGGGACCGGACTTTCCAACAGGTGCAACGATCCTTGGAACAGCAGGCATCAATGAGGCATATCGTACCGGACGAGGCAAGATCCGTGTCCGTGCCGTAACGAATATTGAGCCGATGAATAATGGCAAGAACCGTATCGTTGTAACGGAGCTTCCATACATGGTCAACAAGGCAAGACTGATCGAGAAGATCGCAGAACTCGTGCGCGATAAGAAGATCGATGGAATCACGGATCTCCGCGATGAGTCTGACCGTCAGGGTATGCGTGTCTGTATCGAATTACGACGCGATGTGAATCCGAATGTCGTACTGAATCTGTTATATAAGCATACACAGTTACAGGATACCTTTGGTGTGATCATGCTTGCACTTGTGAACAATGAGCCGAAGGTCTTAAATCTCTGCGAAATGTTAAACTACTACCTGATGCATCAGGAGGACGTAGTAACCAGAAGAACAAAGTACGAATTAAACAAGGCAAGAGAACGTGCACATATCTTAGAAGGATTACTGATCGCATTAGATAATATCGATGAAGTGATCAGCATTATCCGGAGCAGCCAGAATACACAGGAAGCAAAAGATCGTCTGATCGAGCGTTTCGGTCTTACCGATGTACAGGCACAGGCAATCGTAGATATGCGTCTGCGTGCGCTGACCGGATTAGAGCGCGAGAAGATCGAGTCCGAATATAAGGAATTAATGGCAAGAATTGCAGAATTAGAAGCAATTTTAGCAGATCATAAGAAGTTACTTGGTGTGATTAAGGAAGAGATCCTTGTAATCGCAGACAAGTATGGCGATGACAGAAGAACGTCGATCGGCTTCGATGAGTATGATATTACCATGGAGGATCTGATCCCGGTAACGAATACCGTTGTAACGATGACGAAGCTTGGATACATCAAGCGTATGAGTGTCGATAATTTCCGGAGCCAGCACCGTGGCGGTAAGGGAATCAAGGGAATGGAGACGATTGAGGATGATTATATCGAGGATCTGTTTATGACGACCTCCCACCATTACCTGATGTTCTTTACAAATATGGGAAAAGTATACCGTATGAAGTGTTACGAGATCCCGGAGGCAGGAAGAACGGCAAGAGGAACAGCAATCATCAACCTGTTACAGTTACAGCCGGGAGAGAAGATCAATGCAGTCATCCCGATCAAGGAATACAACGAAGGGGAATACCTGTTTATGGCAACGAAGAACGGTATCGTGAAAAAGACACCGATCACAGAGTATTCGAATGTCCGTAAGACAGGACTTGCAGCCATCAATCTCCGGGAAGATGATGAACTGATCGAGGTAAAGAAGACCGATAACCAGAAGGATATTATCCTTGTTACGAAGTATGGACAGTGTATCCGTTTTCATGAGACAGATGTCCGCAGTACCGGACGTGTATCGATGGGTGTTATTGGTATGAATCTGACCGATGGCGACCAGGTAGTCGGCATGCAGATGAACACACAGGGCGATGCACTGATGATCGTATCCGAAAAAGGTCTTGGAAAATGTACGTTAATGTCCGAATTTACACCGCAGAACCGTGGCGGAAAGGGCGTAAAATGTTATAAGATCACAGAAAAGACCGGAAATATTGTCGGTGTGAAGGCAGTAAATCAGGATAACGAGATTATGATGATCACAACAGAAGGTGTTATCATCCGTATCCCGGTAGCAGGAACAGCACTCTTAGGACGTGTTACCTCCGGCGTAAAACTGATCAACTTAGATGAGGGCGTTATTGTTGCAAGTATTGCGAAGGTCCGTGAAGATAAATCAATCATGAATCAGGAGCCGGAAGAGGCAGAAACAGAAGAAAATACAACAGAAGAGTAAAAGAAAAAGCAGATAGGGTAGAAGTATCCTATCTGCTTTGTGTTCCTGTATGGAAAATTCCTTTGGAATTTCCCATACAGCAAAAGCAAGCAAGCTTGCAACAATGCGCACCTTGCGGAGTGGAAGAGTATGCGATGCATCCGCTCGGGCGCGGGATTGTGCGGCAGGCGCACACTTTATTCATTTTTACATTTTTATTTTAGAAAGTACGAAAACAGGAGAAAAATATGCCACAGACATTTTATGAC
>ERZ1034873.968-NODE-968-length-11933-cov-6.798535_pt1 | contig 11933 bp, 19 predicted proteins | sample MGYA00520689_ERZ1034873 | MGnify/ENA primary metagenome ERZ1034873 (study PRJEB33766, sample SAMN09781722) | gut metagenome | biome: gut microbiome | host: Homo sapiens | place: Madagascar | study: EMG produced TPA metagenomics assembly of the PRJNA485056 data set...
AAGTGAAATGTCAAAAACTAATAATTTTTATTTATAGAATTTATCTAAATAAAGAAGCCGGATTTCTCCGACCTCGCATAATAAATTTGACACTTTATTATATCATATGAGGAAGGCTAGGTGGACGGTTTGATGTTATTAGTACCCGAAATTGATGAAAATAAGACACGAGCAAATGCGAGAAAATTACTATCCACATATAGAAGAATAAAGCGACGAATTGTTGGTGCAAGTGTCGATCCTTATTCTTTAGTCCGTTCTTCGGAGATAACAGATGAACCTGTATATCACAGCAATGTCAATGGCGTAGAAAAAATGATGGTTCATAAATTAAGATATGTAAAGCAAATAGACCTTCACTCAAAAGAAATTCAACAAATCGACAAAGCGATTGAAAGTCTCTCGAATATTTCAATGAAGATCATTCAGTTGAGTTATTGTGAGCCTAATAAATTAACTGTTCGTGATATCGCATATAAGCTCGATATTTATCGGCGTAATAGCGATGGAAAATATGAAAGAGTAATATACAGCGAAAAAAATATTGAGAGGCTGAAATCCCGAGCTTTAATCGAATTTGCCGAAGCGTATTCTGGAGGGATTCTGATTGCTCTAAAAAAATAGGGATATTTTAGGGATATTTTAGGGATATTTTAGGGATTTAGTAGGGAAAACGAACTAAAAAACGAGTTATTATGATAGTGTCGAAAGATTAGGAAACAGGACTTCGACAAAATAAACGAAGGGAGGCAGTCTCCCTCATCGTTGTAATTATGCTTTGATAGACAGCAACCAAACAAAAAAATAAATGAAAAGGAAGTGACAAGCTCCTTGTTAATTTCTTCGTATTTATCAACGGGTTGCTGTCTGTTTATTATGTAAGTGGAGGTGTTAATATGGATTTGAAAAAAGAAAAACAATTTTTGTTAGAAGAAAACGAGCATTTGAAAGAGACTCTAAAAGTTTATCAAAATCATTTAGAAAAAGTAATTGAGTGTTACTCAGTAGAAAAGTATAGATCAGCTGTACAAAAAAATAGAGAAGCAGATGGGACTGCTCCTCATGGTAATTAACCTTTGTGGCATGGTCTACAGCAATAATAGCAACCATCAAAGGACTTTTTAGGATTAATTCTCTTAGCTTTAGCAATAGCATCTTTACAATTATCTTCTAGTCCAATATATGTCCTATTCGAAATATCAGGTAGGAATTTGCAAGCATCCGTATGGACTTCGTGTCGACCGTGTTTGTCAGCGTTGTTATTAAAAAAATAGAATAGCATAATTATCAATCTCCATATATTTATTTCAGCGGACCACTCGCTGATAAGAAAATTATATTATGACCATTTATTTTCATCAATATGTCGCTGTGGCGGAAAGGGTAGACGCATTGAGGGATAGAGTACATATGTATTAGGAACGTATGTCTGATACTAAAAGTCCCTTACCAATAAACTATTGTACTCATGCAAGGTTCGATTCCTTGCCAGCGACTTTGGGTTTGCGGTGATCCCAAGCTACCAGTTAGCAAAACCGCATTGAGATTGAGTAGTAGTGGAGGCAATCAGACCCATATACTATTCTATGGCTACTACAAGATGAATAGGCAATCTCAATTATATAGCATGCTAGAGCTATACCTCATGAGCTCCTCTGAGGTGTAGTTTTTACATATGAGATCACTCGTTGAGTGGTCTTTTTATTTTGCACAAAGGAGGTAACAACAATGTATAGATCGCAATACTTAGAACAGAAGTATGAAGTAATCACTGTGCAAAACGGTAATGGTGAGATAGTACGAAAGTATAGAAGACCAATAAAGAGCGATACATATAAACGAAAGGAAAACAATGAAGTTATTCCTTTTCGCAGAAGGAGAAAAGTCAAATGAGAAACTACTGGTATGTATCACTAACAAATAGGTATCCACAGCCAAATACAGATGATCCAATCAGAGTGGTTCAGTCAGTCCAAATCAAAAAGAAGTACTCCATCATTGAAATGAGGAGAGAAGCTACATCAAATGAGATTGATAAGTACAATCTTCGTTATTGTGGCCATGGATATTGGAAAGACGGATATATTCAACAAAACATTAAGAGGTACATCAAATGAATGATAACTATGATTACATCAAGTTAATTGAAAAGATAAGAGCAGAGAAAGATATGGATGAACTAGCTACCTTATTCATGAACATTATTAGTTTGGTGGGGTTAAAGATGGATGAAGTAGCGGCACTAAATTATTTCATCGCTGAACAAACAATTAAAGCAGACCACAATGCTAAGTTTATAAAGGAAAAATTAGGCTTGAGTGTAAATAATCTTAGTATTGAAGGAATATTTAAGGTACAAGAAGCCTTAGTGAATGTTTATATAGAGAAATATAGCAAGGAGAATAGTCATGGGGATGTTTAAAAATCTATTTGTTCAAAGCGATAGAAGCGAAATTGAATTGTTCGAAGTAAAAGATGATGCCAATCTATTAGAGATTAAATTAAAAGATACTGACTCAGTACCAGAGATTTATTATAAAGGACAACGATTGGATAAAATACCAAGAGGATTAGTGGATATTTCATATCATTGGCATACAAGAAGTTATGATACAAATGGACAGAATAAAATACATATTGAGTATTATGATAGTCCGAATACAAAGTATCTAGATAAAAGAACGATAGAACATGAGAGAGAAACTTAAATGAGAGAGGTCAGACCTAGAGACGAAATAGATAAACTCTATAAGACAAACAAATGGAGGAAACTTAGAAAGCTAGTCATAGCAAGGGACTTTGGTGTATGCCAAGAGTGTCAACGCCGAGGGATAATAACAAGAGGAGTAGTTGTCCATCACATAATCGAAGCAAGAGAAGATATAACTAAGTTCTGGGACATAGATAACCTAGAGCTTGTTTGCCTTGCTTGCCATAACAAAGAACATCCTGAGAAATCAGGAGGAGAAAAGAAAGTTAAGACGAAAAGAAAGGTAGTGAAGTTCTATGCAACAAGAGAGTAATGCAAAAAATAAACAGATTGAGTCTTTAGATCATCTCATTGAAGGAATTAATAAATTAAAAACGGATGTTTTGGACGGAACTGTAATTATAGAATCAACCTATGTATCTCGTGAGACTAATCACCAAGTTTTAGCGACACCTAGATTAGCGTGTGAGAATTTACGAGTGGAAATAGAACTTAGAAGAAGTAAAGATAAGTAGCCCCCCTATTTAGAAAAGTAGAAACAGGAGGGGCGCCAAGACCGGTGCGCCCCTTCCTTTACACAAATACCGCTTTTCGATTTTTTTAGACGATTAGAAAATAATGAAAGAAGGTGAAATTATGCCAAGACCAGCTAAAAGTGCAAGATTACAATTGCTCCAAAAAAATCCAAACAAAAGAAATACAAAAGAATTGAAAAAGCGAGCAGAAGTTGAAGAAAAATTAAAAATGAATACAGATGAAATCAGGGCTCCTTCGTGGCTAGATAAGCAGGGAAAAGAAGTGTTTGATTTTATTAAAAATGAATTACTATCAGTCGAATTAGTGATGAATCCAGATGTATACTTAATGGCTATGTATAGTGATTGGTACTCTCAATATGTAGAATTAAGAAAGCAATATAGAAAAATGCAAAGAGAGTACAAAAAAGAATACAAACGAAATAAAGAGCTTGCTGAAGCAAGTGGTAAAGAATTCAATGAACCACCAGAGATGTATGGGAATCCATTATCAAAACAAATGGATACATGTTCCAAAAATTTACGTGTTTTTGGTGGAGATTTAGGACTTTCTCCAGCTTCTAGAGCAAAATTAGCTATAAAACTATCTCAAGATGAAGAAGATGATTCAGAATGGAATTGACTTCTTTATCTTATTCTGAGTTAGAAAAATGGTGGGAAAACTACAAGGAGGAACAAGCTTCTTGGGGCGGGATATTATTAGAACCCTATCCAGAATTATTGACTACTTGGTACGCTGAACGTTTGATCGATGAATCTATACCAGCGAGTAAAGAAAATATTCTTGCTGCTAAAAGGCATATATTAGATTTAGAACGACAAGGAACCGAAGAATTTCCGTGGATTTTTGATGAAGAAGTAGGGCATCGTCCAATTCGATTTATTGAAGATAATTGCCGTCCGACTGAAGGAGACTTTGACCGATTTATTTTGCAACCATGGCAACATTTTATCATTGGTTCAATGTTTGGATGGATTCATAAAGACACAGGAATCCGACGTTTTCGTGAAGCTTTGACATTTGTAGGACGAAAAAATGGTAAAACGTCGCTTATTAGTGGATTGTCTGCGTATATGTTGGGATACGATCATGAACAAGGTGCCAACGTCTATGTTTTGGCCAATGCAAAAGATCAAGCATCTATTTTGTTTGATAAAACAAAGGAAATGGTAAAGCAATCTCCTAGATTAGACAAAAAATATAATCCACAAAGATCCTTAATTAAAGATGAAGCAACTTTTTCTAAAATGGAAGCACGAGCCTCTGATAGCAAAAAACTTGATGGATTAAATACTCATTTTGCGATTTTTGATGAGATCCATGAATTCATAAATTTCAAATTGATCAACGTAATAAAAAAATCTCGTGGTACACGAAGACAGCCACTGATAGTTTATATAACTACGGCTGGTTATGTTCTTGATGGGCCGCTTATGCAATACTATGATAATGCACTCGATTGTTTAGAACATCTTGAAGATGGGCTAGATGAACGAGTTTTTTATTTTGTGGCAAAACTAGACGATGTTTCAGAAGCGGATGATCCAAGAAACTGGATCAAAGCTAATCCCAATATAGGATTAATGTCTTTTGTTGATTTAGTAACTGATTGGAAAACAGAACGTAATAGCCCTCAGGAACGAGCGGACTGGATCACTAAGCAGTTCAATTTATTTTCTGATATAGACGAATTATCGTTTCTAGATATGCAAACAATTAACAAAAATAACAAAATGATTGATTGGAAAACGTTGGAAGGCGAAGGATGTGTTGGGGGATACGACTTATCAGAGACACAAGACTTTACATCAGCTAATTTGGAATTTCCCATTTATGAAACTGGAGAAATAGCAATTTTAGAACATAGTTGGATTTCACAGGAACGCTATAACAATGATAATAATAAGCAAAGGCTAGATGCTTGGATTAAGTCAGGTGATTTGACTGTAACACCAGGTAATTATGTTGATTATCAATTTGTTTTTGATTGGTTTGTTGAACAATCTAAAAAATTTAAGATATTAAAAATAAGGTATGACCGAAGAAATAGCTTGATTTTAAACCAACAAATGATCGATTTTGGATTTGTAATGGAAGAAGCCGTTCAGGGATTCGCTACTCTTGGTGGACCGATGAAAGATTTAAAAGAACGATTTTTAGATGGCAAAGTTATTTATAATCAGCAAAAAATTTTTAGATGGTATTTATCAAATGTAAAACTAGTTCAAGATAGAAATAATAATTGGATGCCTACGAAACAATCAAAAAATAGAAAAATTGATGGTTTTGCATCAGTGTTAAATAGTCATGTAAGTATAGTAGAAATGTTTGCTAAAAAATCAAAACAAACAGGAACTGTTGGATTTATAAGTATAAGAGAAATGATGAGAGGAGGTTAATAAATGAATAAATTCCAAAGGACTATTAACAAAATAACTCCTAAATTCATCAAACAATCAATTATCAAAGGATATGCTGAAAATCAAAATTTTAAATCATGGATTGGAAAGACTTTTTTTGGATTAGAAAATTCAACTCTTGAAACTAACGAAAACATATTTTCAGTTATTTCACGTTTGAGTAACACATTATCCAGTCTACCATTCAAAAAATATCTTAATTACAAACAACAGTTCGATGAATCAATGGATCGATTGATGTATTTCCCTAATAAAAATCAAACTTTAGATCAAATAATTAATGTTCTTGAAGTTAGCAGAAACACGAATGGGAATGGGTATGCTTTAATTATTCGAGATATGCGTGGGCAATTAGATTCGTTAGTTCCATTCAATCCAAATTGTGTTAATCCAATAATTGAAAGGGATAGTAAAGAATTATGGTATCAAGTGAATAACGATGGCAAAACATTCTACTTTCATAATTCTGATGTTATTCATGTACGACACATTGCAGGAAATGGAAATTGGAAGGGAATTAGCCCAATACAAGTATTAAAAAATTCTAATGATTTTGATAAAGCTGTTCGTGAGTTCTCTTTAAAAGAAATGCAATCCTTACGAGATTCATTCATTTTAACTTATGACACTAGCGTTGATGAAGAAAAAAGAAAAGCTGTAGTGGAAGATTTTCGACGATTCTATGAAGAAAATGGCGGTGTACTCTTTCAAGAGCCAGGTGTAACTATTGAAGAAATGAACCGAAACTTTGTAGCCACAGATATGAAAATTACTGAGGAAATAACAAGAGATCGGATTGCTAACGTTTTTAACGTTCCTAGTATTTTTCTAAACTCTAATAGCAGTAGTTTTTCTTCAAATGAACAGTTGATGCAACTATTCGTTAATATGACTCTCACTCCTATTGTGAAGCAATATGAAAGAGAATTTAACAAGAAGATACTTCAAAAAAACGAAAGAATAAAAGGATACTACTTTAAGTTCAATATGATGGGTCTCTTACGTGGAGACAGTGATGCTAGGCAGAAATTTTATCATGGTGGTATTCGTGATGGGTGGATGGCGCCAGATGAAGCACGTATGCTTGAAGAAATGCCACCTCGTGGAGGTAAAGCCGCTGATCTATGGATTTCAGGCGATATGTATCCTCAAGAAATGGACCCTACATTAAGAAAGTTGAATAAATCTAGTGAAACAGACGTAACTAAAAATAGTTAGGTCTGTTTTATTTTTCCTTGAAAGGAGGGTAGTTATGAAAAAGTTTTGGGAATGTAAACAATCTGTTGATCAAGATGAAGCTGACATCTATATTTTTGGAGAAATTACATCATTCAAATGGGATGAATCAGATACAACAGCTTCGAGTTTTCAAAAAGATTTAAAAGAGCTTGGAGATGTCAAAAAAATTAATTTACATGTGAATTCTCCTGGTGGTTCTGTTTTTGAAGGAATTGCAATCGGAAATATGTTACGACAGCATAAAGCACGTGTTGTGGCTCATGTGGATGCTTTAGCGGCTTCTATTGCCAGTGTAATTGTAGCAAGCTGTGATGAAGTCGTTATGCCTGAGAACAGCATGTTAATGATTCACAATCCTTGGACATTTTCGATGGGGAATGCCAAAGAGTTACGTAAACGAGCAGATGATTTGGATAAAATAGCTGAATCTTCTGTAGTTACGTATTTAGCAAAAGCTGGTGAAAAGTTGACAGAAGAAAAAATCAAACAAATTATGGATGAGGAAACTTGGTTATCAGCAAAAGAAGCATTTGACTATGGTTTATGTGACATTGTTGAATCTTCGAATCAAATAGCAGCATCTATTAGCGAAAAACTCTTTAGTAATTATCAAAGAGTTCCTGAGAAATTCTTAATGACTAAACAAGAAAATCAAATAGATGATCATGAAAGAAAAAAAATAATCGAACAGGCAAAAAAAGATAAAGAATATATAACTAACGTATTAGGAGGACTTTAAAAATGAAGACACTTTTTGAATTAAAACAAGATATGACAACGGTAGGAAAACAAATACAAAAAACTAAAGATGAAATTTCTCAAAAAGCAGCTGATACTTCAGTAACTGTTGAAGAATTAAATCAATTAAATAAAACTGCAGCAGAGTTACAACAAAGATTTGATATTATCAAGAATCAACATGATCAAATGGAAGCAGAACAAAAAGCAAGCCTTTCGAAAGGTAACTTTACAGAAGCCACAGATCCTAAGCAAAAAATTATTGATGCAAAAGCAGAATTAATTCGAGCAACGATGGCTAATCGTCCTGTGAATTCAGATGTTCTGCAAGTATTAGGAGATAATTCGACTACAAAAGGAAATAAATTCCTGCCTTCTACATTAACAAATGATATTATTGCGGAACCGCTAGTAAAAAATCAGTTGAGAGAAAAAGAAACAGTAACCCAAATTACGAATCTTGTAATTCCTCGTATTTCATTCACAATTGATGACGATGATTTTATTCAAGATGGAGAAGCTGCTAAAGAAATAGAACTAAAAGGAGATTCAGTTAATTTTGGACGATTTCAAACAAAAGTAAAAGCTGGAATTACTGATACAGTATTGATGGGAACGAATACGAACCTGGTTCAAACAGTAGAAAATAATTTACGTGCAGGGCTTGCTGCAAAGGAACGCAAAGTTTCATTTGCTACTTCACCTAAAAGTGGCGAAGAACATATGAGTTTCTATGATAAAACCGAAGTGAATATCAAGGAGGTGGAAGGAAATGATTTATATGAAGCAATCACTAATGCTTTAGCAAACTTGCACGAAGATTTTCGAGAAAATGCAACAATTTATATGCGTTTTTCTGATTATGTAACGATTATTCGAACTTTAGCTAATGGAAGTGCTACATTATACAATGCGCAACCAGAGCAAGTCTTAGGTAAACCAGTAATCTTTACTGATGCGGCTACAACACCTGTCGTCGGTGACTTCTCATATGCGCATTTGAACTACGATATTGCAGATGTATTATATGAACAATACAAAGACTATGATAAAGGTATTAATTATTTCATGGTAACAGCGTGGTTTGATCACCAAATTAAACTGGCTTCAGCGTTTCGTTTAGCAAAAGCAAAAAAAGATTAGCCCCAGCAGTTATTGGACAAGTGACTCCGACTGTAGATGGGGCGATAGTTGAGCTTAGTTAGGTGGTGTGTTTATGATTCTTGACCCTAAAAATGATATGGATTTGAGAGAGATAAAGGAAGCTATTCGAGAAGATTATTCAAACGATGATGCTGGTATTATACGAGCTACTAAATCAGCTATTGCATATATAAAAGGGGCTATCGGAAAAGATAAGCCTTCTTTTTATTTGCAAGATAATGAAACTATAGATCTATTAAATTTAGGGATTTTATTATTAACAGATCATTATTATCATGTCGGTTCGGCAACTATTGAATCAAGTAATCAAAACGGTACACTAAGAGAATATGATTTAGGTTTTAATTCCCTCCTTCTTCAATTAAAAGCAGAATATTTAGTTTTTAAGGAGGGTGAAGCAATTGAGAAAAAGTAGAACTGGAAAAATGAACACGATTGTTAGTTTTTGGAAATATCGACCCCATAAGGGTCCGGAGCCTGGAGAAGAAGAAAAAACAATCTTGTACAAAGCTCGTGCCGAAATATATGATCCATCTATGAAAGATATGGAGGTTTTGAACGGCATAGACACAAAAAAGGCAGTAACAATTGTCATTCGCGATCCACGAGGAGCCTATATTCCTTCTAACAAACATTATGTTAAGATTGATGACTATAGGCTCCTAGGGAAATGGAGCATTATAGATGTTAGAAATGATATTACTGAAAGTCGCTTTATAACCATTCTTTTAGGAATGACTAATGATGGCTAAAAATATTCAAATAAAAGGTGTAGGAGATGTTCTGAAAAAACTTGATAGTGAGTTCGGAACTAATAAAATGAGGCAAATTTCTAGGAATGCTGTTAATAAAGGGACTGAAAAAGTAGAAGAAAAGCTGAAAGAAGATATGGTGGTGTTTAAGGATACAGGATATACGATTAAAGAAGTTGTTCATACTGAAGCAAGGTTTTATTCTCAAAAGAAAACAGCAAATGCTAAGATAGGATGGAATGGGTCGCATCATCGATCTAGTCTTATTCATTTGAATGAGTGGGGATATACTAGGTATGGAAAACAAATACAACCTAGAGGTTTTGGTGTGATAACTAAATCGATAGACTCTTCCGAAAAACTTTACATCGATGAAGTGAGAGAGGTATTAGAAGATGCTTTTAAATGACATGTTAGATAAAGTATATAACGCATTAATTTCAAATGAATATATACGTTCAGCAACATTTAATGCAGAAGAGAAAGATTTTCGAGTTGTTTTTTATAAACAGCCAGAAAATGCAGACAAATCTGGAACTTTCATCACAATACGTCCAGTAGATGTTCCAAATGAGGCATATCATGGAAACGATACAGAATTATCGATTAACTATTTGATTCAGATAGATGTTGAATCAAAATATAGAACGACGTGTAAACAAGTTCAATACGAAATAAAAAATGAAATGAAAAAATTAGGTTTTGGCCAAATGAATGGGCAAGGACTTGATGAATATTTTGCAGAAACCAATCGATTTGTGGATGCTAGGAGATATCGAGGAAATACAAAAATTTATGATACAAAATATTAAAAAATTAAGACGCGAGTTTTTTGCGTCTTTTTTTTATTAAATTTTCAGGAGGGAAAATTATGTCATTTGTAGGATTTAAAAGATTAACTATTGGAATATTAGATGAAACTGGAAAAGTTACAACAGAAAATCAGTTCGTGATTGAAGGGAAACAAGACAAAGGTGCGACGGTTTCGGCTGAAATCACAGGATTGGCAAAAGAACCAACTAAAGTATATGGTTCTGATATTGCTTATTACGTTTCTCAAAAAGGACCTGGAGATGTAAGTATTAATTTTGGTTTGTTAGATTTACCGGAAGAAGTTAATGATAAGATTCTAGGTTATAAGACAAATGATCAAAAAATTAGTTTTGTGGGAGAGGATACAAATCCTCCATTTTGTTCGGTGTTATTAGAATCTTCTGATTTAAGTGGCGAAACTGCTTTATTGGCAGCATTTAAAGGTAAATTTAGCCGTGAATCTATGAAGTTAAATACATTAACAAATGAAGCTTTTGAACCAGAAGCAGAAGAATATGTATTTTCTGCAATTGCAAACGATGCGGAGGGAGACGCCAAGGGGCAAACAGTAGGAAAATATATTGGTTCTGATCAAGAATCAATTAAAGCTCTTAAGGCATTAGTATTTCCAGCGGGGGAGTAACTCCCCCGCTTGTTGAAAAAGTTACACCAACAATTAACGGGGGAATTATTGACGTTATTTAGAGAAATGTGTAAGGAGTGATACTCGTGGATCAAACTTTTAGAATATATAAAGGAGAAGAGAAAATAGTAGAAGGATCGAGTCCATTAACCATTACTGGATTAGAACCTTCTACCATTGTTTCGCAAGGTACTTATCAAGTTACTAGAGTATTAGGCGAGCGAGAATCTACAAGAACGGATCTTCCTTCTTTTACAACACTTTCTGTAAAAGAAAGAAGAAATTTGACGGTTAATGGCGAAGAACGTACTGGTGATTATTATGTGTTAGATATTTCTCAAGAAGATTATTTAGCAATACAAGATTATTCAAATGAAACGATTTATCGTGTACAGCCTGATATTGACGCGTCAGGTAGAGTCTATTTCTTAGGTTCAGTACCAATTGATGTTTCTAAGAAAGACGATGTTTTCGAATATACAAGAAACTATTATTTAAATAGTAGTGGTGAATGGAAAGAAGTTACTTACTCAGGATGGGCCCCTCCAGGAGCTCCATATAGCAAAACTTTGAAAGATTTACAGTTGAAGGTCGGAGATGTTGTTTCATCTTCAACTGAATACGAAAATAACAGTACAATGTCAATCACTACAGAATTAAGAGCACAAAAAAGTTCTGGTAGAGTAACAGCTTCTTCAACTGAAGTTACACCAAGTAATTCAGGCACGTCGGTCGGAGAAATTACTATTCCAGAAGGAACTGTTTCGATTGGGGTCACACCAGGAGCAAAAGGCGATAATACCACATCTGTATCAATTCGATATAGAAAGGTTAAGTTATTTAGAGGCAATAAGCAAAATATGTGTGGTTTCACTATTGCCCCAGAAGATATTTTACTTGATAAAATATCTCAATAT
>ERZ1034873.971-NODE-971-length-11923-cov-6.069430_pt1 | contig 11923 bp, 15 predicted proteins | sample MGYA00520689_ERZ1034873 | MGnify/ENA primary metagenome ERZ1034873 (study PRJEB33766, sample SAMN09781722) | gut metagenome | biome: gut microbiome | host: Homo sapiens | place: Madagascar | study: EMG produced TPA metagenomics assembly of the PRJNA485056 data set...
CTGCTGCACAGGCTGCTGCACAGGCTGCTGCACAGGCTGCTGCACAGGCTGCTGCACAGGCTGCTGCTTCATAGCCGCTTCTGTCTGGGCATACTGGTCACGAAAAACCTGTGCCATACCCGGAGTACGGGCAAAGGCAGGAGAGACGGAAGTGTTGCCATCGCCGGATGCCATAGGGTTACTGGACATAGTGCTTTCTCCTACTTGATGTACTGTTTCAAGGTGGTTACGACATCCTGGAGCATCAGTACACGCCCCAGCGCCATACACCCGGAACCTTGCTTTTGTCCGTCGAGCAAAGCTGCCCGCGCCAAAGCGTCACATTCCTGGATTTCTTTTTTCGCCGCTAACTCGAACAACCCAATCAAGGACAACAAGGCCCCCTGATTCGACGCAAGCGTCGCCAAAAGATTGTCGCCTGCGGTCTTGTCGCCCTTAACTACCAGAAGACGGGACATACCGCAGCCCTCCGATAGTATCACGCACAGACTTGTTATCTTCCGCCGGGCGCCGCTGCGGGTTCACGACATTACCCGGACGACCATTGCCTCCAATGTTGGACGGGGGAACAGCAGGCTTGCGCGGGGAGTTACCACCGCAACGAGAACATCCCATCATTTACCTCCATAACGCATGTTATCCATGATACCAGCATACACATGCCCATTATAAGGGCATTCACGCATATGCTGGTCATCACGCAAACGTTGCATGTTGCGCCGCACATACGGCGGCATGTCAGCCGAAGATTCAGCCAAAAACGGATTATCCTTGACCAGCATGGCAGGATTTTGGGCTTTCTTCTGTGCCTTATCCCATACGCTTTCAGAAGGGACTACTCCGCAAGCAAACTTAGTCGCCATAACGCAGCACCCCCTTTAAGCATCGTAGGCAGGAAGCGACTTGCCCCCGAGCTTCACCCAGGAAGACGGTTTGCCCAGCAGCGTGGCACGGTCGCCGATGACCGTCGTGCCGAGGACGGCACCATCCTGCCCGGCAGGCTGTCCGGCAGCTTCGACGGTGGCGACACGATGCAGAGCATCCGCCAGAGGACGCAATTCGGCATCAGACAGTTTGGTCATGGCATTGATGATGGTGCGAAGACTGGCGTCGTCAACGGCTACCAGATTCGTCAGCGTGCAACCCCGGAGAGTCGAACCGCTGATTTCGCTGTTCTGGATAGTGGCACCGGTGATGGTAACGTCCAGAAGGGTTCCACCCTGCATAAAATCAATAGGACCACAATTGGGAGCCATGTTAGCCTCCTACAAAAATTTCCGGTGCGTGCACTTGTCCAATGTCATACAAGTCAGCATAGACATTGGCAGTGCCGACCATGGTGGCATCGTTGAGTTCGAGCTGGTAGGAACCGGGAATCCCAACAGCCATGACACTGTTGCAAAGCGACAGGCTCCACAGGCAGTTCATCGTGCTGACGGCAATGTCCGCCATGAGTTCACTCGATATGTTGTTGACATCAACAATCCAACCGCAGCAATCCTGCGCTTTGTCCTTCGTCGAAGGCAGGCGGGAGCCGGAAAAATCGTGGATGAGCCGATGCAGACAGGCTTGCATGGGCGTGGCCACTTCATTCTCAACACGGAATTTGTACTTGTTGAAACCAACCGCCCACAGGACGACAACTTTTCCCGGGTGTACGGTGAAAACCGAAGACAGCACAGTCGTATTTTCGGGTGTCCAAAGCGGTACGATAGCCATCAGAAACTCCCTATCAGGTAGCCGAGAACGGCTCCATATACGAGCCCTCGAACAGTATTGCAGCAGATGCAGTCGTTCTGTTTGAACGGGAACAACCATATCCTATAGACAGCGTTGTAAATCTTATTGTCAGGTTTTTCAATATCCGTGTCGTACAGATACCCATGACAAAAATTCACATTGTTGCAAAACCAGGCCACGAACTTGTATGCCCAGGTCCCTTTCTTAGGGGAGGGCGTATCCAGCAACCTCATCAGGCTTCACCTCCTGTGATGTCAGCCGTAACACCAGCACCGGTGGGCGAAGGCGGCGCCGGATTGGGAGCGGCCCCGGCTCCCGGCATGACCCCCATCGGTGGCGTCTGCTCCATCTGACCCAGAACATTGTCGGGAACACCCATGGTGCCCAGCAGTGTCTTGAGGCTCCAGGAAATCACAGGCGCCAGATTGACCGCCTGACCAAGCGCCCCGGCTGCGGCGCCGACAGTCTGGAGAATCTCCATGGCTGCCTGCTTTTCCATCTCTTTCTTGAGCAGACCTTCGGCACCCTTCGTGACGATGTGACTGTCGCCTTTGACTTCCATGTCCTTGGCGAACAGCATGTTGGTGTTATACAGCAACTCGCCGAGCGGCTTGAAGATGCCGTATGCAACATTGTCCGCCGCCGCATGAAGGGCCTTGGTAGCATTGCCCTGCAACATGGACATGCCACGGAACGTCCGCATGGCCCCCGAACCCACCGCCTCACCATGCAGCGCGGCAGGGATGTTGGTCACACGGTCCGCGAGCTGCATGAACATTTCCATGAGCTGTGCATACGCCGGGATATTGGAAGGGATATGCGTAAAGCGGAACGCAGGCATATTGTTGTTGCCCATGTCAGAATCGGACAGGTAAAGACTGCCGGGCACTACCTGCCCCAGCTCACCCTTGCCGATATACGACGCAATACGGCGGTAGTCGGCTTCACAGATGGGCGCCGAGGCATTGGCCGCATTGCGCATGAGGTACATGAGACTCGCCATGTAAGCGCGTTCGATGTCACGCAGACGCTGGGCGATGCCGTCACCGGCGATACGGTCCCCACCGGTGCGGTAAAAACTTGCCGTGTAGACCGGGCGGGTCTGTATCTTGGGGTCCGAGAAGACCCGCACCTCGATGACACGCCCCTGGACCAGCGAAATCTGGCAGTTGTAGAAGTCACCGGCGTCAAGACCCTGGATGTCGTATTTTTGCAGTTCCCTGCCGGACATAAGTCCGTAATGGGTCAAGACCTCGATAGGGCTCACATTGGACGTCCACAGCGCCATATTACGCTGACCTTCGTCCGGGGCCCGGGACAGCCAACTCAGGTTGAAGTCCGTATTGGGGTCATCAGCCTGCTTCAAAATGTCCTTGATGTTGGCGGCAATGTAACCGTCGAGCTTGGAAGCATTCAACAGCTCGCGCCGCGTCCAGCGTGTGCGAGTAAAAATGCATGTACCACGCTGCGTATCGGGGCTGTCAGGACTGTAGGCGAAATCGAAAGGACTTATGGCACGGAATGTCGGAAAGACTTCCGTATCGATACGCGGCTTGTTCTTGCCCCACACGAGACGCGGGGCCCGCGTGATGTAAGGACCGGCGAAGACGGCAAAAGGATAGATGGGGAACCATTGCAAAAAGTCGGTGAGAGCCCGATTGAAGCCGCCTTCGGCACACTGGTCGGCCAGCAGCAGCATCATGGCGTCGGCGGATTTCTTTGCCTTTTCCGTTTCTTTGAAATGCATCTCACGCTTCTGCTGCCGAATGGCCTCGATGAGCTGGGATGCATCCTCAAAACTGCCGCTCTGGAGCTGCGCTTTTATCTCGTTGAAAATCTCATCCTGCGCCACAGGAGAAATATCAGGACGCGGCGTAGGCATCACGGTCCAGGGGAGCGAAGCGTCCCCGGAACTGGTCATGGCATCATTGAGATAGGAATTGGCGATGTCGGCTTTCAAAGCCGTCAGGTTGATGTAGGCATCAACACCCAGAGCTTCTGCTCGTTCCTTCGTATCACACGACATGATGCCGTTCTGCTGATTCCAGCAGTTCTCAAGCACGGTGCGAAGAGGCTTGCCGTTCACAAGCTCCGTAGACTGCCACGACACAGCACCGTTGAATCTGTCCATGACGGCAGCAGCCAGCGGGTCGTGGGATTTCTCCTTCACATCCTCGATTTCCAGCATCCAGTTAATAGCGTCGCTCATACCTTTCTCCCTATCAAATCACTCACCTGGGCGTCAATCTTATACGACGCTGGACAAAGAACTGCGCCTGCGTATGAGTTCGTCTCTTACGTTCTGCATCGTGGTATCCTTATCCATATTGTCCCCCCGCTGGATAAGCAGGGCCGCGTACTGAAGCGCATCATGCACATGACTCGCATCGTTCTTTTCCGGGCTCGGCGTGTACACAGAGCCCATCGTCCCAGAAGCCCGCAACTTGCGGTATCGGTATTCATGCGAGAACCCGCGAATGAGCATCTGACAGGCCGGGTCGATGAGCAACCCTCCGGCACGCTGGTTGAGCATATGCTCCACTGTCTGGATGCGGACCTTGGGGTTGTTCGTCAATTCCGTCACAGCCTTGATGCCCGCATCGGCGAAACGCTGCTTGGGTGTGACGGCCTGCCAGGAATCCCGTGTGTTGCTCGGGTCGATGGCAGCGACCAGCGGGTTCGTGCTGTACCGACCCCGCAGCAGCGGTATCAGCATACCGTGCAGGAAATTCTCAAACCCCTCATTGTCAGCGTACAATTCGTCCAGCACACACCAGGTCCCGTTGATGTTTTGCAGGATGACCGCAGCAGGATGGATACCAGACTGGTCCACACCGATAATGATGGGCTGGAAAGGTCGCGGTTCCAACGCTTCCGCCGCCACATGGATGTTGCTGTTGAAATTCGAATAGACAGGCTTGCCGTCAACGATAGGTACGTCCATCATGCAATACTGGTTGTCGATGATGTCCGTGCGTCCTGTCTTGAGTAAGGCATCTATCTGGTTACGGTAATACCGCATACCTTGCTGTTCGGGCGTGAAATCGTCCGGGTCCCCCTCTTCTCTGGCACCCAGATTACGCAGATTCTCCGCGTCCGGGTTCACCTCATACGTCACGACACCAGTGACTTCATCAATATGCTTGAAGGCAGCGGGAGGCTGTCTGAACACGGCCCAGTTGGGTTGCGGGTTGCGGATGTACTCATCGAGCCAGGAGCCGGGTTCCGGCTGGTTGAAGTCCATGATGGTGCCACCCCATGAAATACCGCCGAGGTCCTGGGACGGGTAACGCCCAATACGTCCCGTGACAGCGTTGTACACCTCCGGCGAGCAACCCGTGGCTTCATTGAGCCAGGCAAACGTCCAGTTGGCAGACCGCAGCTTGGGAGCATCATCAGCCGTCTTGAGAGCCCACAACTCCAGTTCGAGAGCGACCTTGGTGCCGTCAGGCAGCGGGATGAAATAGAACCCGCGCACAGGGGAACCGGAACTGGCGATGGTACCATATTCGGCAGGCAGCAGTTCCAGCAGAGATTTGCGCGTGGTGGCGATGAGTTCAGGATACGACGAACGCACGACCCCGACACGGACGTACCGTACACCGTCCGGGGCGGGATTCTGGGCACACGCACACGTCAGCACATCCGCGACACAGGCACAAGATTTTCCCGACCCGTAAGGACCAATAATCATCTTGAGATACTTGTCGCAGTTATGCAGGAGCATACCGGTAGGAGACGGAACATAGTTGAACATGGTCTACTCCACAGGCAGCGCATGGGCCACCTTGGCTACACCCTTCGGCAAGGGGAGAGGGACGGCAACATTGACCTGGGTATTTACCTGCGTGGTCTCCTTGGCGTCAGCGAGACCCGCCACCTTGACCAGCATATCGAGAAGTTTCAATGCATCACGGGACTCCATGTCTCCGCTGTACGCATCACGGAACAGCTTCTCCCAAAGAGCCTGGGAAAGCGTCAGGGCCCTGTATCTCGCCCCGGCTTTACTGCCCTGATTTTTGACCTCTTCCAAACTCCCCTGAAAAAGCTGCTGAAAGTATGGATTGTGCAGGATGTCCATGAGTTCCTGCTTCGTGATACCATACTCGGACAGAATGGACTTGATGTCCGTAGGACTGTCGGGAACTTGCAAAATAGCGAGGTCCCGGGCCAGAGACGGCCAACGGACCTGATTCTTCAACGGTTCATTCATGGTGCTGAGTCTCCAAGATAAAAAGGGGAGGCATACGCCTCCCCTTTCATTATTCGATTGTTGCATCGAGAACAGCGCATCTGCGCCTATTTAACGTCGACAGCCGGGGGGCTGTCAACCTGGCTCGCAGCCACAATGGCAATGAGCTGAGTAGCAAGCCGTTCCAACTGCGCAAGGCTAGGGAGCCTCTTCTGCATAGCCAGAGCCATGGCCCAGGGCATAGCCTCTTTCATAGCGTCTTCCAGCAGCCGTGCCGCCGTAGGGTATGTTTCCATGAGCTGGTCAGCATTCAGCCGAATCCGCTCGTAGACCTTATCGTCAGAGGCCATATGTTACACCTTCGTATCCAAACCAGGCTGGCCCGAAGGCTGCGTAGTCGGCGTCGGCTGCTTCTGCTGGACCTCAGTCGCATCCTGCGGCTCAGAAGCACGCGTCAGAGGTTCGAGCAAAGTACGACTCCACTCCCTGTCGGTCGCCTGCTGACGTTCCGCATCGGCGATGATACCGCCCAGCGCACAGTTCAGGAAGTCCTGAGCAGACTGCTGATTGGAGACGGGAGCAGGTTCCTTGAGGTAGTAAGCCATTTCCTGGAGGCGCAGGGAATGGATATTGGTCGGGTCCGGCGGCATATAGTCATACAGACGGAAGCCTTTGAGCAGACGCTCCGGGCGGACCTCATTGCCATACATGGTTGCAGGAAATTCCACATCCACGACAGCCAGATAGAAGTGCTTGTCCTCACTCTGCCCCGGGAGCTTCACCTCGGAGCAGCCCACGTTAAGAATACGCGCACCAGTGAGGTCCGGCATCACGCTCATAGTATCCGCCGGGTCGTACTGCAAATACCATTTGGAACCATTCCATTCAATGACTTGCGCAAACAGGGATTTGCTCGACATGGATACATCTCTCCTTAAAGGTTGTTGCTACAGGCTCGCCCGAAGCATGGCAGCCAACGTGTGGACCATCTCACGATGGATGTCCGCAGCAGGCGCGTGTTTTTTGAGCACGTCCACGAGTTCCTTGGATTCCATCTCGACAATACCCACCATGTCTTTCCCGTCCAAATAAGGTTTCCAGGTATCCGGCGGATTCATGCTCACGGAGATGGCGGATTCCATCAGCCCTTCCAGCTTCTCTTCGAGCTTTCGGCTCGGGCGCATCAGACCGGAAGCCGCATATCCAATGTGTGGATGCTGCGCTTCCATACGCTCCAGCTCGGCGAGCTCCTGAGAAAGCATGACCTTCCGCATATGGATGTCCTGGGGGTTGAACAGAGGCATACGCATCCCTCCGTACCCGCCGTTATATGTCCGGTAGGCCGGGGACTCAAGGGGAGGCCAATCCCTGCTTTCCGGCATAGGGTAGTGTTCCTCGTGAGTTCCGTCAGTACCACCACCGACGAAACCAATCATACGCCCCATAGGCTCAGTGTCACTCTCGGGGGGCGGCGTGGGTACGCCACGGAATCGAATAGTACCCATATCACTTCTCCTTCGCATTTGAAAGGGCGGTGCGCTCGGAAAACGCACCGCCTCACCCATTTTGTTTCAGCTTAACGAGAAGCGGTACCACCCGAACTGGTGGTCGGGAGATGGGCCAGGATGGTCGTCAGCATGGACTGCATATCGTTGCGGTTCTGCTGGGCCGTGCTGTTGGCCAGGTTGGTGTTGAAGTTCTGGGCTTCGAGCTGGGCGATACGGGCATCCTTGGCGCCCATTTCACGCAGCAGGCGTTCGCGGTCGAGCTGGGCGATGAGTGCACGGGTGGCTTCGCCTTCCGCATGGATGGCACCACGGGTCTCACAGCCCTGGCGTTCGATGTTGCGGTTGGTTTCGCCGCAGCAGTCGGAGATGAGCTGCTTGGTAGCACAGCAGCAATCCTTCTGGCTGGACACGATGTCGAACATGTTACGCATACCCTGCACTTCGTTGGCATGGGTAGCCGCGAGCTGGGCGATGGTGTTGTCTTTCTGCTGGAGCTGACCCTGGAGACCGGTGGTCAGAACGGCAGCTTCGGTACGGCTCTGGCCCTGGGCGAGCTGGGCCGCCACATTCTGGACAGACGAGATGGTACGACCGAAACCTTCGCAGAGTTGACCGCCCAGATTGGCGACCTGCATGAGCTGGTCACGACCGATGGAATTCACGTCAGAACGCATGGTGGTCAGGGACTCCATCACATACTGATTACCATTGTTGCCGCAGCAGTTGCCATTGTTCCAATTGCCACCACGACCCCAGGCAGAACCCACGGCACCACCGATGGCACCACCGATGAGGGCGCCACCCCAGTTGCCCATGCCGTTGTTGCCACCGATGTCGATAGTAGGCTGGAGACCTTCCCTGAGAAAACTCCTTGTAAAATGTGACGATAACCCGGGAACAATACTCGGGCAGGTTTATATAATCAGCGGGAAATCCGCTAATTTACGCAGTGAAGCGAACGAGGGCCGAAACTTTCGTATCCTGGAGCGATGTGTCTTGCAGAAAGAGTTGTACTGCCTTACCTTTCAACACACCGAGGTCCTGCGGAGAATCCGACAGAAGGAGGTAATCATCCCCGAACTCGGAATGCAACATGACAGGAAAAGGCACAACAATATCACCGGATTCCATTTTAACAATCTCCGCAGAGGACCATTCTGGCGCGAGTACCGTATGGAAGACTTCCTTGCCAGTAGTGAAATACAGCGGAAAGTAGTAGGCAGAATTCGTAGTAGAAATTTTCTGGCCCAACCACTCCTGGTCGACCTGAATCACGCCCTCTTCGGTAATGGTAATGCCTTCCCCAGCAGTCAGCGACCCACCGAGGGCTGTTTCGAGGGCTGTTTCGAGGGCTGCAAGGTCAATTTCCACTGCGATGGAATCACCCTGCAAGGGAGCCTCTGCTCCGGCATTGAACTTGAGGATACCCCCCGCACTCTTGAGCAGAAACTTATCGGGGACCGTGGGGTGTCCGCCAACAGTCGAACCGTCATGGACGACAACAACATTCTTGTCAGTATCGACGGTAAGCTCACCAGGGAGACCCGTATATGTTGCGTGCTGGGCAGTCGTCCCCCTGAACTGCTGGACAGGACTGGAGTTGTTTCTTGCCATAAGTATATACCTACCTCTTTATATGCTATATTAGGAGGGGATATGTCAAAGACTGCCCTCTCGAACAAGAGGGTCCAGCCGGGATGATTCCAGGGCTGGACCCTCGATGAAAACGCTTAGGCGTCCATGGTGCCGTAGTCGGCGTAGACCATCAGCTTGCCGTTGTCGCACTGAATCTGGTTGCCCGCAGTCGCGGAAATCATGGAGCAGCCCAGGGAACCTTCAGGGTTGTCCGCCATACCGTTGACGATACTCTCGACCGGGGTCTTGAGGTCGTTTTCCGTCAGCAGCGCACCCTTGTCAGTGCCGGTCTTGATGACGTTACCGGCGTCAGCGGACACGACCTTCACAGACAGTTTGCCGTCGGCACCGGCCTTGATAGCGTTGTCGGCGGCGGAAGAAATCGTGTTGGTGAAGTCCACCACGATGTTGCCGCTTTCATCGAACTTGATACCGGTTCCCAGCTTGGCGGAGATGGTATGGCCGTCGATGGTGATACCCTGACCGGCGGTGTACACATCCACGAGGTCGGTCACATCCACATAGGTGTCAGCCACGGAACCGTCGGACAGAGCCCAGATGAAGTGCAGGTACACACCGGATTTCAGGCCCACCTGGGGCGTGAAGCTGACAGTGCCGCTGACCGTGGTACCGCTGACCGCGAACGGGACAGAGGCGGACGACGTGTCATCGAACGTCACCGTGGCCGGGCTGGAGCCACCTTCCACAGTCTTGTCGTCGCCGTTGAACACAGCACGCACAGCAGCGACCGAAGTACCACCTTCGGCCAGCTCGGTGGAGTATTCGGCGGTACCGGCGGAACCCTTGGTGGTCGTCACCTGGACACCCACGGCATCAGACCAGGCGCCGTTCTGGTCGCGGAAAATCAGGGTCAGGTGGTAGTCGCCTTCGACAGTTTCACCACCGGCATCGGGCTTACCATCCGTCAGTTCCACACCCTTGAGCACGGAAGTGCTGGACGGGATGGTCACGTTGGCGACTTCGGTGGAACCGTCATGGCCGATGAGTTTCAGCTTACCGGAGGGCTGGTCGTAGGTCATGCTGAGGTCAGCGGCGACCTTGCCCTCGGCGTCATGCAGAATCTTGTCACCGGCACGGATGATGAGATTGGCATCAGGGGCCTTGGCATACAGCTTACTGTCGGAACCGACGGACAGACCGTTGTTCGCATCGCTGGACACCAGGTCGGTAGCCACCGAAGTCATGTCCAGGGTGAGCGTCACGTCACCAGCGAGAGTGCCCTCGGTGGAACCGTTCACTTTCAGGTGGGTGTCGCCAGTGACCTTGCGGTCTTCGCGGGCCATAGGAATACCACCGGCAGTGGAACCGTCGTGGACGACCACAACCTTCTTATCGGTATCGACAGTCAGTTCGCCGACTTTGCCGGTGTACGAGGCATGCTGCGCAGTCGTGCCGCGATACTGCTGGATAGCATCAGGAGTTTTACGCGCCATAGTTTAGCACCTTTCGAAGTTGAGTGTTATATATGCACCGATACACTACCGTGTCATCGGCATATCCCCTCTGTCAAGCGGCGTATACGCACCCTTGTCCGTACCGGCCACGAGCAGGTTGTCCCTGTCGGCAGACACGACCACGACTTTGAGCTTGCCGTCAGCACCGAGCCGCAACACGTTGTCGCTGTCGGAAGACAGCAATTTGGAACAGTCAATACCGAGCGAACCGTCGGGACGTACCACGAGTGGGTCATCAGCACCACCGTGACCGATGTTGATGATGAGGTTATTGTCCTTGAGCGCCAGACCGGCACCGGGAGAGACGCCGATACCGCCCACAGGGTCACACTTGATGGCCCCCTCGGGGTGGAGCTTCACGGACACGACCCTGCCGGTACTGATGTCGATACCGCAGCCTTGCGTGTACACATCGACCAGCGCCGTCACATCGACGTAAACGTCCTGCACGGTGCCGTTGGCCAGCGCGTAGACGAAGACCAGATACGTCCCGGGAACGAGACCGACACCGGGAGAGAAAATCACCTCGAGATTCGTGGCGTCCGGCGACACAATAAGACGGGAACCATCCGCGAACTGCAAGGGGGCCATGCCGTCGAGGAACGCCTGCTCCACCATCTGACTGTTGAAAATGCCCCTGACACGCACGGCGCCGATGGCGGCGACGGACGCGACACGGGTCGAAACGGCCTCATCCTTGCGAGCCCTGACCGTGACCGGCACAGGGTCGCTCCACGTCCCGTCAGGCTGCATGAACATGAGCGAGAAGTGGTAGTCGCCCTCGATGGCCTCACCCGCCACGCTGGGCATACCGTCCACCAGATACACACCCTTGAGCGAAGAACTGGCCCCGGGAACGCGCACCGTGGAAATCACGGTCTGGCCGTCATGGCCCAGGATGTCGAGCTTGCCGGTGTCGGGAACGTATGCCAACGAAAGACCGGAAGAGATACGCCCGGCCTTGTTCTCATACAGGATGGCGTCATCCCCGTCCAGAATATCCTTCATGGACAGGTAGACACCCTTGTCGGAACCCGGATGTACCAGGTTGCCCTCATCGGCGGAGATGACGGGAAGATTGTCCTGGATGTCCTCTTTGGTCAGGATGATTTTATGGTCCACCGGGTCGATGGTCAGCAGGTTGGGACGCCCATTGGACAGCACGTCGTTGGCCGTAAGCAGGGCCCCGCCGTCACCACCCTTGATGACCAGGTTGTCTCCGTCACCGGAGACCACGGTCACAGGAGGCACGAACAGCGCATCATCACTGCCGGTGCGTAACTGGTTGTCCGCATCTTTCGAGACCAGGCTCGCCGCCATGGTCTTCTTGTCCTGGACATACAGCTTGCCGTCACGCTCGGTCAGGGCGTTAT
>ERZ1034873.975-NODE-975-length-11895-cov-4.786655_pt1 | contig 11895 bp, 9 predicted proteins | sample MGYA00520689_ERZ1034873 | MGnify/ENA primary metagenome ERZ1034873 (study PRJEB33766, sample SAMN09781722) | gut metagenome | biome: gut microbiome | host: Homo sapiens | place: Madagascar | study: EMG produced TPA metagenomics assembly of the PRJNA485056 data set...
CAGAATCAAGTTCCTTTAAAATACCCAGATTTTCTTCGGAGATACTGCCAAGCGAGCCTTCCTCCGGTACCTTAACGTCTGCCTGTTCTTCTTCCTCTTCTCCAAAAAGAAGTGCTGCAAGCTTCGCAAAGAATCCAGTTTTTTTCTTCTCCTTAGCTTCCTTGTCCTTCCCGCCTTCCTTAATATCGGAAAGCTCGTCGATACTGCCAAGCTGGTCAAGCGCATTGACCGAATCATCCGAAACAGCCGTATCATCTGCATCTGCTTTTAGAAGTTCTCCGATACCCGATAATTCCTCATCATCCGAAAGTCCGGATAGCAGATCTAAGAGTCCGTCATCGGATGCTCCCTCTGTCTCTTCGTCTAAGGAGTCCTCCGGGATCAGCTCCTCATCTTCCGACTGATCTGCCTTATCCTCTGTGGCTTTCTCCGGTTCAGCCGTTTCAGCCGTTTCATCAGCAAGATCTTCGCCAAGTGAAAAATCATCCTCTAAAAGTCCGCTCTCGTCCTGTGGCTGTTCATCCAGATTCTCCTCATCTGACGATACATCCGATTCTTCGACAGGTGTAAGCAGATCATCCGAGCTGTCCTCCGGCTCTCCTGCTTCGTCTACACGCTTTCTGGCTTCATTTACAATATCATCGATATTATCCACGAACTTCTGCTGATCCTCTGACGGTTCCTCATTCTGTTCTGCCTGCTGAGGCGTCTTAGAATCTTCGGAATCAAGTTCTAACTCGAAATCGTGAATAAAATCGTCTGCTTCATTTTTTCTTAATTCGGCTTCAAATTCATGGTAGAATTCATGTCCAAATTCACGTCTGCGCTTTCTGCTCTCTCTTTCTCTTGCTGCCTTGCTTTCGTCCTTACGAACGGTATCTAAGAGGCTTTCAATATCACTCTGGTCATTTCTTCCGGATGATACCGAATTCAGTAAATCATCTAAATAATCTTCACTATTGCTCAAGGGAAACTTCCTCCGTAAAAAAATTTAAACTACCATAATATATACTAGGGGATGTGATTTCGAATCACATCCCCTTACCAATCTCATATCCTTTATTTGATCAGTCGGTCAATCGCTTCTACCAGATGTCCTATCTCCGGCTTGGTCAACTGTGCATCAGCTCCTAATGATTCTCCCTTTCTTCTCATTTCTTCATTTACAAGGGAAGAGAAGATAATAACCGGAATATCTTTCATCTCATCGTCTGATTTGATCAGCTTCGTCAATCGGTGTCCATCCATCAGCGGCATCTCAATATCAGTAATCACACAGTGGCAATGATCGCGAAGTGTTCCTTCCTCCTTATACTGCACCAGCTTGTCCCATGCTTCCTGTCCATTCATGTTCACATTCAGGTTCGTATATCCAGACTTCTTCAGGCAGTCTGTGATCAGCTTGCTTAATAATGGTGAATCCTCTGCGATTACAATCGGCGCATTGACTCTTGAACGATCTTCCAGCTCCTCTAAGTCTGAAACCTTAAGTCCTGTCTCCGGACTGATATCTGTTACAATCTTCTCAAAGTCAAGAATTACAACCAGCTTGTCATCTAACTTGATTACTCCGGTAGAAACGCCCTGATCCTTTGAGTTCACCGTTGAATCTGGCTTGATAATGTCTGCCCATGAAACACGGTGGATTCCGATTACTTCATCCACATGAAATGCAATGTTTAACTTATTAAAGTTCGTGATGATAAACAGGCCCTTTCCCGGTTCTTCTTCCATATCCAGGCACCGGCGAAGGCTGATAACTGTAATCATCTCATCTCTTGGCATGAAAATTCCTTCTACATAAGGATGTGCATTCGGAATTGGGGTAACTTCGTGATAAGATAAAATCTCACGGATCTTCGCAACATTAATTCCATAATGATTCCCTTGCAATGTAAATTCAAGAACCTCAAGCTCATTTGTACCGTTCTCTAACAGAATATTTGTCTCCATGTATATTTCCTCCCGAAACCATTCTCTTTTTATTGCGTCCGCAGTGCATGTACGAGAATGCTTTCTTCTGCTCCTCTCTGGCACTGTTAATCACTTATACCTATTATAGCATAGTGTTGTACATATTTACACAATTTTTTCGATTTTTGCACATATTTACTGTGTTTTCTTATATGTTATAAATTTACGACAGCATCCGATCCATCTGCCTGCACTTCTAATTGCAGCTGTCCTGTCTCATCGCTATCCTCCGGAACCTCAAAAAGTAAGACCACATCACTGCTTCCTCCCGCTGGAACTGTATTCTGGCAGGTACTCAGGTCATTCAAAAGAATCGTTGTCTTTGCAGTCACTTTCGTACTGTCACCCATCTGAAGACGGATCGTCGGCTGTTTGTCTAATACATCAATAACAGCATCCGCATCTCCGGTATTGGTAATCGTAAAATTCAATACTAAAAACTTTTTGCCCGCTTCTGCATCCAGGGCATAAGTTCCTGGCTGTATATAAGAATCCTTATATTCCGACCCGTTATAGTTTACGGATACACCGCTTAAGCCAAGTGCCTCTGCCAGACTCTTTGTTTCTGCTGCCGCATCAGATGAATGCTTTCCACCGGATGCCTGATCACTTCCATCCTGTGTATCTTCAGCTGCTTCCGTTTCTGTCTCCGTCTCAGTCTCTGCTTCCTGTTCCTCTTTCTGAAGCTTCTCCGGCGACACATAACATAAGCCATCCGGCTGACGTCTGTTGTATTTTGCGACCACATGCGCAGAGTAATTCACAATGGCTGCTTCTTCCTGCTCGGTCAGTGTGACCGGAACCTCTCCGCATCCCTGCATGATAAGTGCAGACGCCAAAAGCAATGCGCCTGCCTTTAATTTTGAACTCTTCATCTGCTTCTCCTTAAGCATCTCTTTACATATTCAAAAGAACATTCCTAATGCTTATGTTATCATTTTTTGTAGAACTAGGCAACTATTAATTGCTTTTTGCATCCAGTTCAAACCAGAACTCCACACCGTCTGCATGATTTTTCACTCCACACTCCCGGTGGAACGAATCCATGATTGCCTTTACAATGGAAAGACCGATGCCGCTTCCGCCATATTCCCTGGTTCTTGCCTTGTCCACTTTGTAGAACTTTATCCAGACATTGGCAAGGTCCTCTTCCGGTATCGGCTTTCCGGTATTAAATACGCTGACCCTGACGCTGTCTGCACGCTTCTCGCAGGTAATACGGATCTCTTTTCTGCCCTCACAATGATGAATCGCATTGCTTAAGTAATTCGACACTACTTCTTCCACCTTAAATTCATCTGCCCATGCATAAACCGGTTCCTGCTCCTCAAAGATCACATGGATCTTATTTTGTTCCAGTAAGATTGCAGAGCTGCCAACTACGCCGCGGATCAGCTCCTTAAGATCAAACCGTTCCATCGTAACGACATCATTTCCGAATTCGAGCTGGTTTAAAGTCAGAAGCTTTTTCACCATCTGGTTCATCTTATCTGCTTCATCAATAATAACGCTGCAATAAAAATTCCTGCTCTCCGGATCATCCTGCACACATTCCTCTAATCCTTCCGCATACCCCTGTATCAGTGCCAGCGGCGTCTTTAACTCATGAGAAACATTTGACAGGAAATCTTTCCGCATCTCATCAATCTGTTCCTTCTTCTCAATATCGATCATCAGCTCATTATTCGCACTCTTTAATTCCGAAATCGTATGCTCTAGTGTCTCGGATAACTGGTTCATATGCATGCCAAGCTGTTCAATTTCATTATCCCCGGTCACCTGATACTTGGCGTCAAAGTCTAACTCTGCCATCTTCTGTGAGATCCCGGTCAGCTGCACGATCGGATTTGTGATCTTACGTGTTACAAAATAAACCACAATGATGCTTGCAATCACCGCAAAAATCCCGATAAAAGCAAGCAGCTGGTTCGATATCCGCACCGTCTCTGAAATACTTTCAAGTGCCGTACGCATCAGGACAAGATTTCCATCATCAAGTGTGCCCCACAGCACCAGATATTCCGCATTCATCCGGCTGTCCGTTTCCTTCTCTAAAGTATAGCGGCTGTTGTGTTCGATGATCTCTGCTTTATTTTTCTGAATACCAAATACAACCTCCTGAAACTGTACCTGAAGGTTGTCAATTGCATTCGAGGAACAGCGTACCACCGTAAAGTCCGGTTCTAATACCATAATCGTCATATTTCCGTTTGCACAGATCCGTTCAAATTCCACATCATAGGAATTGCTTTGCAGTGTCCCGTCCTTGCTTGCCGTATCGATCGATTCAAATGCCTTATGCATCGTCTGCTGCTTGTTGCGTGTATAGTACCAGCCTGCGATTGTGGTATTTAACAGCCAGCACAAAAAGACCGTACCTGCCACCAGTCCGGTAATGATCATCGTGATCTGTTTTGTTATGGAACGGCTGTGCTTTTTCATTCATCTACCTCAAACTTATATCCCATGCCCCAGATCGTTTTGATGTATTCGCCCTTCTTGCCGATCTTACTTCTTAACTTCTTTACATGGGTATCGATCGTACGTGCATCTCCAAAATAATCATAGTTCCATACATGGTTTAAGATCTTTTCCCTCGATAATGCAATCCCTTCATTCTCTGCAAAGTAAGAAAGAAGTTCAAATTCCTTATAACTAAGCTCGATCTTTTTCCCATCTACCGTGACCTGATGTGCTGTCTTATCAATGACAATACCACCGACCTCTTCTACCTGCTCCGTCAGCTTCCTGTTCGAACGGCGTAAAATTGCCTCTACGCGGGCTACTAAGATCTTCGGACTAAACGGCTTGGCAATATATTCATCCACACCAAGTTCAAAGCCCTGTAACTCATCACTTTCGTCACCCTTCGCAGTAAGCATGATGATCGGAACGGTTGAATTTTCTCTTACTTCCCTGCACACTTCCCAGCCATTCATCTTCGGCATCATCACATCTAAGATCAACAGTGCAATGTCTTTTTCCTTATAAAAAATATCCAGTGCTTCTTCACCGTCTTCTGCTTCGAGCACCTCAAAGTCCTGTCTGACTAAGAAGTCACGTACCAGCTTACGCATTCTGCTTTCATCATCAACCACCAGAATCTTTAACTTTTCCATATGAATAACCCTGCCCTTCTCTCAGCCTGCAGCTCTGAAGCTGCAGTCATAGGATTTCTATTCTCTGATTCTGTTTTATCGTACCAGAAAATTATGTCAATTCTGTGTTTTATGGATTCGTTCCATTCAATTCCTGTTCCCGTTCATCGAGCTGCTGCTGTCTTTCCTCTAACTCCTGCTGCCAGTTCTCATACTTGTTGATCAGCTTATTCTCGTAATTCAAAATATTCGGATTGTTGCTCGTTAAGGTAATCGCAAACATGGCAAGCATGGTAAGCAGCATAATGCAGCATGCAACCGAGAGCGTATGAAAGCGTTTTTTGTAATCTAAATGCTTTTCGATCCGCTCCACCTGTTTTTCAGGCTCTTTTTTCTCCGGTGTCTGTGTTTCCTGCCTGCTGTGCTTTCCATCTGCCGCTTTTGCCTGCGATCCGTATTGATCCGGTAGAGGAATCGGTATGATATCCTCATTGCGGACATACGGAACTGCCATCAGATATTCCTGCAGTTCCTTTAAAAAGCAGTATCCGACCGGTGTCTGAAACAGTTTTTCTTCAATTACCTTACCATATACCTGAAGCACCATATCCGGATTCTCCATGTCCATCTGTTCCTTAATATACCGGATACCCTCTAATTCTTTGCGCGCCTGTTCTGCCTGCTTCTCATCCGCAAATTCAAATCCGCCAACCTTCATCCTTCCTGTTCCTCCCTGATTATTTTTCAAATAAACGCAGTATCTTCCCTGATCTGCGGTATTCTGCCATATCGATCACACGCTGGTTGGCTGATCCCTTAAACTTCAACGTGATATCCTTCTGCTCTGTCACAAACGGTCCATCCACCAGAATATCCATGCAGTCTAACATCGGTCCGGTTGCCTCACACCATTTTCTTCCGCCCGGTATAAGATCCCGGTCAAGTACATAGCCGGTATATGCCCAGATGTTCTTATCCGGATATGCTTCCCTTACCTTCTGTAAAAAAGGAAGCAGTGCCTTCTGGTTCTCCGGTTCAAACGGATCCCCGCCCAGCAGCGTAAGCCCGCTGATATATTCGGAATTCAGAGATGCAAGAAGCTGCTTTTCCACCTCCTCCGTAAACGGATCTCCGTTGTTAAAATCCCATGTCTCCGGCTGAAAACAGTCCTTGCAGTGATTCCGGCAGCCCGATACAAACAGCGTTGTCCGCACCCCTGTTCCATTCGCAATATCGTTATATTTGATTGCTGAGTAATTCATGATAATCCTCATTTCCTTTTTCAAAATCATGCTTTCTTTTCACTATAGCATTTTCCGCAAAAAAAGTACACCTCCGGCATCTGTTTCTGATACCGGAGGTGTGTATCTTAAAGATGTAATACACGTTCCTTGATCTCCTGTGTTCTTCCCTGATTCCAGAACTGGCTTCCAATGTAGCCGCAGGTACGTCTTGCAACATTCATCTTATCCTGATCTCTGTTATGGCAGTGTGGACATTCCCATACCAGCTTACCGTCATCATCAGTCACGATCTGGATCTCGCCATCAAAGCCGCAGACCTGACAGTAATCGCTCTTTGTATTTAACTCTGCATACATGATATTCTCATAGATAAACCGGATCACCGAAAGAACCGCTTCCAGATTGTCCTGCATATTCGGCACTTCCACATAACTGATCGCGCCCCCCGGTGAAAGAGCCTGAAACTGTGACTCGAACTTCAACTTGGTAAAGGCATCGATCGGTTCCGTGACATGTACATGATAGCTGTTGGTAATATAATTCTTATCTGTGACACCCGGAATCACTCCGAACCGTTTCTGTAAGCATTTCGCAAACTTATAAGTCGTACTCTCTAACGGTGTTCCGTATACAGAGAAATCGATGTTGTGTTTTTCCTTCCACATCTTACATGCATCATTTAAATGCTGCATCACCTCTAAGGCAAACGGTGTTGCCGCCGGATCGGTATGGGACTTACCGGTCATATATCTGGTACACTCACAAAGTCCTGCATATCCAAGAGAGATCGTAGAATATCCGCCATATAACAGCTTATCGATCGTCTCACCCTTTTTCAGACGCGCTAATGCACCATACTGCCAGAGGATCGGTGCAACATCGGACGGCGTTCCCTTTAAACGGTTATGGCGCGCCATAAGTGCGCGGTGGCATAACTCTAAACGTTCATCAAAGATCTTCCAGAACTTATCAAAGTCTCCACCGGATGAACATGCCACATCGACCAGATTCAGGGTAACAACACCCTGATTAAATCTTCCGTAGAACTTCGGCTTGCCGTCTTCATCATGGTATACCGTAAGGAAGGAACGGCATCCCATACAGGTATAACAGTTTCCGTCCTTTAATTCCTTCATCTTTTTCTCTGAAATATAATCCGGAACCATACGCTTTGCAGTACAGCGTGCAGCCTTTTTCGTCAGATAGTAATATTTGGAATCCTCATGAATATTATCTTCCTCTAAGACGTAGATCAGCTTCGGGAATGCCGGTGTGATCCAGACACCGTCTTCATTTTTCACACCCTGATAACGCTGGTCTAAGACTTCCTCGATCACCATCGCAAGGTCATGCTTTTCCTGCTCATTTTTTGCCTCATTCAGATACATGAATACCGTAACAAACGGAGACTGTCCATTGGTTGTCATCAGTGTTACTACCTGATACTGGATGACCTGTACTCCACGCTCGATTTCTGCGTGCAGTCTCTTTTCCACAATACTGCTTACGGTTTCCTCATCCACTGCCGTTCCTGCCTCTTCAAACATGGAAAGAACTTCACGGCGGATCTTTTCACGGCTCACCTGTACAAATGGAATCAGGTGTGCAAGAGAGATACTCTGTCCGCCATACTGGGAGCTTGCGACCTGCGCAATGATCTGAGTTGCGATATTGCATGCCGTGGAAAAGGAATGCGGCTTATCGATCCTGGTTCCACTGATCACGGTTCCATTCTGTAACATATCTTCCAAGTTGACCAGATCGCAGTTATGCATATGCTGTGCAAAATAGTCTGCATCATGGAAGTGGATGATTCCCTGCTCGTGTGCTGCGACAATATCCTCATCTAAGAGGAAACGCTTTGTGATGTCCTTGCTGACCTCGCCAGCCATATAATCACGCTGTACACTGTTGACCGTTGAATCCTTGTTCGAGTTCTCCTGCTTCACTTCTTCATTGTTGCACTCGATCAGGCTTAAGATCTGTTCATCCGTGGAATTGGACTTACGGACAAGTGCACGTTTATAACGATAGGTTATGTATTTTCTTGCAACAGAAAATGCGTGCATTTCCATCAGACGGTCTTCGACCAGATCCTGGATATCCTCGACATTCAGTGAATGATTTGCCTGCTTACAGGTATCTTCGATATAACGTGCGACCTCATGCACCTCTTCCATCGAAAGACGTTCATTCTCTACCACCTCACGGTTTGCCTTACTGACAGCCGTTATAATCTTTGTAATATCAAATATGGCTTCTACGCCGCTTCTTTTAATGATCTTCATATTTCCTCTCCTGATATGTATTCGCAGACCACCCGACAGCCAGACAGTGCATAGCCCTGCCTGGCTGTCGGGCAGTCGCCCTTCCGCCGAAAAAGAACAACATATGCTTTGTGCAAGCACAGCATATGTTGTTCTTTTTCGGCGCACTGCTCGTTGCTAATGCACATTATATACCATATATGGTAGAGGATGCAATACCCAAACACTAGATTTATGGATAAAACGGTTTCTTTCCTGATAGAGGTGCTGAAAACAGGCGTTTTCCAAGGAATATTCCAGCCTGTATTTTTTATGGTACAAAACGATAACCTACCCCATAGACCGTCTGGATGTAACGCGGATTTTCCCTGTCATCTTCGATTTTTTTCCGCAGTCCCTTGATATAGGTATCTATGCTTCTGTCATATCCGTGAAAGGCATCCTCTAAGGCATATGCAATAAGCTGTTCCCTTGTGAATACACGGTTCGGGTAGCGTGCCATCATGGTGAACAGCTTATATTCGGTTGGTGTCAGCCGGATCTCTCTTCCATTTTTTTCTACTCTTCTTCGTTCCAGATCAATAAACAGACTTCCTCTTTCATCCTGTAACGTTGCTTTCTTTTCCTGACGCTCTAACAGCCCGATCGCATCTGCAATCGAAGCGGCTGACAGGATTTCTCTGTCTGCATTTGCAATCAGTGTATTCAATTTCTCGACATCCTCCTGTCCGGATAACACGATCAGGACTGCACTTTTTTCCATAACACTTCCCACCCGATACTGTTTTCTTATCTAGTCTGTCTCTTTTTTTCAAAAAAATGCGTCTTATACAATACGACGGACCGATAAGATGGAACGATAGGCCGCACTCGATACCTTAATTCCGCTGGAGGGATTACTTGCATGTACGATCTGTCCATTTCCAATATAGATCCCGATATGTCCGGAATACCAGACCAGATCACCTGGCTGTGCATTTTCAATTCCTGCCACAGCACTTCCGCACCGTCCCTGCTCACCGGAGGTTCTCGGAAGTGAGATTCCAAAGTGGGCATAGACACTCTGTACAAATCCGGAGCAGTCTGTTCCATTTGTCAGGCTGGTTCCACCATATACATAAGGATTCCCCACAAACTGCAAGCCATAGGATGCAATACTGCTTCCAAGATCTGAACCTGCTGATGATGTACTTCCTGCCGGCTCAGGCGGTTGCTCCGGAGTCTGTGCCGGCTGCGATGCCTGTGTCTGGTTCTGTCCGCCTGATGCAGATGAGGCTGCACCTGCCTGACACTGTCTTTCCGCTTCCGTCTCCTGCCTTTTCTGCTCCTCCCCGGCTGCCTGACGTCTTGTGATCTCACGTGCTGCTGCCTCTGCCGCCTGTCTTCTCTCCGCTTCTTCTTTTGCAAGCCTTGCTTCTTCTTCCTCTTTTGATTCTGCCTGGACATTCTCGGTATAGACATCGACATACTCCGTAGAAACATAGCCCTCGCCTTCTTCCACTGATACCTTCACCCAGCCAGTCACTTCTTCACGGACTGCAAGTGTATCTCCAAGCGGTACAAGTCCTAACACCTTAGCATCCGTTCCCGGCTCCATACGCACCTTTAAGGTTACGGTTGTCACCGTGGCAAGACGTTTTCCGACTTCATCGGCAAGTGCCTGTCCTTCTTCTCCGCGCAGCACATATTCTGCCTTGACATAGCCATCGACACTGCCGGAGCTGATACGGTACCAGCCATTATCTGTTTCTTCGAGCAGCGTTCCGACCGCATGATCGTATAACTTCCCAATCACTTCGCCATCCATACCGGCACGATCCCGGATATTAACATAGTTATCTACAGTCGCAATCACAAGCTCCGGCTCCTGTCCGGCTTCATTCTCACTTTGCGCTTCTTTTTCTTCCCTGTCACCTTCTGCATGCGGTCTTTCTTCTATCTCCTGTTTTTCCTCCTGTTCTTCCTGCACATCATCTTTTTGCACATTTTCTTTCTCATCTGCTGAGGCACGGGTCTTTTCCAGATCATTTTTTACAATCTTCGCCTGTTCATATTCCGCAAAGGCGCCCTTCGTAACAGAAGCAACACCAGCCACCAGTCCATCCTCCGTAGTGACAGCCGCAGCCTCCTCTGATGCCGGAACTGCTTCTGCTGCTTTCCTCCCTGTCGTTGTCAGTGTGCCCAGCACTGCCATGCCTGCCATACTGATAAGAACTGCCTTTATTTTGTTTAACTTCATACAAATAACTTTCCTTTCTGTTAAATTGTTACGATTTTGTTACATAATAGTATGAAGTTGTGGGAATACTATGGGGATTTTATGAAATTTGTGCCTGCCAGTAATTCCGGAATCCGGATGTCAAAAGCTGCTTTTATTGTTTGTGATATGTAAATTGCACAGAGAATTATAAATTCATAATTCCGTGTGCAATTTAACTATTACATTATAATATGGACAACTTTTAATACACGGATTCTGGAATTACTGACACAAGAACAAAGTGTGCGCTTGACGCACACTTTCGCGCGCGAGCGGATAGCGTAGCTATATATTCATTTCCGCGAGCTGCACATCTTTGCAAGCTTGCTTGCTTTTGCTGTATAGGGGATTCCAAAGGAATTTACTATACAGCAAAAAACAGCCACATCACTGTGACTGTTCAAAAGGGGGAGTTATGAAAAAGATTATCAAATGAAACTGTCATCGGGGAAATGACTTTGTTTTCTTTTGATGATATTAGTATATCCGGGAATTGTGAAAATCCGTTGTCAAAAATGTGAAGTTTAAGGAAATAAATTATGAGCAAATTGTTAAGTAAACGTATAAGTCACCGAAAAACTCCCGTTTTTACCCATTCCAATTTTCATCAAAATATAATTTTTTAATAGAATGAAAAAATTTTACTTTTTTTGCGAAATAAGGGTTGATTTTTGTAAAATAATGTTGTATATTACAGAAGTACTAGCTAATAAGCTAATATAATTTTTCATAACTCATGCACTTCAGATTGCAAGATCTGGAGTGCACTCCCCGAATTTTAAGGATGTTCATAAAGGAACATCCTTTTTTATTGTATCGGAAATTCCGTTAGAATTCCTATACAGTAAAATCAACGTTTCCCAGTGGTTCACATCTGATATATATAGCATTTTAAATGGCCAAAAAAATGTTTTGAGCCAACTATGCAACACGAAATGTAAACTCTATATCGATAATAATTTTATTATCAAATTGCACCGGCAAAAGTCAATGAATTTCTAACTCCTCAATACGCTTATTCAGTTCTGACACATCCACATCCTGGAACCCAT
>ERZ1034873.979-NODE-979-length-11849-cov-5.928438_pt1 | contig 11849 bp, 6 predicted proteins | sample MGYA00520689_ERZ1034873 | MGnify/ENA primary metagenome ERZ1034873 (study PRJEB33766, sample SAMN09781722) | gut metagenome | biome: gut microbiome | host: Homo sapiens | place: Madagascar | study: EMG produced TPA metagenomics assembly of the PRJNA485056 data set...
GTATTATACTTTGCATCCTACATCGTACTTGATCCTGGAACATCTGACTTATCCTTAAAGCAGGTGCTTTCCGAGACAGAGTATCAGGAAGCAAGAGAAAAATACGGCATGAACTTCCGCGTCGGCATGGGCGCTGAGGCAATCTTAGAGCTGTTACAGCAGATCGATTTAGAGAGAGATTCTGCAGAGTTAAAGGCAGAGCTGAAGGATGCAACCGGTCAGAAACGTGCAAGAATCATCAAGAGACTCGAAGTAGTAGAAGCATTCCGTGAGTCCGGAAACAAGCCGGAGTGGATGATCATGACAGTTGTACCGGTTATCCCACCGGATCTTCGTCCTATGGTACAGTTAGACGGTGGACGTTTTGCTACTTCTGATCTGAATGATCTGTATCGTCGTATCATCAACCGTAACAACCGTTTAAGAAGACTGTTAGAGTTAGGCGCACCGGATATTATTGTCCGTAACGAGAAGAGAATGTTGCAGGAAGCTGTCGATGCCCTGATCGATAATGGTAGAAGAGGAAGACCGGTTACCGGACCTGGTAATCGTGCCCTGAAGTCTCTTTCTGATATGTTAAAAGGTAAGTCCGGCCGATTCAGACAGAACTTACTTGGAAAACGAGTTGACTACTCCGGACGTTCCGTTATCGTCGTAGGACCGGAACTTAAGATCTACCAGTGTGGTCTTCCGAAAGAGATGGCAATCGAATTATTCAAGCCGTTCGTAATGAAGGAGCTTGTTGCGAATGGTACTGCGCATAACATCAAGAGCGCGAAGAAGATGGTTGAGAGACTTCAGCCGGAGGTCTGGGATGTGCTTGAAGATGTTATTAAGGAGCATCCGGTTATGTTAAACCGTGCACCGACACTTCACCGTCTGGGCATTCAGGCATTCGAGCCGATCCTTGTAGAAGGTAAAGCAATTAAGTTACATCCATTGGTATGTACCGCTTACAATGCCGATTTCGATGGTGACCAGATGGCTGCCCATCTTCCGTTATCACAGGAAGCCCAGGCAGAGTGTAGATTTATGCTGTTATCCCCGAACAACCTGTTAAAACCATCCGATGGTGGTCCGGTAGCCGTTCCTTCACAGGATATGGTCCTTGGTATCTACTACCTGACACAGGAGAGACCGGGTGTTAAGGGCGAAGGCAAGTTCTTCAAGAGTGTAAACGAAGCAATTCTTGCATATGAGAATGACGTTATCACTTTACATTCCAGAATTACTGCCCGTGTAACGAAGACGATGCCGGACGGAACAAAGAAGACCGGAATGGTAGAATCCACCTTAGGACGTTTCATTTTCAATGAGATCATCCCACAGAATCTTGGATTTGTAGACCGCAGCAAGGAAGAAAATGATCTTCTTTTAGAGGTTGATTTCCATGTAGGAAAGAAACAGTTAAAGAAGATTCTGGAAAAAGTAATCAATATCCATGGTGCAACAAAGACCGCAGAAGTATTAGACGACATTAAGGCTATGGGTTATAAATACTCTACAAGAGCCGCAATGACCGTATCTATTTCTGATATGACCGTACCACCTCAGAAGCCGGAGATGATCAAGGCTGCCCAGGATACGGTTGATAAGATCACACGTCAGTATAAGCGTGGCCTGATCACAGAGGAAGAGCGTTACAAGGAAGTTGTTGAAACATGGAAAGAGACGGATGATGAGCTGACAGAGGCACTGTTATCAGGACTGGATAAATACAACAACATCTTTATGATGGCTGATTCCGGAGCGCGAGGATCTGATAAGCAGATCAAACAGCTTGCTGGTATGCGAGGACTGATGGCTGATACAACAGGTAGAACCATCGAGCTGCCAATCAAGTCAAACTTCCGTGAAGGTCTTGACGTACTGGAGTACTTCATGTCTGCACATGGTGCCCGTAAGGGACTTTCCGATACCGCTCTTCGTACAGCCGATTCCGGATACCTGACCAGACGTCTGGTTGACGTATCACAGGATCTGATCGTCCGTGAGTCTGACTGCTGTGCGGGAACAGGCAGAGAGATTCCGGGAATGGTTGTTAAGGCATTCGTAGATGGTAAGGAAGAGATCGAAAGCTTACAGGATCGTATCACAGGAAGATTCTCCTGCGAGACAATCTGTGACAAGGATGGCAATGTATTAGTAAAAGCCAACCATATGATCACACCAAAGCGTGCTGCTGCAATCATCAGCACAGGTGTAGACAAAGATGGCAACCCGATCGAGCAGGTTAAGATCCGTACGATTTTAACATGTCGTTCCCACGTTGGTGTCTGTGCAAAATGTTATGGATCTAACATGGCAACCGGTCAGGCAGTGCAGGTAGGTGAAGCAATCGGTATTATCGCAGCGCAGTCTATCGGTGAGCCTGGTACACAGCTTACGATGCGTACTTTCCATACCGGTGGTGTAGCCGGTGATGATATCACACAGGGTCTTCCTCGAGTAGAAGAGCTTTTCGAGGCAAGAAAGCCAAAGGGACTTGCAATCATCACAGAGTTTGGCGGTGTTGCTACTATTAAGGATACCAAGAAGAAGCGTGAAGTCATCGTTACCAACAACGAGACAGGTGAGACGAAGAATTACCTGATCCCTTATGGCTCACGTATTAAGATCATGGATGGCGCAGTACTTGAAGCCGGTGATGAGCTGACAGAAGGTAGTGTCAATCCGCATGACATCTTAAAGATCAAGGGTGTACGTGCCGTACAGGATTACCTGATCCAGGAAGTACAGCGAGTATATCGTTTACAGGGTGTTGATATCAACGATAAGCATATCGAGGTTATCGTTCGTCAGATGTTAAAGAAGATCCGTATCGAGAATAACGGAGATTCCGACTTCTTGCCGGGTACACTGGTTGATAACTTAGACTTCGAGGATATGAACGAGCAGTTAGCGGAAGAAGGTAAGGAACAGGCAGAAGGTAAGCAGGTATTACTTGGTATTACCAAGGCATCCCTTGCAACCAACTCCTTCTTATCTGCAGCTTCCTTCCAGGAGACAACCAAGGTACTGACAGAGGCAGCAATCAAGGGTAAGATTGATCCATTGATCGGTCTGAAAGAGAACGTAATCATTGGTAAGCTGATCCCTGCCGGAACAGGTATGAAGAGATATCGTAACATCAAGTTAGACTCCGATCTGAATGTCAATGAAGAGATCTCATTTGATGACGATTTTGACATGGATGCAGACTTCGCAGTAGAAGAAGCATCCGTAGAAAATGCAGAAGAACCGGTAGACGTAACAGAGGAGTAATCCGGGCAGAAACGTCGAAGGGTTATGGAAGGGCAGTTATGCATAAGGCATAGCTGCCCTTTTTAAACGAAAAATGCACCCAGGATTGGCGTAATAAGTGGTTTAGGGATCATAAAGGAGACAGACATCATGCATGTTATCATAGCAGTCGATTCATTTAAGGGAAGCATGACCTCACTTCAGGCAGGACAGGCAGTAAAAAAAGGAATTTTAACATCAATCCCGGATGCGGATGTGGTAGTAAGACCCGTTGCAGATGGCGGAGAAGGAACGGTAGCTTCCCTGACAGAAGGGATGCAGGGAGAAATGATCCGGCTATCGGTTACCGGTCCGATGGGAGATCCGGTGATGGCACAGTATGGAATTTTAGCAGACCACGTAGCGGTTCTTGAAATGGCACAGGCGGCAGGACTACCGCTTGTTCCGGAGGAAAAAAGGAATCCGCTTCTTATGACAACATACGGAGTCGGGGAAATGATCTTAGACGCCCTGGACCGTGGCTGCCGCAGCTTTATCATCGGAATCGGAGGAAGCGCAACAAATGATGGGGGAACAGGGATGTTATCCGCACTTGGCTTCCGGTTTGAAAAAGAAGATGGAAGCTGTATTGCAGGAAATGCGGCAGAACTTGATCAGATCATGCGGATCAATCCTGCGATGGCAGATCTGCGTCTGGCAGAATGTGAATTTCAGATAGCGTGTGATGTGACGAATCCACTTTGCGGAGAAAACGGTGCAAGTGCAGTTTTTGCTCCACAGAAGGGTGCAGATGAAATCATGGTAAAAAGACTGGATCAGGGGCTGTCTCATTATGCCCAAAAGACAGCAGAGAGTCTTGGAAGGGATGACCGGAATACGCCCGGAGCAGGTGCGGCAGGCGGCCTTGGATTTGCATTTGTGTCCTATCTTCATGCGAAGCTTGTTTCCGGGGTGGACCTGATCTTAGATATGGTATTAGATGATCAGGAACTTGACCGGGCAGATGTGATCGTCACCGGTGAGGGATGCTTTGATGCACAGACCGGAATGGGAAAGGCACCTTATGGCATTGCAAAAAGAGGAAAGGAACATGGCTGTCTGGTGCTTGCACTGGCTGGAAGTGTAACAAACTTTGAAAAAAGTCCGTATCTGGATGCGGTCTTTTCTATCCAGCAGGGACCGGTAAGCCTGAAAGAAGCGATGCAGACGGAGGCGGCTTGTAAGAATATGGAACTGACAAGCCGGCAGGTATTTGGACTGTTAAAATACATGGATCGCAGATAGAACAGCGAAAACAGACGAAACCGCAGCGAGAAAAATCATTGTAGATAAGAAACAAGGGTGCTATCTCTGGCTGTGTTCTTAAGTATTGTAATGGTATTCACCATGCTGCTTGGGGTTACACCACGGATGCAGACAACTGCACAGGCAGCAGGTACTACGGTTAATATCACAGCAAATGGCCTTACTTACCACTGGACAACAGATATGAATGGACAATTTCTATCATCTGGATATGTATTTGGTGTAGAGGCAAACCAGACTGTATATCTGAACAGACTGTTTCAAATCAGTGTCATAAAGTCAAGTGGCAGAGGAACCTATTACAACACCCTGGATAAAGTATCCGGTGTAAGTTACACACTGGATAGTACGAAGGCAGCAACCCTGAATAAGAAGACAGGCGTGTTAAAGACAAAATCCGTCGGGGTCGTACAGGGAAAGATTAAGTATAAGTCTGAAGAAAAGCATTTTATCATACAGATCTTAAAGCCCGGAACACTGGGAACGAACAGTGCAAAAAATAGAACAATTCGCAGCCTGATCACAAAGATCCGGAAGTATAACAAAAAAGTAACTGCAAAAAACCGTTATGATTACATTACAAATGAGAATAAATATTATCTGGAAAAAGAAAAGCTGGATCTTGGATCAAATGGAACCAGATATGAGAAAGGCTCCTACAAGATTGGCAATACAACTTATACCTATTCATCCCTGAGTTATCTGGTCGTTCCGGAAATGGCAGGAATGGACAGTGAGTTTATAAATCTGTCGAAATACAGCGATAAGTACAATCCGGTCGGAACGGTTTCCGGAAAATATTTTAAGATCAAATCAGTCAATGCGAAGAAGAATACGAAAGACTTTAACATTGTATTGACGAAGAATGTAAATGCAGACCAGATATTCGCGATCAAAGCAAAATATTGTAATGACACGATCATAAAAAATGATAAGACTGCACAGTTCCCGATTTACGTGGTAAATAAGAAAACCGGACAAAGATATTATGCAACAGCAGTCGCAAGGGAAGGCAGCAATAAGCTTACCGTAAAGATGAGATATATGAAGTTTCATGCGAAGGACACCTATCAGCTGCTTAGTTACGAATACTGGTTCAGACCGGGTGTAAAGAAATATGACTGGACCGGTTGGAAAACCTTTAAAGCGAAATAGCAGGAACAAGGAGGAGAAACAGAATGAAAACGATGAAAAAGAAATGCAGTGCATGTTTATGTCTGGTGCTTGCATGTTTGATGATGACAACCATTGTTCCTGCTTTTAGCATGGATGTACAGGCAGCAACCAGCATAAATGTAAGTAATGGACAGGTAGGAGCAGATACGAACATGTACAGCAGACTGTACATGGGAACGAATGTTTCTTATAATGGAAAATTTGGAAATGCTTTCCGTATGGAAGCGGGACAGAAGGTATCCATCGGAGATCTTTTCTACTTCAGTACAGGAAATGGAACTCAGATATCCGCAGCACAGGTTAAGGGAACGACTTATACCAACAGTAATAAGTCGGTCGCTTCGATCTCCGCAAAGGGTGTCTTTACTGCAAAGAAGCCGGGAGAAGCTGTCGTTACGGTAAGATCAAAGGGCAATGTAAAAAGCTGCTTTATCCAGATCGTGAAAAAGGGCGCGCTGAAGATGAACGCCTCAAAGTATAAGAAGCTTCACGATTATGCAAAGAAACTTGGCAGCTACCAGAGCAAGAAGATTACTGCAAAAAACGGCTATGCAGTTGCAAATCTGTGGTCAGGGCTTCAGGAAGCAGCCAGTGCTGACAGAAATATGTATGCTACCGGATTTTATCAGAATAACAAGGCAAAAGGAACTTATTTTAACACAAAATATACAGGCTGTGCCGATCTGGTCGAGCCAAAACTGGTGGAACTGAATGGAAACCATAAGTTAAACCAGTATATACACAGCAACAACCCTCGTCGGGCAAACAATAAGAATCATTTTGAAGTATCGAAGGTTACAGGAAAGAAGAATACAAGGGTTGTAACCGTTACACTGAAAAAGAAAGTGACTGCAGATCAGATTCTGGCATTAAAATATGATAGCAGTTCTGATTCTTATATTAAAAACGATAAACAGGCTGTATTTTATATGTGGGTAACTGAGGCAAAGACCGGATACCGTTATAGAGCAGAAGCGTATGCAACCCAGGGAAGCAATAAGCTGGTTCTTCGGACTAATTATCTGAAGCTGAAAAAGGGAACTACTTATCGTGTTGCAGATATAAACAGCAGATATAATCCTGCGTATAACTGGACGAAGAATAAGACATTTAAGGTAAAATAGGGATGAACCAACATAAGAAAAGGGAACATCTGAATGACCTGCTGATCCCGGTGATCCTGCTGTTTGCCGTACTGCCATTTGTGGTACGGCAAACAGCAGGATACCGGGCTTGATCAGTTTTTATGGTATTCAGATGACGGAAGCATATTAGATCTGTATGCATATGTACGAAGCATATGGCTGATCATCATAGCAGCAGCGGCACTTGTGATACTTGCCTTCCGTTTTGGAATCTATAAAGAGAGGACGAGACGGATGACATATTATCTGCCGCTGCTTATTTATCTGGCGGCAGCATTTTTATCTGCGGTATGTGCAAAAGATAAGCAGACCGCATTTTTCGGTAATCTGTACCGTTATGAAGGACTGTTTGTACTGGCGGGCTACGTTATTCTAAGTGTCTACTGTTATCAGATTTTAGAGCGCAGCAGGGATTTTAAAACGGTAAAAAATGCGATTCTTGTGATGTTTGCCGTAATCAGTGTGATCGGTATTTTTCAGGTATTTCATCAGGATCTGTTACAGTATGAGTGGGTACAGCGTCTGGTGATGTCGGCAGAGGACTTTGAGATCTATGGCGGGCAGATGGAAGATACCTTTACCGGGAATAATGTCTACCTGACATTGTATAATCCGAATTATGCCGGCGTATTTTTAGTAATGTTTTTTGCATTGTTTTTTGTGCTGACACTGACGGAAACAGAGCGTAAAAAACAGATCGGGTATCTGGTGGCAGCGATCGTGGCAGCAGTCCTGTTATGGTTTACCTATACGAGAGCAACCCTGCTTGGTGTGGCGGCAGTCGTGCTCGTATATGGATTATTTTTCCGGAAAAAAGAAAATAAGAAGTTCCGGTATGTTATTCTGGGAATCCTTGGGCTTGCGGCTCTGCTCGTTGTAGTGGATGTAAGTCTTGGATCAAAGTATTTATCCAGACTTGTTGACGAGAAAAAGACGTCTGCTGTGGATTCCATCTATACCAAAGACGATGGTGTGTGGATAACTTCCGATGGGAAGACACTGGTTCTTTCTTTGTCGGAGGATGAGATGGAACTCGTAATCCGGGATACAGATGGAAAAAATGTGGCAGTACAGCCGGATGCAGATGGCGAATATATCCTGCCGTTAGAGGCCAGGATCCGGTGCAATGTCCTGAAACTGGAAGATATGCCGGTGATCAATATGCTGGCAGAAGATTACACGCTGTTATTTACGAAGCAGAATGGTACTTACTACTATTATAATGAAAACGGAAAGCTCGATCAGATGACCGGGATTCCGGCGGTGGATTTTCACGGACTCGAATATCTTGGATCCGGTCGTGTGTATATCTGGTCAAGAACGCTCCCGCTTTTAAAACATGCACTCTTAATCGGAAGCGGACCGGATACTTTTGCAGAAGCCTTTCCGCAGAATGATTATGTAGGCAAGATGATCTATGCCGAAAAGACCTCACGTATCATGGAGGGCGCGCACAACTTGTACCTGAATATCTGGGTGCAGACCGGAGCAGTTTCGCTGATCGCATTTCTGGTATTCTGCGTGATCTTCCTTCGAAGATGCGGTATGGGTTACCGGAAGGCAGATGCAGAAATCCGTACCTCATTGCCATACCGGATGGGTGTGGGATGCTTTCTTGGCTGCATCGGTTATCTTGTCTGTGGATTCTTTAATGATTCTACGCTGTATACCACCCCGGTCTTTTACGGTTTTGCTGGTATCGCACTGGCTGGTGTGGCACTTGACAGGACAGATGAGGCAGTCTGAATCAGACACAGACAGGGATTTTATGGAAAATATTGCATAAAACAGCGTACATGGGAAAATACTGCATACAGAGGACAAAAAAATCAGAAAAATCCTTGACAACCGCCCAGTGCGCTTATATACTGAGTTAGTGTGCATACGAATGCATGCATATCAAATAACACAGGAGGTGAAAATAATGCCAACATTCAACCAGTTAGTAAGAAAAGGACGTCAGACATCTGTAAAGAAGTCTACAGCACCAGCACTTCAGAAAGGTTACAACTCTTTAAAGAAGAAACCTACTGATTCTGCAGCTCCACAGAAGAGAGGTGTTTGTACAGCAGTTAAAACAGCTACTCCTAAAAAACCTAACTCAGCTCTTAGAAAGATCGCCAGAGTACGTCTTTCCAACGGAATCGAAGTAACAAGCTACATTCCAGGTGAAGGTCATAACTTACAGGAACATAGTGTTGTTCTGATCAGAGGTGGTCGTGTTAAGGACTTACCTGGTACAAGATACCACATCATCAGAGGTACACTTGATACAGCAGGTGTTGCTAACAGAAAACAGGCTCGTTCAAAATACGGCGCTAAGAGACCAAAAGACGCTAAATAGGAATTAGCAGACCAATAGTATCACAAACAGAGCTAAAGGTAAGTGTTGGGATTATTGTCGCTTAAGATATATTTCCGCACGAACACATTTTAGAAAGACACATTGTGAGTACCGTTGAATTAATCGAAACCAAGAAAATGATTAAGGAGGGAAGTACCGTGCCACGTAAAGGACATACTCAGAAAAGAGACGTATTAGCAGATCCGATGTACAATAATAAAGTGGTTACCAAGCTTATCAACAACATTATGTTAGATGGTAAGAAGGGTGTTGCACAGAAGATTGTATACGGAGCATTTGAGAAAGTTGCAGAGAAGACAGAAAGACCAGCTCTTGAAGTATTCGAAGAAGCCATGAACAACATCATGCCTGTACTTGAAGTAAAGGCAAGACGTATCGGTGGTGCAACATACCAGGTACCAATCGAAGTAAGACCGGATCGTCGTCAGGCGTTAGCACTTCGTTGGATCACTATGTTTTCTCGTAAAAGAGGAGAGAAGACACAGGAAGAAAGACTGGCAAATGAGATTATGGATGCAGCAAACAATACAGGCGCATCTGTAAAGAAGAAAGAAGATATGCACAAGATGGCAGAAGCAAACAAGGCTTTCGCACACTACAGATTCTAATCGAAAAAGTAGTTATGGAGGGCTTCGGCTTTTGCCGAAGCTTTTGCTACCGGCATATTTAACAAATTAAGGAGGAAAATCCGTTGGCTGGAAGAGAATATCCATTAGAGAGAACTAGAAATATCGGTATTATGGCTCATATCGATGCTGGTAAAACAACATTAACAGAGCGTATTCTTTACTATACCGGTGTTAACTATAAGATTGGAGATACTCATGAAGGAACTGCTACCATGGACTGGATGGAGCAGGAGCAGGAAAGAGGTATCACCATTACTTCAGCCGCTACGACATGTCACTGGACTTTGGAAGAGAAGACCAAAGTAAAACCGGGTGCATTAGAGCATCGTATCAACATCATTGATACACCGGGACACGTAGACTTTACAGTTGAAGTTGAGCGTTCACTTCGTGTACTTGACGGCGCCGTTGGTGTCTTCTGTGCAAAGGGTGGAGTTGAGCCTCAGTCAGAAAACGTATGGCGTCAGGCTGACACATACAACGTACCTAGAATGGCATTCATCAACAAGATGGATATCTTAGGTGCAAACTTCTACGGAGCTGTAGATCAGATTCGTACAAGATTAGGAAAAAATGCAATCGTTCTTCAGTTACCAATCGGTAAAGAAGACGATTTCAAGGGAATCATCGACTTATTCGAGATGCAGGCTTACATCTACAACGATGAGAAGGGTGATAACATCACTGTAACTGACATCCCGGATGATATGAAAGATGATGCAGAGCTTTATCATACAGAATTAGTTGAGAAGATCTGTGAGTTAGATGATGACTTAATGATGCAGTATCTCGAAGGTGAAGAACCATCTGTCGATGATATGAAGAAAGTATTAAGAAAAGCTACCTGTGAATGTACAGCAGTTCCGGTATGTTGCGGTTCCGCATATAGAAACAAGGGTGTTCAGAAGTTACTGGATGCAATCGTTGAATATATGCCAGCTCCAACAGATATCCCTGCTATCAAGGGTGTTGACTTAGATGGTAACGAAGTAGAGAGACATTCATCGGATGATGAACCATTCTCCGCTCTTGCATTTAAGATCATGACAGACCCATTCGTAGGTAAGTTAGCATTCTTCCGTGTTTATTCCGGTGTTATGAACTCCGGTTCATATGTACTGAATGCAACAAAGGACAAAAAGGAACGTGTAGGACGTATCTTACAGATGCATGCAAACAAGAGAGCAGAGCTTGAAAAAGTTTACTCCGGTGATATTGCAGCAGCAGTAGGATTTAAGATTACAACAACCGGTGATACCATCTGTGATGAGCAGCACCCGGTAATCTTAGAGTCCATGGAATTCCCAGAGCCAGTTATCGAGCTCGCAATCGAGCCTAAGACAAAAGCTGGTCAGGGTAAGATGGGTGAAGCTTTAGCAAAACTTGCAGAAGAAGATCCTACCTTCCGTGCACATACAAATACAGAAACTGGTCAGACCATCATCGCTGGTATGGGTGAGTTACATCTTGAGATCATCGTTGACCGTCTGCTTCGTGAGTTCCATGTAGAAGCAAACGTAGGTGCTCCACAGGTTGCATACAAAGAGACCTTTACAAAGCCGGTTGATCAGGAATACAAATATGCAAAACAGTCTGGTGGACGTGGACAGTACGGACACTGTAAAGTTAAGTTCGAGCCAATGGATGCCAACGGAGAAGAATTATTCAAATTCGAATCTACCGTTGTCGGTGGTGCTATTCCTAAGGAATATATCCCGGCAGTTGGCGAAGGTATCGAAGAAGCAACAAAGGCTGGTATCCTCGCAGGATTCCCTGTAGTAGGTGTACATGCAAATGTATACGATGGTTCTTACCATGAAGTCGATTCATCTGAGATGGCATTCCACATTGCCGGATCTATGGCTTTCAAGGAAGCTATGCAGAAGGCAGCACCTGTAATCTTAGAGCCGATCATGAAGGTTGAGGTTACTATGCCGGAAGAGTACATGGGTGATGTAATCGGTGATATCAACTCCCGTCGTGGAC
>ERZ1034873.981-NODE-981-length-11807-cov-5.661760_pt1 | contig 11807 bp, 10 predicted proteins | sample MGYA00520689_ERZ1034873 | MGnify/ENA primary metagenome ERZ1034873 (study PRJEB33766, sample SAMN09781722) | gut metagenome | biome: gut microbiome | host: Homo sapiens | place: Madagascar | study: EMG produced TPA metagenomics assembly of the PRJNA485056 data set...
TTCCCATCCTATGATTTACCTATCGAAAATGCTTTGATCTCTGATTTTTATTGACAACATATACAAAATATGTTGTCATTCTAAAATTTTATAAAGCACTTTCTGATATTCTAAGTCTGCCGGTTACACCTTCCATGGTGCTTTCCCAGTGTTCCACAGCTTCTCCAGATACTCCCTGTCATGGATATTGTCCATCGGGGACCAGAAGCCCATATGCTTATAGGCTGCCATCTGTCCATCTGCAGCAAGGTGCTCAAACGGTGTTGTTTCCAGCATTGTGCTGCCATCTCCCAGATATTCGTAGATTCCCGGCTCCATCACCATAAATCCGATATTGACCCATGCCTGATCGGTTCTTGCTTTTTCCTTAAAGCCAAGCACCTGACTGCCTGTATCATCTAACTGCAGGGCTCCAAAACGTCCTTCCGGCTGTGTGGTGGAGATCGTTACAAGCTTCTTCTGCTGTCGGTGAAAATCGATCAGCTCACGGATATTGACATCCGATACCCCGTCCCCATAGGTTAAGAGGAATGGTTCTTCTCCGATATATGTGCGTGCCTTTAAGATACGTCCGGCGGTCAGTGTTTCTAATCCGGTATCGACAAGTGTAACCTTCCACGGCTCACTGCTTTTTTTTAACACCTGTACCTTCTGATCCCTTAACCGGATCTCCAGCTGACTGTTATTCTGATAATAATTGACGAAATACTCCTTTATCATATGTCCCTTGTAACCACAACATACAATAAACTCATCAAATCCATATGCAGCATACTGCCGCATAATATGCCAGAGGATCGGTTTGCCGCCAATCTCTACCATCGGCTTGGGACGCATGCGTGATTCCTCACTGATACGTGTTCCCTTTCCCCCTGCTAAAATTACAACCTTCATGCGCTATCCTCATATACAAAAATTGCAAATGTCAAAAAATCTATTTTCATTTTATTCCTGACAAAATGTACACATAAAAGTTTGCTTTACATATTTGTGCATTTTGTCATTTTCATTTTTAGAACGTATCCTTTGACATCTAAGTTATACCTCCAAAAACTCCCGGATCTGCTGCTCCATGCATGCACGGATGTCTCCCTGCGCGGCATATACCTTTGTCCATTCTACGGTTTTTTCGATTGCCTTACGGATATTCCAGTGTGGTCTCCATCCAATCTGTCTGCGGATATGCGAACAGTCTAACTTCAAAAACTGTGCCTCATGCGGACCATCCTCACATATATTCTTCCAGGATACTCCATCGCCCCATGCCTCACAGAACAGATCCGTCAATGTGCCTACTGTCACACAGTCTGCTTCCTCGGGGCCAACATTGTAATATCCCTGTTTTGCCGGCTCTGCTGCCTGCACTGCTGCAAGCTGCATATATGCGGCAAGCGGCTCTAACACATGCTGGAATGGGCGGATCGAATATGGATTGCGGAGAATGATCTGTTCTCCCTTTAAGGCTGCACGCACACAATCAGGAATAATGCGGTCCCTGGAAAAGTCGCCGCCACCGATCACATTTCCGGCTCTTGCCGTAGAAACGGCAACGCCCATATCATTCAGAAATGACTGCTTGTAGCTGTGCGTCACAAGCTCGGAACAGGACTTGCTGTTCGAGTACGGGTCATATCCGTCTAACGGCTCATTTTCCCGGTAACCCCATTCCCATTCCTTGTTCTCATATACCTTATCGGTTGTCACATTTAAAACAGAGCGTACCGATGGAGTTGTTCTGACACATTCTAACAGGTTCACCGTTCCCATCACATTCGTCTCATAGGTATACACCGGCTGTTCATAGCTTGTCCGCACAATCGGCTGTGCCGCCAGATGAAAAACGACTTCCGGCTGATACTGCGAAAAGACTTCCTTCAGCTTTGCAAGATCACGCACGTCTCCTTCGACCGATGTCATCTGCCCTTCCGCTCCGGATAGGGAAAACAGGACTGCATCCGGCTCTGGTGAAAGTGCATAGCCAATGACGTTTGCGCCTGCCATCTGAAGCATCACACACAGCCAGCTTCCCTTGAATCCGGTATGTCCTGTTACCAGAACTGTTTTTCCTTTGTAAAATTCAAACCACTCCATCTGCTTACCCTCCATGGTTATTGTTCTTCCACGATTCCGGTCGTCTAATCTTCCCACACCTTCCATGGTGCTCTGTGCTCTGCCCACATCGTTTCCATCCATGTCTTATCACGGATCGTTTCTACCGGTGACCAGAAGCCCCTGTGCTTATAAGTTGTCACCTTATCCTGTTCTGCCAGACAGTCTAAAAACTGCCACCCCGGATGCACTTTCTGTCCATTTGCAATATAGTCAAAAGCCTGTGGTTCAAATATCATGCTGCAGGCATTGACCCAGGCATGCTTCTGCCTTGCATCCCCCTGCATGCCGGCATAGCAGCCCTGTTCATCTAAGGCAAGGATCTCATTTCGTCCGGTCGGATGCGCTACCGCAACGGTTGCGACCGCCTTCTGTTCCTTATGGAAAGCAACGAGTTCCTGTATATCCATATCGGATAAACAGTCCCCATACGCTACTAATACCGGTTCATCCCCGGCTAAGGAACGCACCATCAGCAAGCGTTCTGTAACCGAAGACTGTAGACCGGTATCCACGATCGATACCTTCCAGTCCTCGGTATGCTTTCTGTGGATATGGATATCATTCGTCTGTAGATCCACGGTAATATCAGACTGATAGATATAGAAGTTCATAAAATAGTTCTTGATCACTTCCCCCTTATATCCGGTACAGATGATAAAATCATCAAATCCATAATGTGCATACTGCTTCATAATATGCCAAAGTAATGGGCGTCCACCAATCTCTGCCATCGGCTTTGGCATCTTCTCGTCCTCTTCGATCAGGGTACTCGGAAGACCACCCGCTAAAATAATAACCTTCATATCTTTTGTTCTCCACTCATCACTGTCCTAATGATCAAATATACTCTCTGTCAGAAATTCCACCTGCATCTTCGAAGAAGCCTGAAAGTCCTGAAACATATCATCAATCTCTTCATTCAGTGCATCCCACCGGTTATCCGGGTTCAGGGTCGGAAGTGATGCATCTGCATAGCTTTCATTATACTTGTGCTTAAACCCGTCAAATCCTGCCAGTGCAGCCTTCGATACATGAAGCTTGTCCAACAGACGAAGTGCATTGATGACTGCATTATCAAAATGCTCCCAGCCGCGCTTGATGACACGGTTGAAGTTCACGATAACCTCACGGTCTCCCGGCTCTGTCTTAATGTTCGATAACAGGATCTTATCCGTATCTTCATACTGCTTACGGTATACTTCCTTCGCATAATGATAGCGCACGGAATTCATCAGAAACAGATAATCAAACTGATAGTCCGGATGGATCGCATTGATGCCTATTACAAGGGCATCCTTTTCACGGATATATTCTTTGATCTGATCGATGCAGGTGCTGCTGGTTCTTCCCGGTGCGATCAGAACGATCTCACGTCCGGCAAGTGCATGCTCTAACTGCTCCATGACTGCCTCATCATCCACGATACGGTTCTGATTCTCGATATATTTTTCTTCGAGCAGGTCATAATCATACTTCCTGCGGTCATCCGGTGATAAGGATTCGATGATGTTACGCATATCCTGTGCATTCGTTCTGTGATTTTTCAGCAGGTATGCGATATTGTTGACATGGCAGCAATACATGCCTGCGATAAAGTACGGCGTAGAATAGCCCCAGCTGTAATTCTCCTGAAAATACTGCATATACATATCAATCGCATCCATGATCTGGTTCATGTCATAATCCCCATGCTGCTTACGGTTAAGGTAATTTGCGACCAGCTCTGTCGTTGCGTTTCCTGCACCACGTCCCATGCCGCACAGACTGGCGTCCACGATACAGCCTCTTTTGGAATCCTTGAGCAGTTCGACAAAATGCATCGTCAGTGCAAAGGAAAGCTGCTGGTTATTGTGGGAATGAAATCCCAGCTTGATCTCCGCATCCAGCTCGCGGTCTAAGACCTGTACGATCCGTTCTAAATCTTCCTGATACATTGCACCAAAGGTGTCAACCACCGATACTGCGACCGGATGTACCTGATTCATCTCTCTTGCAAGGTCGATCAGATCCTCCTCGGAATAGGCAAGTGTATTCGCTGCCTGAAAATAGACCTGATAGCCCTTTTTGGCAATCTCTGTTCCTACCGCAATTCCTTCCTTATGCTTTCCATGTGGAAAAACAACACGGATCGCATCTAAGGACTTTCCATCACACTTCGGCAGATAGGACAGGTCATATCTGTCCCAGTCGATCATTGCAACATAGGTCGTATGCGCTCTTCTCTTTAACAGATATTGTTCCAGATCCTTCGGCACATGGTAAAAGGAAGTGCCTTCCTCATGGGGTGCATTCTTCAGCCATCCGCATTCGATAATATCCACTCCGGCATCCTGTAGCTTCTTGATCATTCCCTTGATCGCCGGCACTCCGAACTTCGCATCTACGATATAAGCTCCGTCACGCAGTGTACAATCCAGTAATTGAATTTTCTTCATATGGTATCCACCCCCTATAGAATCACAATCTCGTTTCTATATATCTGCCCAATTTCTAAACTTCTCTCCATGCATACAATACAGTTCCGGAAAGATCAGTCGCATGATGTCTGACGGCGAACTTATAATCCGGTACAATTTTTTTTACCAGTAATGGTACACTATAAAGATCAATCGAACTATGATAAATACAAATAGCTAACAATGGTCTGTTTGCCTGAATACTCTTTTTAGCTCCCTGTAACATACGATATTCAAAGCTTTCAATATCTGCTTTCAAAAAGGTATATGGTTCCTTCAGATATTCATCTAAACAAATAACATCACAATCTCCCTCTTCCTCATAATTTGTGATCTTAGAACCAATTCCATCATTGTTCTCATATCTGGAAAAAACAATTTTTCCCATTTTATCCGCAACTGCACAATTATGTATAACAATCTGGGAATCTGATAATCCATATTCATGATTCAGCCGTGCAATGTTCTTCTCTAACTTCTGGTAATTAATCCGGTCTGCTTCAAATGCAATAATCTTTTTAAAATTGTTACCTTTCACTTCACAATAACTTTCAATCGTATCTCCGATATATGCTCCACAGTCAACAAAGATCTCATCTTTATTACAACGTCTAAAGGAATCTAATACAAAATAATCTTCTTCCCGGTCAAGCGGATAGCTTGTCCTGCATCCTGTAATACGCCACTTTATAATACCTGCATATACTTCTCTTGACTTTTCATCCCCGAGTGCATCATAGCAGGCTAAAACCTCATTTGCATGATTCTTTAAAATCACCTCATCCAGGTAATAGTTTTCAATCTTCCTTTTATCCAGTTCTGCTTTTACACTATGTAAAACCTCTTCACGGATGCTGCAGATCAGAACACATACATCTTCTACGTTGTATAATTCTTCTGGTGCTAAAATCTGCTTCGTTCCAATCATATTCCCCTGTTTTTCCGGATCTGAATCCACATATCCTTCAATTACGAATCCTTCCTCTTCCAGTCTCGATAGTCCCTGTTGGTATAAAACAGCCGTATCACCGGCACCCCAGATCCAGAGATGCTTATTTGAAAGATCCCTTTTTTCCTCTGTCAGTAACTTTTCTATTGCTTTTCTATTCGTATCCATATAAATCCTCCCTATAAAATTACAATCTCGTTTTCGGTATGCATATCCTCTAACTGCTTTTTGATCTGCGCACTATAGAGCATCGAACAGATCACTACCGTACCATGCTTGTCCAATAAATGCTCCGGTGCATAGATCAGACGTCCATACATCTCGCGTCCCTGCTTGATCCGGTTGTTATCGACAAATCCAAGGATCTTACAATCGCCTAATGCCGTAGTCGCAAGAAGGCTCATCACATAAGAACCGGTTCCCCAGATAAATAACTCCTTCTCCTGCTTCTGTAACTGTCCGACCTTCGCTTCGATCTGTGCCTGACGTTCCTGCTGCCGGCTCAGATACTGTCTGACTGCTGCCTCTGTTTTCTCATCCCTCTTCCGCATGAGTTCTTCTGTCGTCTTCTTATAGACCTGTATCAGATCTGCTCCCAGCCTCTTTTGATCTACACGCTTTAACTGATACTGCGCCATCAGGGTGTCTAAGGAATCCTCGGAAAAATAATTGATATGCTCCAGATTAAAGTAATTCGGAATATTGCAGGTATCTTCCGCAATCAGCGAATAATCGGGAACACTTAGCATAAAATATCCACCCATCCGCAGTAACGCTGCGATATTCGCAATTCCTCTTTGCGGAAGAAGCAGATGCTCTGCTACCTCAAATAAGAATACTGCATCATATTTTCCCTGTTCGTCCGATGCAGGATCAGCATAAATATTCGTCACATAGGCATTCACACCTGCCTTCTGTAACCGCTCAACGCTTTCCCCGGATGGATCGGTGGCAGTGATCCTGGCATATCCATTTCGTTTTAACGCTATGGCATATCTTCCGTTGCCGGCTCCTAATTCTAACATCACCGAATCCTTCGTCAGATACTTCTCTAACAGCTCTTCCATCCAGACATAGCGTTCGCTGTTGTCATCCTTGCTGTCATCACCGTAGAAGTTGCAATGTGTATAATACCAGTCATAATCTTCCATAGATGCTGCCGTATCCGCATAGACCATTCCACAGTCTGCACACGCTACGACATCATATTGCGCCGGAAGATGATAATCCTCCGGTACGTTCATTTTTATGTTCTGAATTACGGTCTGTTTTGTTCCATTACATACCGGACATGCTCTTTGCAGCATTTCTTTTCTCCTGAAATATAATTACTGAGTGTTTTTTGAAAATATTGTATCTTCGATTGCCTGATACGTCATTTCTGCTTTTTCTTTCCACGTTATCTTATGCTTATCTAAACATGCTGTTATTTTATCATAATGTTCTTCAAGATATAAAAACTTTTCAATCAACTGCGGCAACGAAAGTTCTTCTAATTCAATGGAAAGCTGCTCCCCGCTCATCCCATGCATAAATCCTCTCATTTTTTCCTCATAGATGATCGGAATAAACGGAGTCCCTGCCTTTGCGGCAAATATATTCGAATGATACCGGACACCTATGACTGCATATAACCGATGGCTTATATACTCCTGAAAATATGCATCGTAATGGTCATCCAGCACAAATGTATTCTCTCTGTCAAATTGAAAAAGATAATCCTTATCATTCTGGTTACCGAATAACTGCGGGATCAACAGCACACCGATTCCCTGACCTCCCAGCCAGCCAATCATATTCCTGAAAGTATCATAGACATTAGCTCTCAGTTTTTCATTCTTCTGGTATTCCACATGCCATAAGAAATCTGTTATCGTAATGCCCACCACACGATCATACTTTTTCATAAAGCTTACCAGCTTGGCATCCCTGCTGCATATTTCATCATAATACTGCATGTCCACTTCATTGAGAAAAGCACTGTCTACTGTCAACAATGTGTTCTCTGTGATCCCCTGTGACCGCAATGCATCATATGAGATATTTTCCCTTACACACAGCCGGTCTACCTGACTTAAGATTTCTGTACGGTAATCTCTTTGAACCGAAAACGGTCCGATCGATGGTGCTGCAAATACAACCGGAATATGCAGCTTTTGCGCATATGCAACAGGGAACAGATATTCCAACTGCTTTTTCCACCAGAAGCGGTCACTGATAACCGCCCCACCCGGAGCATAGATGACGCCATCTGCCTTTCTGACCGCATGGATGACCGGCAGTAAATGTTCCGGTATCTGATCATCCTCACATGCCAGTACCTGCTTCATATCTGCTTCTTCAATCAGAAATCCCGATACAAAATAATCGATCACTCCCTGATACGGGAACTGCGAAATATCTTTTTTGTCCTTAAATATAATTGTTAACTTTACATCCGGATGATGGAACAGGATCTCATCTACGATTGCCCGGATCGCGGCCTCATCCCCCCTGTTATTCCAATGTGCATTTACCATAACAATCTGCATCTTATCACCTCACAATACCATTATGTTTCCGTCCCGGATCATCCTATCTTATGGCTGTACCGCAACACCAAGCTCCGCAGACTTATACGCCGCATATATGATTTTCACTGTATCATATGCTAAGGAGAAAGAAGACTTCGGATCGCGGTCAAAATAGACTGCCTCCATAAAATCTCTCATTTCATCCATATATCCCCGGATGATCTCATCCTCTAAAAACGGATGATTCCAGCCTGTTTTAGATGGCAGCATCTCTGAGATATATACATCATCCAAACGCTCTTCATCTAAAAAGTAGGTACTCATCAGATCCGACATCGTCAGATTACATGTGATGGCTGCATCGTTACAATATAGTTCCACATAATTTTTACTGCCGCCTAACAGGGTATCTGTCGCAATTACAGTCGCTTTCGTGCCATCTGAAAAGGTTAGTATTACGGTACTGGTATCTTCTACATCATTTGGCCGTGCCGCAATATGACGATGTTCATACTCCGATAACTGTGGCGTAATCTGTCCCATATCTGCAAACACCGACTGTACCGTGATCTCCTCGCCTCTGGTCAGTGCTTCCTGCTGCTTTAACCATAAAATTGCCGAAAGCGGATGTGCTCCTGTTCTTATGAAGGTTCCCCCTCCGGTCTTACTCCATTCTCCGGCAACCGGAGAGCTCGATCCCTTTAAGCTCTCCTCACCCTTTGCATACAATATCTTAGATTTCTTCTTCCTGATAATTTCGGCTGACTTGATAACCGCAGGTGCATACACGAAGTTTTCCGCATACATAAACTTCTTTTCCGAACCGTCGATCACTTCCCTGATACGATCGATCGACTTTAAGACTTCCTCATACATAACAGACTTTGAGACATATTTTCCAATCGGTTCTTTATCCCCCGGCAGACCGAAATATCCCGTTAACGGTTTTTCACATATGACATGCTTTCCCGCCTCTAAGGCACGGATGATCATATCCTCATGCGCATATGGCGGTGTACATATATCAATCACATCGATTTCCGGATCATTTAATAAATCATCAAAGTTTAAGCTGGCATTTATAAAACCATATCTTTCCTTTGCAGCATTCACCTGTTCCATGCGCCGTGCGATAATATGCTTGTAACAAACCGGAACTCCCGAATTCCGCTTCAATGCGTTCATGTGCAGTTCCGTTGCTCTTCCTGCCCCTGCTACTCCAATACATATTTCTCCCTTTTTATTCATTCTTTATCCCCTCTCGTTTTCTATTGTGACCAGATCCTTCCGGTAATCCCCGATCAGAACTCTTTTCATCTCGGATATGCTCTCGAACATCATAAAAATAAATCCGACCGGTTCTTTTTGATAATTTCCAATTTCATCCCCTTCCTTTTTTAACATATAGGTATCTATGGTATATTTTTTATAATCATCCGGAATTACAATCTTATCAATTTTCCCGTTCTCATCTGCCATAATTGCCTTATATGCAAAACAGCCTTCCTGTTTCGTATTCCGTGGGATCTCCTTACAGCTCAGACCACATCTCGCCCTTGCCTCCCAATAATCCCAGTCTATTCCTGTTAACAGACCCGCCGGTATCGAGTACATATTTCCTAAGATCCGGCGCATGACTTCAATGATCCACGGTGTGCCATCCCTAAGGATATACTGTAAGTGAAAAATACCGTCCTGAAGCTTTAGTATCTGTGCCATTTTCTCAATCTGTGGAATTAAGATCTTCGAAACGCTTTCCCATTCATCCGCAGGAAAAGTGTCAATCTCCACCCGGTATGGGTTAACAATCGAATACTCATTATTCGTACAGACTGCCACCACCTTCTGATCGATCAGATAGGTGCAGAATCCATGCTGTGTGCCTTCTATGTATGGCTCGATTACGATTGTCTTTAAACGTGACACCTCAAACGCTTCCTCTACGGCAAGCTCTGCCTCCTGCATATCAGAAGCCTTGTGGATTCCATTGCCTGCACTCGCATCCGTCGGCTTTATGATAACCGGAAATGTCATTTCCCCCAGTGCAGCTCTTGCTGCTTCCCGTGTCTGAAAGATCTGGGATCTCGGTGTAAGAATATCATTTTCTAATGCAAACTCCTTAAAGCGATGCTTATTATGTAAGGTACAGGTAACCTCATAACTGTCATATCCCGGCAGTCCCATCTGCTCTGCCACATATGCTGCGGTATAAACACCGAAGTCATTGCAGCAGGGACATATCGCATCGATTTTCTCTTCCCTTGCTATGGAAAGGATCAATTCCTTGTCTGAATAATCTGCCTGGATAAACTGATCGACCCAGACCTGTCCCGGCAGATCTGCCTTATTTCCGGTCGCAATAATATAGTATCCCATTTTCCGAAGTGCACGAACCAGACCAAGATCATTGTGGCTGGTACATAACAATAAAACCTTTTTCATTTTATTCACCTGTTTTTATATTGCATACAGTCATCTTTACCTTACCACTTCTTAATTTTGGTATTTCATCGACATATCTAAATGTGTACTGAGTATTATCACCAAAAATTTCTTTACATTCCTTTACAATTAATTTTTCATATTCGTGATTTGATGTATTAAGAATCCATACAAAATCTGTATACGACTCCTGTATAATCTGAAATTGTTTGATATCTTTATATTGCTTCAGAAATATTAAACATCTTAACCAATTGACCATTTTTCCATCAGAGGTATATAACATATCTACACTACGTCCAATTACATCTTTTAAATATACTCTTCCATCTTCTAGCTCTATTTTTGTAGCAAGATCCCCATTGTCATAACGAATAATTGGAAATGCGTAATTAAACAAATCAGTTATTACTACTCTTCCGATTTCACCATCTTCGACAGGTTTATCCGAATCTATCTTTAAAAGTTCAATTTTATAACTCGCTGTATCAATCCGATGTCCATACCCACTTGCATCCTCTTGTGCTAATGTTCCACACTCTTCATTTCCATATCTTGAATATACCGGACACCCAAAATAATTCTCTAAAATTTCTCTTGTTCTTTCTTTTAATGACTCTGCCTCAGCCATAATAGAACACAACTTAAAGTTACATTTTCTTTCCATATGTTCGTAAATATAATTTGCTATTGAATCCCACATAGAACTATATCCTATAATACATTTAGGATTTATTGCTTCCATTTGTGATAGTAATTTTTCGATGGAATCATTATCAAAATAAGAGCAATTTATTGTATAGACATTATCTCTTTTCTGTTTTTCTATTGGAACATAATGGTTTTTCTTTTCTACTACCAAACAGATTATTCGTTCATGTGATTCACATCCCCCAAGCTTTGCAAAATATTTAGCATCTGCTATCATACGGCAATGTTTTCTATGATCCCAAATAACCTGAAAAGGAGTTCCTGTTGATCCACTTGTACATTTAAGTTTATTATCCTCTTTATCTTCAAACTCCTTAACAAATACCTTATCCCAATTTTTTTTCAAAATTTCCTTATTTACAACAGGGAAATCTTGTAAGTTCTTATACCCTCTGCATTTCTTATAATACTCCGAATGTTCTACAACATACTGCAATAAATTAGTAAGATAATTTTTTGAAAATGCAGACAACATAATTGGATGTTCCATCAGTGATACAACTTCACTGTAATGATTAACAATTAATCCATGATTTTCTTCATTATCTTGTTCGACAAAAGCATTCCATTTTTGTTCTTTCTCTGTCATTGTTTTTCTATCCTTTCATCAAAGCATTTCTATAT
>ERZ1034873.982-NODE-982-length-11806-cov-5.033529_pt1 | contig 11806 bp, 10 predicted proteins | sample MGYA00520689_ERZ1034873 | MGnify/ENA primary metagenome ERZ1034873 (study PRJEB33766, sample SAMN09781722) | gut metagenome | biome: gut microbiome | host: Homo sapiens | place: Madagascar | study: EMG produced TPA metagenomics assembly of the PRJNA485056 data set...
CAAAGTGGCCACGCACTACATTCTACCCTCTTCTCCCTATCCTCTACTACGTGGATGGAATTTATGGAATGCGTCTGCGATTTTGGAGGTATCAGTGGAGAGATAGACCTGTGTTGTATCGATGGAGGCGTGTCCGAGGAGTTCCTGGATTGCCCTGAGGTCTGCCCCGTTTGCGAGGAGATGTGTTGCAAACGAGTGTCTCAGCAGATGTGGGTGGATTCTTTTATTGATTTCCGCGAGTCGTCCTGCCTCTTCGACGACTCCCCACAATGTCCGTCGGTTCATCTGTCTTCCGCGGATGCTCACCATCAGATACGGGCATCTGCCTGTCACATCCAGTGCCGCCCTTCCCTGTTCGAGATAATCCTGCATAGCCCTTGCGGCCTGTGCATCGAATGGGACGAGCCTTTCCTTGTCCCCCTTTCCGCGCACCCTCATCACCCCTTCGGCGAAGTCAATTGCCGCGAGCTTTAGGTCGCACAACTCCGAGACCCTGATTCCCGACGCATAGAGGAGTGCCAGTGCTGCCCTGTTCCGGAGATATTTCGGGCCGGACTTTTCATCCGGGGGGCAATCGTATGCCGTCAGCAGCCGTGACACCTCTTCGACGCTGAGGCATTCCGGGATTTTCGCCGTCAGCTTTGGTGCGCTCATCACCTCCGTCACATCCGCCTCTAGACATTGTGTTAGCACGAGGAACCGGAAGAACATCTTGACCGAGACCAGCTCCCTTGCCCGGGACCTTTCCGACATTCCCCGTTTTCCCTCCTCTGCCAGGAAGTCGCGGATTATTTCCCGTGTGACCTCTGCGGGAGAGGTGATCTTCCTTGCCTCGAGAAACCTTCCGAAGATAACCAGGTCGCTCCGATATGAGAGGATTGTCTTCCGTGAGAGTCCCCGCTCAAGCGAAAGGTATTCGCAGAATTCCTTCAGATGTTCGAGAGAGGATTCCAGCATCGTGGCCGTGTCGTGGTGGTGGGTTTTCTTTCCTTTATAATCCTTTTAATAAATGTACACGCGCGTACCTAGAATGCACGGACCTGTGCGATATCCGATGCGTTTGTGAGGACCATTGCGAGGCGGTCGAGTCCGATTGCGGTTCCTGCGCAGAGCGGAAAGCCGTTCCAGAGTGCGTTCATATATGCCTGATCCATTGGGTAGACCTGTCGTCCCTCGGAGTTGCGCAATTCCGCAGTCTTCTGGAAGCGCACTTCCTGGTCTGCCGCGTCGGCGAGTTCTGTGCATGCGTTCCCGATTTCCAGTCCTCCGACGTAGAGTTCCCAGCGTGCGACCGTGTCCGTCCTGCCCTCGAGCGGTGCGGAGAGTCCGCTGCATTCCCTTGGGTATTCCGTCAGGAAGAGCGGGCGTTTGATTCCGAGGTGTGGTTCCACCTCCAGGCAGAGTGTCTCCTCGAAGCGTCCCTGGTCGATTGCCTCCCGCAGTGTGCATCCTGCGTATCGTGCGAATGCCTCCTCCACGGTCAGTCGTTCCCATTTGCCTGAGAAATCCACCAATTCCCCCCTGAACGGTATTGTCGTGCATCCGGGGTTTGTGGCCTCCAGGGCGAGTGCGACCATTCCCTGGGCGTCGTCCATGAGAGTCTCCCAGGTGCCGCCGACGCGATACCACTCCAGCATTGTGAACTCCTCCCGGTGGTGGTCTCCGGTCTCGCCCGCCCTGAAACAGGGTCCTATCTCGAAGATGCGCTGGAATCCTGCCGCAAGCAGCCGTTTCAGGCGCAGTTCGGGAGATGTCCGCAGCCAATGGCCTGTGCCGGACTCCACCGCGTCGATGTAATCCTCCAGAGCGGGGTCCGGAATGCGGACGGAGGACTCCACCTCCAGGAATCCCTCCAAGGCAAACCAGCGGCGCAGGGCCGCCATCATCGAGGCGCGGCGGACCAGGCGCTCCCGCAGCCCCTGGAGGCGTGCCGCGTCAGTCCTCGCCGACTCGAAATCACGGTCGAAATGTAATTTGCACATACGTCCAGGAATAAAAAAAGCCGCTGTTTTTACGCAGCGGCTCCACACACAACAGAGGAGGAAAATATGGTGCCTTCGCGGAGATTCGAACTCCGGACCAATTGATTAAGAGTCAACTGCTCTACCAGCTGAGCTACGAAGGCATCCTTAAAAACTAAGGAGAAGAAATGGAACGGCGCTAAAGATAATGTTCCTTCCGCAAATTGCAAGCGGGAAAAAAGAAAAACATGAAATGTCGACTCCTCATTTTTCCTATTGGGCTTTCCATTTGTCACGCAGGAGGCTTCTGTTATCCAGAATCAGCCAGATGAAGTCCAGTTCCTGTGTAATCATCGCCTTGTCCCGGCGTGCAACCCATTCGCGCATCCAGGCGAACCGCAGCGCGGCGATTTGGTCTGGCAGGAAATGCCACTCTTCGGTCGTCAGGAAGCCTGCCCTTTGGAGAGTTCCGATGAACTCCGTCGCCATTGGCCCCGTGAGGAACGCCGGGTCGTCCATTCCCAGGCATCCCAGGATGTTCGCCGCGTCATAGCCGGCGGGTTTTCGTCCGCAGAATTCCCAGTCGATCACGCCGTTGACCGCCTTCTCTCCCCAGAGGAGGTTTCCCGGGTGGAAGTCTCCGTGGCAGAATGGCGTCCGTGCCTGTGCCTCGAACTCCCCGTAGCCTTGAAGTGCCTGGACCATTGGCGCCATATCCGTGACGAGTGCGGGGAGTTGCCGCTGGAAGTGCGGCATGAGATGTCCGATGTAGTGCATCAATCCGAATGGATGCCCTGTCGTTCCTGGAAATCCCGATTCCTGCGAGAGTTCCCTGAGCCGGACCAGGAACTCCGCGGCGGCGCCGCCCCGCCATGCGTCCAATGCGTATGTCTCCCGGGGGAGCGGTTCTCCTGAAATCCAGCGTCTGAGCTGCCAATAGTGTCCTTCGTGGACATATCCGAGGGAGCCTGTGCGCGTGTAGAGCCATGGTGAGATTTCGCGGAGCCCCCGGTCGGCAAGATATGCCAGTGAATACGCCTGGCGTTCCCGTGCCTCCCGGTTTGCAAGGGGAAGCATCTCGATGACGAACAGTTCGCCCGCCGTGCTTTCCAGGACTTCGCGCTTGACGGCGCGGTCGGGGCTGCCTGCGATGTGGAGGTCGGGACGGCAGAACTTCAGGTCAAAACCCCATTGCGAGAAGATAAGTTGGAGATTTTCAGCCATTTCTGTAGACCTTTTGCATGCGGTTTGCAGGTAGATGCGGGGCGATTGAGTAGATGAGGATGAACATCATCACGCCTGCCAGCGCCAGGATTCCCCGGGGGCCGAAGTGGAGAAGCCTGAGGAGCCAGAGTGCAAGGCTTCCGAGCAGCATTGCCACCGAGTCGAGGGCGCTTGTCGCTGCCAGGAGGCGTCCCCGCGAGCCCTCTGGCGAACGATGCTGGATTGCAGTGGAGAGGGGCAGCTGGTAGAAGCCGCCGAAGAAGCCTGCGGTGAATGTCAGGACAAATGCGCAGGGCTTGATTCCACCGAGGAAGCCCAGGAGGACGAGGGTCGCGCTCATGATGAGGCCGCCCTGGATTGAGAGCCTGTATGGAATGTCCCCCTTCGCAAGCGAGGCGACGACTACGCATCCAAGGCCGATGCCAAGCCCCATCGCTGCCTGGACAAGACCCACCATCTGGTCGCTGCCGCCCAGGGTTATCTGGACAAGCTGGACAAGCACCAGCTGCGCGAGGGTGCCCAGGAACCAGAAGAGCGAATTGCCTATGACAGCCGTGATGAGCACCTTGTCGTGGCTCATCTCCTTCAACGCCTGGATGTGGGGGGAAATAATGCGGAGGCACCTGAACTCCGGATTGGCGGCGTGGGGACGCGTAGGCGTGATGAAGAGGCTTGTAAAGGTTCCGAGGATGGCGAGGAAGACGCAGATTGTCATTCCTCCCTGGAATGTGGAGAAGAAGGAGGTCTCGATGCCCGCGATTGCGCCCCCCGCCCAGCCGCCCATGATAATGGCGACGAAGGTGCATAGCTGGGTGGCGCCGTTTGCGGCGGCTAGCCTCTTCGGAGGATTCGTCTCAGGCAGGAATCCGTATTTTGCGGGGGCGAAGAAGGCGCTCTGCGTCCCCATGCAGAAGAGGACCAGGAGCATTGCGGCCGGATGCCCCTTGATTGCGAAGAGCGCCCCCATGGACATGATGAGGATTTCGGCGACCTTCGTCCACACCATCACGACCTTCTTTGAGACGCGGTCCGCCAGGTATCCTGCCAGTGCGGAGAAGAGGAGATAGGGCAGGCAGAAGCACGCACCCGCCATGGAGAGGAAGGCGGCCGCCGAGGAGCTCTCCGCGCCAAGCGCAAGGGAGACGTGGCAGATGACCAGGAGCTTGCAGACATTGTCGTTCAACGCCCCCAGGAAAAGCGTCGCCAGATAGGAGACGAAGCCAGGTTTTGCAAGACGGCTCTTCATCGTGGCATGGGGGGGCGCGGGGCGCCGAAGCCCAGGAAGCAGTCTTCGGGATAGGTGATCTTCCGGTTGCAGGAGGAGTTCTCCAGCAGAAGAATCCGCGACTGGGGAAGAAGGGCGCGGACGAGGGACGCGTCGTCGCTGAAATCCCCGGGGGAGTCGTGCCAGCGGCTGTATGCGCCAATCAGGACTTCGCGCCTGAACACCTGGGGCGTCTCTGCTCCACGGAGGGATGGACGCGCGGGAGTCGAAAGAAGCTCCCCCTCCGGGGAGACGCAGTGGATTGTGTCGGCGACTGGATGGACTGGAACAACGCCGTCGGCGCCGCTCTCCACCAGACGGCGCCAGCACGAAAGCAGCAACCCGTAGGTCGCCAGCGGCCGGGCCGCGTCATGAACCGCAATCCACGGAGACGAATTGCCGGACTCCGCCAGCGCACACAGGCCGTTCCAGACAGACTCGCTGCGGGACGCGCCGCCAGGCGCCCACAATACATCCACCTGCGGAGGCAGCAACCCCTCCAGCGCACAACGGCACTTTGTCGAGACGACGAGGCGCACGCCGGCGCCCAGGATGTTCCCCAAACAACGCGCGAATATCGGCTCCCCGTCACCCGCAAGCCTGGACAAAAGCTTGTTGCCACCAAAGCGACAACCCGACCCTCCGGCCGCAACAACGACGGCGATGTCCGGAATTGTCGCAAATTGTTCATTCATCCTATCTCTTTCTCCTGCTCTTCCTGCCGTGGATGTGGTCGATCATCCCTGTCGCATACATCATGTCCTGGGCTTCGACTTCCTTCGAGTCACGGGATGCCGCCTTGAGCCTTGCGAGGACGACGGCGATCTTCCAGGTTGACAGCAGCGCGTCGATTCCGTCGTGGAAGCCCTTTCCGTAATATGCTGCTCCGAAGAACTGCCGGCTTTCGAGTTTTGCGGCCAGGAATCTCCGATATGGCCCCCATGCGTCCGCGGCCAGTGGACGCCATCTCTCCCCATCGAAGAGCCCTGCCCTTCTGACCGGGATGTCGGGCTGTTCTGGTCCGAATGTGCGCGGATTTCCGAATCCGAAGAGGAATTTGAAGGACTGGGCCGCGTTGTGGAGCCGTGCCTTCATGGAGAAGTCGGGCACCTGCCTGTCGTATCTGAGGCAGTCCAGCATCTCCTGGCGCAGGCGGACCCGGTCAGGCCAGAGGAATCCGATGGACCCCTCGTCGGCGGTGACGTCGCCGAGGGCCTTTTTCAGCATCGTCGGCAGGACGGTCTTCAGCGTCTCCAGGTCGTTGAGGAACGAGGCGCCGAGATAGCGGAGGCGCCTGCACACCAGGAGAAGCGCGGGGACAGGCGCCTGGGTGTTGAGAAGCGCATCCCTGATAAAGTCTGCGATGGCCTCGACGGCCTCCCGCGTCAATCCGTCAAGCTGCTTTTCCGTGAACGGCGGCGGCAGCGGCGGCATCAGGGGGTCGCCTAGTATCTCCTCCAGTTCTATGCGGTAGTATCCGAGGTTTTCCCCGGAGTCCTGTTGTATGGAGGGGCAGTCGAAGCGGGCGGCGACGGTGATTTCGTCGTCGAATGTCCTCATGAACTCGAAGGGATATGCGCGGCAGGAGATGGTCTTGCACTTGCTTCCGAAGGAGGCGTGCATCTTGCAGCGCACCCCATCCTCCAGGAAGACGCACTCCCCCGTCCGCTTGTCCGCCTTCAAATAGGAACGCCCCCCAATCACCGAATAGCACTGGAGCTTCTGGTCCGACGCACGGCGCCAGGGAAGCTTCGATATCGCCTCAATCTCCAACGACGAAATCGGAATCAGGAACCGACGACAGCACCGCCCACACTGCTGGCACTTGTAACGCTGTGTGGCTAGACGAATCACGGCTGCAATCTGAAGTGGAAACGGGACAATGTGGCGGATTGGAGGAACAACGCGGAGGGACGCGCCCTGGCCGTGGGACAGGGCGGAGCGCAGGGGTGGACATCAACCCCGGCACCCCGCCCCTGGGGCCTAGCGGGCGGGAGCCTCGATGACGTCGAAGCCCGTGAAGGGCCTGAGGACTTCGGGAACGACCACCGACCCGTCCTCACGCTGGAAGTTCTCCAGCATCGCGCAGACCACGCGGTCGGTAAGGCCGGTGGCGCTGATTGTGTGGACAAAGCCCTTGCCGCCATTGCCGTCCTTGTAGCGGATGTTGAGGCGGCGGCTCTGGAAGTCGGTCAGGTTCGAATTGCTGGTGACCTCACGGTATCCGTTGTAGCCCGGGAACCAGGCCTCGCAGTCGTATTTCTTGTAGGCGGGAGCCCCAAGGTCGCCAATGCAGACGTTCACCACGTGGTAGGGGACGCCAAGCTGCTGGAGGAGATACTCCTCGTTGGCAAGGCACTCCTCGTGGCACTTCGGAGAATCCTCCGGACGGCAGAAGATGATCTGCTCGACCTTGTGGAACTGGTGGACGCGGAAGATGCCGCGGGCCTCCTTGCCGTAGGAACCCGCCTCGGTGCGGAAGCAGGGGGTGTAGGCGGTCAGGCGCTCGGGAAGCCTGGCGGCGTCCATCACCTCGTCGGCATGGAATCCAACCAGCGTCTGCTCGGCCGTGCCGATGAGGCAGAGGTCTTCGTTGCCGATGGGGTAGATCTGGTCCTTGAAGAATGGCAGGTATCCGGTTCCGAAGAGGGTGCGGGACTTGGCCGCGCAGGGGGACATCATCATCGTGAAACCGCGCTTGACCAGCTCCTTCTGCGCCCAGAAATACATCGCCTGGGTCAGCATGGCGCCCTTCCCCACCCAGTAGTAGAAGCCGCTCTGGGCGACCTTCGAACCGCGCTGCGTGTCAATGATTCCGAGAATCTCGCCAATCGCCTGGTGGTCACGGGGCTGGAAATCGAAGACGGGCTTCTCGCCGACGACCTTCACCTCGACGTTGTCCGCGTCGCTCTCCCCGTCCGGGGTGTCTGGAGACTGGAAGTTCGGAAGCCAGGTCAGCTTCTCCTCGACCTGCGCCTTCAGCTCGTCCTGGAGCTTCTCCTTCTCCGAAAGCTCGACCTTCATCGCCTTGACCTGCTCCCGCGCCGCGGGATTGCTCTGGCACTCCTTGGAAAGGCGGTTCCGCTCGGCGCGGAGGTCCTCCGTCTCACGGACAAGCTTCAAATACTGCTGGTCCAGATCGTGCAGCGCATCGATGTCCACATCGTACTTGCGCTTGGCGCAGTTCTCCTTGATCAGCTCGGGATTTTCACGAAGTATCTTGATGTCAATCATTGTTGTTTATTATTCTCCTGGATTTGGAGGAACTCGGGAAACTGGATGCGACCCGGCGGCGCCTAGCCGGCGATGCGCCTGGCCACCGATGCCTCGTAGGCGTCGAAGTCGCCGACGGAAATCTGGGCGACGCCCTCGGCGATTGCCGCCTCGGCGACCTTCCGCGCCACGTGGGGCACGACGCGCGGGTCGAAGGGCTTCGGAATCACATACGACTCCTTCAGCGGATCCGCGCCGTCGAAGAGACCTGCCGCCGCATCCCCGGGATACGCCGCCACAAGGGCTTCGCGAACCGCACCCTCCACGGGCATGCGGGCAATCTCCGCCAGCGCGTATGAGGCGGCCATCTGCATCCCAGGCGTAATGTCCTTCGCACGGACATCCAATGCGCCACGGAAAATCCCGGGGAAGCCAAGGACGTTGTTGATCTGGTTCGGAAAGTCGGTGCGCCCGGTGCCGACGACCGCGGCGCCCGCAGCCTTCGCTATCTCTGGCATGACCTCGGGAACGGGATTCGCCATCGCAAAGACCACCGCGCCAGGAGCCATGGAACGAACCATCTCCTCTGTGACGCAATTCGCAACGGAACAACCCAGGAAGACGTCCGCGCCCCTCATGGCATCCGCAAGGCAGTGGATGTCAGTGCGGGTCGTCCCCAATGCACGCTTCGAGTCGTTGGACGCATTCTCACGGGTGATGACCCCCTTGGAGTCGCAGACGACTATGTTCTCACGCTTGACACCGGCCTGGATGTAGAACTCAAGGCAGGAGAGCCCCGCAGCGCCGGCGCCGTTGCCGACGACCTTGAGGGACGAAAGGGGCTTCCCGGTGAGGAGCGCCGCGTTGAGGAGCGCAGCCAGGGAGATGATGGCGGTGCCGTGCTGGTCGTCGTGGAAGACGGGGATTCCCATGCGCTTCTTAAGGGTGGTCTCCACCTCGAAGCACGCCGGAGCTGCAATGTCCTCCAGGTTGATGCCCCCAAAGGAGGGCTCCAGGGTCTCGACTGCCGCAATCAGCTTCCCGGCATCCGTCTTCCCGTCCTCACGGAAGACCTTGCCCAGGCAAATCGGGACTGCGTCAATGTCGGCAAAGCGCTTGAAGAGGACGGACTTGCCCTCCATGACTGGGAGCCCCGCCTCGGGGCCAATGTTGCCAAGGCCCAGAACGGCCGTGCCGTCGGAGACCACCGCCACGGTGTTGCCCTTGCCAGTGTAACGGTAGACTTCCTGCGGAGATGCGTGGATTTCAAGGCATGGCTTCGCAACGCCAGGAGTGTAGGCAAGGGAGAGGTCGTGTTGGGTCGCACAGGGCTTGGACGCCCTGACCTCCAGCTTCCCCGGGACGGGGGTGCTGTGGTATGACAATGCTTCTGCGTTGAGGTCCATTGATTCTTGGTCTCCGCTGGGTGAATAAGGTGCCGCACCACCCTGTGCAAGCACAGGTCGGTTACTATAAATTGCATTGCCAACATTGCGCATGGGATTATATTATGCGGAATTGCCGCGGGACACAAGGTAAACAGGCTCCAAGTCGCTGGAGACAAGCCCGTTTCACATGACGCCACGCAAGAGAGAACGGGGACGCACGCCACCGCACAGGACGGCGCCCCAATCAGTCGATTTAACTCCAACCCACACAGGAAGACAACCAGAATGAACGAAGAATATTTGCGCCAGGCAGTCGCCAAGAGCAAGGAAATGTGCGCGGAACGCGGAGAGACCTTCGACCTCAGGCTCTTCATCACGGGAGTCTCAAAACGCGCTGTCCAACTTGGAAAGGGATACCGCAGGCTCATCCCGCTCACTCCGGGCGATGACACCCCCCTCCTGGATCTCGCACTGCGCGAGGTCGCGGCGGGTAAGATCATCATCGAAAAGGGAGACTACCATGCAATCGAGCAGGCGGAGCGCGAGAATACCGAAATCGCATCCGTCAACGACTAGGCATCTTCCACATACAGCACTCAGGGAATCCCCGGCCGCACCACGCGACTGGGGATTTTTTCTTTTCACCCGTCACGCAGAAAGACACAGGCTCCTCCCCCGACCCCTGATGAGGCAACCCCGCCGAAATCGGCCACTTCCTGATAGACGCACCCACCCACGATTGTCCGCACAAAGATGCTACTTTTCATCACAGGCTCCCCATCGGCAGGAGACCTGCCGGGTGCCTCCGCCTCCTGTATATTACTTGAGGGATAGAATCCAGGAGATCGCTTGGCAATACACCATGTCTGCGTGTTCTCCTTCTCTTCTCCGATGAATCCGGAAACACCCCTTCAAATCGGAACGCACCTAATAAACTGCATGCAAATGGCCGTCATGCCATTTAATCAATTATTCGCTAAGACAGCTTCGCGGATTCAGGGATGAAAAGACTCCTTTCAATTGTACTTGTATTGATGCTGGCCTGTCAGTATTATGCCATTGGCTATCAGGCAGGAGGCATGAATGCCAAGTATGGAGCCTACACCGGCAATCATGCAGTTGGAAAGGAGGATGTTTTATTTCAGGAACACCTTTCTGAGGCAAGGGACAGATTCAATATGTCCTGGGGTGAGTTTCTGCATAGCCAGGAATATGGAAAAGCCCTTTCAAAGTATGTGGCCGGCCTCAATTTGGCAGAGGACATTACACAGGACAGAATCGTTCAATGCTCAAGACGCCTGAATGAATTGTTCAGCAAGTATAGGAATGCGTGGATTTCAAGACACCGGGCGAAATTGGCAACTACAGGAAGCACAGTAAAGCTTACTGCGCTGGTCAATGGAGAGGGATGGGTTGCCTTCCAGGGGACAATTAGGGAGATAGACGATTCTTCTGTAACCCTTGCCCTAAGGGATCGGGTTAGGAAAATCCCGTTTGATTGCATCGCGCCGCAGCAGTTGCGATTCTTTTCAAAAGCAAAGAATGAAGAGTATAATTCCACTATTAACGAAGCTTTTGGCAACCTGATAGGGAAACATGGCAACGAAAAGCAGGAAATCGAGAGGCTCGAGCTTGCTCTCAAGGAGTATGACAAGGATATCAATTTCCAACTTAAACAGAAGTATGGAACTTCAGGAGATGGATTAGAGCATTCGGAAGAATTACTACGATCGGAGACAAGAAAAGCAGAGGCTGAAGCCGCAATTCTGGATTTAAGGGAATCCCAGGCATTCTTCCAGTCTCTCCATGACACTCTTTCTTCATTTGGTTTGATTGATATATCGGATGTCGACGGGAAAGTCAGAGATAGTGATTTAGCGTATACGCATTCATTTGATCTCGGCATTGGAATGCTTAGGATAACGGCAATTAGCGGCTCCTCCCTTAAGAGAGCATACAATGCCTACCTGGGCAAGGGTGCTGACTTTGAAGAGCAATGGTTGAAAAACAGCTTTATCACCTGGCTCGGAGATGATTTGAAGGTGTATTGCAAGGACGGGGAATGGTATGCCTTTTCTGTTGAGGACAATGCGCAGCTGCTTAGGAAGCTTGATGATAAATGGAGTGCCCTAGACAGTTCAATGCCATTTTCTTCTCCTGTTGTAAGCAAGGATAAAGCCATTTCCAATGAAGATGGAGGAATGGGAAACAGCAATAAGGAAGCCAGGGCCATTGCAATGGCCGCAAGGGAGAATGACACTCCCTCCCGTCCCGAAAAGAAGCTTTCCGCAGGATTGGAAGCTGGTCTGGTTTTCTCTTCTGAGGAATTGTCGTCAAATCGTGAATTGGTTTTTGATTATCAAGCAAACGGCTTCACTTGTATGTTTATCATATCAGGCGATCCTCCAGAAGACACATACGAATTGCAATTGGATTGTCTTGGTGGACAAGTGACAACTCGATGGAATTCAGACACTGTCGAGATTAGAAGTGAAATAGACGCGCGGCAATATAGCGGCTCTTCGTTTTACTCCTTTGCTATCGAAGAATCAAATGCACATGCCTTTTTAGTGACAGCTTCTTCGAACGATATCAGGGTATATGTCGATGGCCGCCTGGCTGGCATCTGTACGGGAAGCGGTTTTTATGAGAATACGAGAATCCGCCGTGTTGCGTCAAATACATCATCCATTGCCAACTTCCTTCTGTGGAACAGGAGTTTGTCTAGGGTGGAGGTATATGAGGCCTTCAGGCAG
>ERZ1034873.984-NODE-984-length-11799-cov-7.111546_pt1 | contig 11799 bp, 7 predicted proteins | sample MGYA00520689_ERZ1034873 | MGnify/ENA primary metagenome ERZ1034873 (study PRJEB33766, sample SAMN09781722) | gut metagenome | biome: gut microbiome | host: Homo sapiens | place: Madagascar | study: EMG produced TPA metagenomics assembly of the PRJNA485056 data set...
GACACACGGGGTTAGCTCGTTGATACTGTACTCATTAGAGTGCTTGAGCGAGAACAGAACCTATCTTATCGGTGGGAAGCCCACCTCTATAGGTGGGGGAGGATGTCACAGTAAGAACCATAATTTAGAGTTAATCGCCCTAAATACGTAGCGCCCAGCGCCCAAGCAAGGACTAAAGCCCAAACTTTAGTCTTTGATGTTTTTAAAAGAGCATCCTCTTTAAAAACTTTTAAAGCCTTTGCCATATAGCCAAATTACAAGCTTTAAACAATTGGCGCTAAAATGCGCTTTCACCTGCGTTTTCCCAAGCTTACCAAGCTCCCCTAACTATTTTATTTCTTCCGGTTACCTCTTAATACTTTACCATCTATCACGCCAACTCAGCGTATACGCTTTTTCCTCAGAACTTAGCCCAAGTTAGAAAGTTCACTTTTAAACGTCCCACTTTAATACAAAAAATTACCGCTTTAAAGCTAGGCAAAATAGTTGGTTTCACCGTGGTGGCTTCTAGAGACAAACACGACCCCACAAGAAAACCTTAAGCTAAGCGCCACCAAGCATTTACGACCTAACGCTGCGTAAATCCCCCCTCCCCAAATCTATGGCTAAAACCAAATCCTAGTGCGTTTTGCGCACGCAAAAAAAAAGCATCCTTTACGGATGCTCTTTCTTAGTGACTTCCTCCCCCACCTATAGAGGTGGGGGACTTCTTGCCGAGTTCAGTTAAAATTTAACTTTTAGCTTAGAACTGCTGATCTTCAACCATCTTCTGGTAATCACGTTCATTGTTGTATTCGATCTTAGAGTTATCACGAGCTGCCTTTACGATAAGACTGTTGTCAGTCATCATGTCAGCTTGAGCTAAATAACTCTTAGCGAAGTTTTCTGCAGACTTGCCGTCAGCCTTAACCACCCCAGAAAACGCAATAATGTATGGTGTACCTTCAGCGTTAGCAAACTGAGCCACAGAGAGCTTACCCTGAGGAGCTACTGGCATAGCAAAGAGGTTGTTTAAAACAGCAACATCAACGCTAGCAGTAGCAGTACGATCTAAGGTCTGTTCTGCTGAAACTACAATCTGCTGTGCATCGATATAAGGCTTAAGGCTTGCACCTGCCTTGATATCAGCTAACACCTTATCTGCAACTTCTTTAGCAGCATTAGCAGAGTTGCTAAGAAGAACACGGTCCTTAACTAAAGATTCAACTTCTTCGAACTTCTTAGGAGCTGGAGCTACGTATTCATCTACGTGTACTACTAAGAGAGCGTGTTCGCCGATATCGATGACATCAGAGTTTACATTGCCTTCGATGAAATCACGATTAAAGAGAGCAGCTTGCACCTTATCCACGCCAAATGGAACCGGAAGGTCGGTACCACCGTGGACGATATAATCGCTTTGTTCAATCTTAATGAGAGGAGTTTCCGCCCCTTCATTAGCAGAATTAGCTGCTACATCAAGTGAATCAGGGTTTTCATAGCTCTTATCAGAGATGATCTGACGCTTATCAAGGAAGAGTTCACCGCTCATTTCCTTAGTGTAGCGATCAATTACGTCAGCTTTAACGTTGGCAAATTCTTTGTGATAGCTTGGTTCAACCTTAACTAACTTAATTAAATGCCACCCGAACTGAGAATTTACTGGAGCTGAAACGTCATTAACATTAGCTAACGCAAACGCAGCTTTTTCAAAAGAAGCATCCATATTCCCTAAAGAGAATGCAGGAAGCACCCCACCGTTATCCTTTGATGAAGGATCTTCAGAATATTCCTTAGCTAAGGTAGCAAAGTCAGCGCCAGCTTTAAGCTTAGCGTCGATATCATTAATCTTCTTTTCTGCATCATCGCCAGTAACTAAGATATGAGCAACTATGCGCTTTTCTGGAACGGTATAGATTTCTGAATGAAGGTTAAAGTACTTTTCAAGGTCAGCATCGGTATATTTTACGAGTGGCTGTAAATCATCAGCCTTAAGGAAAATATATGACACCTTCATCTTTTCAGGTAAGAGATAATCATTTTTGTGTGCTTCGTAGAAAGCTTTTTCTTCTTCCGCAGTAGCACTTACCGCTTTCTTGAAGGTATCAAGATTAAGGTTAATAGTACGGAAAGTACGCTGTTCAGCTAAAAGACTAGCTAAAGCAGTAGCCTCTTTTGGTAATACGAAGTTGTTTTCTAAAATGGTACGAAGATATACTTCACGAGCCAAATCACTTCTAACGGCCTGACCAAAGCTTTCAGGTGAATAACCAGCACGAGAAAGCACCTGACGGTACTGTTCGTTGCTAAATTGACCATCAACCATGAATTCTGGCATCTTAGAAATCTTGTATTTTACGAGATCGCTATGAATATCAATACCTTCTTTGAACATATGATCAGCTAATACCTGGTCATTAATCATTGATTCTAAAGTTTCGCTACGCAAAGAGTTAAGAAAATTGCGATCCTTTGACTGTTCAATGAACTGGTCGCCATATTGGCGTTCCATCTGGTTGCGCTTGATTCTAAATTGGTTTTCCAATTCAGCATTCTTAATAGACACCCCATTAACCTTCACTGGGTCAAAGTTGGTCTTTGGCATGACATAGCTACCTACGCCTGCGATTGCAAAGGAGATGATGATTAAGAAGAAAATCACCTTCGCAACCGGGCCGGTGGCCCCTTCTCGTAACTTATCAGTTAACATTAAAAAAAACTCCAGTCGCAAAGCTTAGGCAGGATTGCTGTCGGCAAACAAAAGTCACCGACTTTGCACCACGTAAACCAACAGAAAACTTAAACCTGTAAAACTAACGTGGTTCTGCATCAAAAAGCTTAATAACTATCAAGAAAACGCCCGCGAACGGGCCAAAAAAAATAATTCGCATTATATAACGAAAAGCGCACCATATGTGCGCTTTGAACGGAAACTTTTGGGGAAAATTCCACAAAAATCAAATTTTTTCGGCGTAAAATCAGTCCACTTAAGTCTTCGTGTACCTAAATTACGCTTTTAAGCAAAACTTAATCCGCAGATGAAGCTTACTTATTTACTGCATCACGCAACATCTTGCCAGGTCTAAATGCAGGAACACGACAAGCTGGTACATGAACCTTTTCCCCAGTCTTTGGATTGTGACCTTCACGTTCGCTACGTTCTCTAACGATAAAATTACCAAAACCTACGAGTAAAACTTCATCACCCTTAGATAAGTTTTCAGTAACAACTTGCACAAAAGCAGAAAGAACCTTTTCAGCTTCCTTTTTGTTTACTTCGGCAACTTTTGCCATTTGGTCAATTAACTCAGCCTTAGTCATATTTATTCCTCATTGATCGATTGCTCGAAAGTCATTCACGTGTTTTCGGATTCATGAACCACAACCTTCTAAGGTTCATTTGCACCTTCATAATCGAGTTTAAACTCAAAATAAACATGCAGTACCCCATAGTCTGTTGCTTTGTTGTCCAACCTTGTATTCTTAATCCATGCAATTACATAGAAAACTCATCGAATGCTCGTAACATTATTGAAAATAATTGAAAATATTTAATCGCTTCTACTTCGACACCTAACTAAAACAGTTAATGCAACACTCCTTACCTTAGACTTGAGGCCTTTTATAGTTAGATGTCATGTAAAATATTTCCATTACATCATTATATAAACCACAGACTAGGTATAGAGAACTTAATATTGCAAAGTCTCATGTCTTATAGACCAAAAATATTTTTCACCCTTCAAGTTTAAAATCTTGTTTAAACATCTAGGTGATTACTAGCTTAAATGAAATTATTAAGATTCAAGGCCTTGGATGATTTCATTGTATCCTTATGAGTTTTACAGACAATATAGGCCATTCTGTTTTTAAATATGGATCACTAAATTCTTATATTTTCTTCATTTTTTTATAATTTACTCAAGTTTCCCACATAGGAAACACACACAAAACTAGTACCCAAGCGGTCTAGAGGCTCTTTGTGCATATATATGAGGGTAAAAGAGCCCCAAAATACTTTTTACTTTTATTAAATCTTCAACTAGAACGTATGTTGAGGATTTTTCTGCCTAACAACACTTTAAGCTGTGGTTTCACAATTAATTTCACACTTTTTACGCTCTTTCAGTACGGTTTTTGTAATTCCTTCTCAAATCTACTAAATATTTAACGATTTTCGTACTCAACCCCCATGACTTAAACTAAGATCTAAAAGGTATTTTGTCTACACAACACCCCATACGCATGCATAAAGTTTTGTCGGAAACGGTAGATAGCCTTATGATTTTAATCCGTTTGTGCTTACAACTTCTTTCATTGGCATTCTTAATCAACACCTTTGTTTTTAAAGGTTTAAATGAAAATGAAATTTGTAGGTCCTTACGCATATAGAAATCACTAAAGACTCACCGCTATACCGTGTATAGCAACTTAACTCAAAAACCTATAATAAAACTTGCTTGCTGTTTTTTTTCTGGTCTTACCAAGGAGTTCAACATGTCGCTGACAAGTAGATTATCCCTAGCCACCAAATTTAAGGTAATGTTTAGCGCTATCTTAATTTTGCTCGCTTTAATCAGCGGTTACTCAATAATGCAGAGCCGCAGTATCAGTAATCAAACCGAAAAGGTTAGTACTGTCTTAGTTCCTGCTCTTGAAAAAATCAATGCCATCACATCTAACTTTAAAGATGCCCGCATTGCTACTTTAAATGCCATCAATTCAACTGAAGCGCGACGTGCATCATTAGTAGAGGCCTATAAACATCATGTTAAAACAGTGCAAGAAAACATCTCTGCTTTAAAAACACTCCTCCCAAGCCAAATTGAAAATTTGGCCCAGATCGATAACCATTTAGCCGAGTACAGTGCTATTTTTTTAAATGAAATTATCACGTTGCCACAAGATCAAAAGAACAAGATGATTCAGCTTCAACAACGTAAACTCGTACCAATTGGTAACAATGTCGACAAAATTCTTTTAGACCTTGAAAACAAGGAAGAAGAAGCAAGTAAACAAATGATGGCTCAAATGCGTAAAGACGTAAGCCCACTTAAGATTAGTGTGCTCGCAGCTATCGCTATTTTATTAACTGGCTATTTCATTTGGACTCTTTCTTCTTACATTGAAAGACGCCTTAAAACTTTAGGTGTTGCTTCGGAAAAAATGGCCAGCGGTGATTTAACCGTGGAAATTGAAAACGAAGGTAACGATGAAATCACCAAGCTTGCTAATAACATCAAGAGTTTGGCTCAATGCTTAAAAGAAACCGTATCTACCATGGTTGACAATTCTTGCACTTTGTCTGATTCATCAGTAGTACTTAAGAACGCAAACGTCACCATCTCTCAGGCTAGCGACACGGTGCTTACTCAGGTTATCTCAGTTAGCACTGCGGCTGAAGAAATGGTTTCTGTATCTGGTGATATCGCGCAAAACTGTAACCTCGCCGCTACCCGTTCTGATGAAACCCATGCTATCACCACTGAAAGTATGGACCTAGTAAAAAACACTGTTGAAAGCATCTTGCGCCACAGTCAAAAGACGCAAGAAGATGCAGAAATTATCAAGAAACTTGGCGAACAAACTCAAAAGATTGATGGTATTTTGTCTACTATTCAGGACATTGCAAGCCAAACCAACCTCCTAGCTTTGAACGCTGCCATCGAAGCTGCTCGTGCCGGTGAACATGGCCGAGGCTTTGCGGTTGTAGCTGATGAAGTACGCGCCCTTGCGTCACGTACTAGCGATTCCGCTAAGGAAATCAGTGAAATGATTAGCGGTGTACAAAACGATGTGCAAAAGGCTAGCACTTCGATTACCCAAACTGTATCCGAAATGGAAACCATTGCCCGTAACTCCGAACAGGTACAAAACACCCTCGAAAACATTTCTAATAAGATTGATGAATTTAACTCCCAGATTCGTCAAATCGCAACCGCAACTGAAGAACAAACTGCTACCTCTTCTGAAATGTCTGCTAATATCCAAAAGATTAGTGAATTCACTCAAAAGATGAATGATCAGGCCAAGGGCGCATTATCATCTGCTGGTGGGATTGAAGATATTTCTCTTGAAATCATGGATAGCACCCGTAAGTTTAAACTTCCAGAAGTCCAAACTTCTGATAAGGAATTAAGCCTTACCCCAGAAGCTAACTAAGCTTAACTAAGCTTAAGCTTAAACTAAAACCTCCTAAGCCTTAGGCTAGGAGGTTTTTTCATGCCCCTAATTGATGCCCCTTATTCTTACCTTGGGCTCTGTTCGCTGTAGCCAAGTTTAAAATTTACACCAATTATATGGACTCTATCGAGTAAAAAAAACACAAACCCCAGCAGTGCTGGGGTTTTAAAAAAATCTAACGTTGCGTGTATGAACTACTCATAAATATGTTCTTTCACGCAAAGTTTTGGTTTCTAGCTACTCTTTTATGCAATATGCATTAGGTATGCATTGAGGTATTAAGTTTTTGGTTTCGCTTACGCCGACTATATTTATCATCGATTACTCTAACTTAGTGCTATGCTAGCTTAGAGGCTTTAAGAGCCCTCTAAGCTTACAATTGGCCTTACTCTTCCGAGTTAAGGTCGTCACTTGCAGTACTATTAGTCTTAAGCTTGGCCAGCTCTTGCGCAGCATCTGCTAAACTCTTCAAGAACACAGAGGTTAACTCATCTTTCATTTCTTGCACAAGTTTATCGCTCTTAGACGCAGTTTGCGACGCAGTTTGCTTCTTGCGACGTGGTAACTTAACCTTATCTACCGGATAAACCAAAGCGTGTTCTAACACGTCTTCAATCTTCTCAACTGGGATAATTTCAAGCGCATCCTTAGTTGAATCAGGTACTTCTTCTAAGTTCTTTACATTGTCCTTAGGAATAAGCACAGTCTTCACTCCAGCACTCTTAGCTGCGTAAAGCTTTTCTTTAAGCCCACCAATAGCGAGAACTTCCCCACTTAAGGTAATTTCCCCGGTCATAGCAACATTGTTCTTAACTGGGTTACCGGTAAAGGCACTAGCGATAGCAGTAGTAATTGCAATACCCGCGCTTGGACCATCTTTTGGTACTGCGCCTTCTGGGAAGTGTACATGCAAATCTTTCTTGCGGAATGATTCTTCATCGATTCTAAGCTTATCTAGACGCGCGCGCACCAAGGAGAATGCTGTTTGCACAGATTCCTTCATCACTTCACCGAGCTTACCGGTGCATACGCAGCGGCCAGAACCAGCCATAGTTACAGATTCTACACTTAAGAGTTCGCCCCCAACGGAAGTGTAGGCTAAACCGTTTACGATCCCGACTCTAGTCCCGTCCTGGGTTGAAGTATGTTCAACTTGCACCGGCCCTAAATATTCAGGGAGATTATCCGGGGTAAATTGCACCGCCTTAACTTCACCGTTACTTTGTAAAATCTTGTTCACCGCTTTACGGCATAATCTTGCGACTAAACGTTCAAGACTACGCACCCCAGCTTCTGCCGTGTAGTTTCTAATCAACATGTGGCAAGCTTCGTCGGTGATTTCAACTTCACCTTTATGTACGCAGTTACGTTCAAATTCTTTTGGAATAAGATGTTCACGTAAGATGTGCATTTTTTCATCTTCGGTGTAGCTACTAAGCTTGATGATTTCCATACGGTCAGCAAGAGCTGGTGGAATCTTCATGCTGTTAGAAGTAGCGATAAACATCACGTCAGATAAATCAAAATCTACATCGAGGTAGTTATCACTAAAAGCGTTATTTTGTTCAGGATCTAAGACTTCAAGCAAAGCTGATGATGGATCACCATGGTATGAATCAGTCCCAATCTTGTCGATTTCGTCTAACAAGAATAATGGATTGCGCACGCCGGCTTTAGCGAGTTTCTTAATAATCTTCCCAGGCATTGCCCCTAAATAGGTACGGCGGTGCCCACGGATTTCTGATTCATCATGCATCCCACCAAGCGCTGCACGCACATATTCACGGCCAGTAGCTTTAGCGATAGAGCGGCCTAATGAAGTTTTACCTACCCCTGGAGGGCCAACGAGACAAATAATAGGCGCACGGAGACGATCGGCACGACTTTGTACAGCCAAGTATTCCATAATGCGTTCCTTGACCTTTTCTAGACCGTAATGGTCTTCATCAAGGATCTTAGCTGCCTTCACCATATCGCGGTTTAAAACTGAAGTTTTATTCCACGGCAAGTTGATTACAGTTTCTACGTAGTTACGTAAAACTGCACTATCAGGACTCATCTTAGGCTGCATAGACAGCTTTTTAATTTCGTTTTTAATCTTTTCAAAAACCGCAGATGGCATGCCGGCATCTTTAGCCTTTTGTAATAGGGTTGCATCTTCTTCGTCGCCACCCATATCTTCAATCACAACTTCGCCGTCTTCACCTTCAGTCATCACGCCGGTTTTACGGTTTTGCTGTCTCAGTTTATTCATTTCTTGACGTAAAGCTTTGAGCTGTTCGTTTAAGAAATACATCTTTTGATTGTTATCAATGCTGTTGCGAGCGCTTAACTTGATTTCATCCATCATGCGCTTTTGGAATAAAACTTTTTCCAGCATTGACATGACTTGAGCCGCACATGCATTAGCACTAGTTTGCGCTAAATAAACTCGACGGGTATCAAGGTCTGGCTCTAAGAGACAAGCGATAAGGTCACAGCATACTAATAAGCTCGATTCTTTACGAACGATTGCAGCCTTTTCTGGAGAAATGGTATCCTTCATCGTGCAGTATTCGGCAAAAGAACGAAGCACTTCAACGCGCATCTTACGCAATAATTCTGGATCGAGACCAGCTTCCAAATCAGGAACGTGGTAGAATGCGTTAAACATAAAGCTTTTCACATTATAGCTGCTATCGAGAGTAGTATGTTCAACTACATCATCTAAAACCACACGGCTTTCTGCCACAATGACGAAGCGCGCCGTACCATCAGGAAAGACAATACGATCTGCTACCGTACAAAGCACTGCGGTACATTTTTTAACTTCAGCATTAGACAGTGTTGGGTAGCAAACTGGGTCGGTTTCAATCAAAATAAAATGATCTTCACGCTTTCTAAGCTTGCCGAGAACCTCAGCATACTCCGCCATAGGAAGTAGCATACCTTCAGAATGCGGTAGATAGATTCCGTCATGCGGAATAAGTACACATGATTCCTTGTTTAACTTTTTTTTCATAAATTCGTCTTTATTCAAACTTTAAAAACAGCGGATCCCCCGCTTGGCGCCCCTGTATGCCGGCCATTTTCATGGCAAATATTCAGCTTACAGCGGTCGTAAAAATAATACGGTCGGGAAATTTTAAAACACCTAAAGTATTTTGGCAAGACTAGCGCCATAAGCGCGCGTTCGTTCGAAGCATCCATAGCCACTTAATACGATTATTGATTTAAATTTCCACCGAAACTTAGATACAAAAGGGACTTGGTGTACCCAAATCCCTCTTAAAATTTTAGTGCTTAAGCCTATTGCCTAACCATAAACTCCAAGCCATTTACTTTAGACCAAACCTAACATTAGTGGCCAGAGCTTTTATTAGCCCTTGTTAATGCTTAATACGCCCGAGAGCCAAACCATCACGGTCAAACACATCAGGCTCGATTTCTTTTTCCACCACATCCTTAGTGATAACTACGCGACCAACTTCGCTTCTAGACGGCAAATCGTACATAGTGTTGAGTAACAACCCTTCTACGATTGAACGTAAGCCACGTGCCCCAGTATGGCGTTCGATAGCTTTGTCGGCAATAGCGCCTAAAGCTTCAGGAGCAAATTCGAGTTTTGCCCCACCAAGCTTAAACATAGCTTGGAACTGACGAGTAATTGCGTTCTTAGGTTCGCTTAAGATACGTACGAGCGCATCTTTATCAAGTTCATCCAAACAAGCAATTACAGGCAAACGGCCGATAAATTCAGGGATCAAACCAAACTTAGCTAAATCATCTGGTTCCACGCGGGACAACTTTTCACTCAAGGTCATGGTATCGTTCTTGCCGTACACCGCCGCCCCAAAACCAATACCTGAGTTCTTATCAACGCGCTTTTCTACAATCTTATCAATACCCGCAAAAGCCCCACCACAAATAAAGAGGATCTTTGAAGTATCAACCTGAATATATTCTTGTTGAGGATGCTTACGTCCGCCCTGAGGAGGTACTGAAGCAATAGTCCCTTCAATCAGCTTTAACAAAGCCTGCTGTACCCCTTCACCACTTACGTCACGAGTAATAGATGGGTTTTCAGACTTACGAGAAATCTTATCGATTTCATCGATAAAAACAATCCCACGTTCAGCCTTCTTTGGATCGTAATCGCATTTTTGCAAAAGCTTCTGGATGATATTTTCTACGTCTTCACCTACGTAACCTGCTTCGGTTAAAGTCGTAGCATCCGCCATTGCAAATGGCACATCCAAAAATCTAGCCATGGTCTGAGCTAATAATGTTTTACCCGAACCAGTTGGGCCGATTAAAAGAATATTGGATTTACCAAGTTCAACCCCATCATATACGTCGCCTACCATCTGTCTCTTGTAGTGGTTGTAAACCGCTACTGAAAGGATGCGTTTAGCTTTATCTTGACCAATTACATATTGATCAAGTTCTTCACGAATATCATGTGGAGTAGGTAAAGAGTTAATATCTTTATCTTTACGATTACCAGCACGCTTTTCATCCTGAGAAATAATCTGGTTACAGAGTTCTACGCATTCATCACAAATGTAAACTCCGCTTTCACCTTTAATTATTTTGCGAACCTCATGCTGAGACTTACCGCAGAAGGAACAGCATAGGCCTTTTGCACCGCCTTTGCTGCCACCGTTTGTAGAACCTGCCATGAATAACCCTTTATGTTCTATTCTTATTCTTAACTAATCTTCAATTAGGCGTAAAGTAAAACTTAAACGTTCACCACGCCAATTAAAGCTTCAATAGCATTTTATAAAAGTTTGTGACTCTTAATCAGCTTTACCAAGACCTGCATCAGGACGCTTGGTCAACACTTCATCGATCAACCCAAATGCCTTAGCTTCTTCAGCTGAAAGGAAGTTGTCACGATCTGTCGCCTGAACAATTTCTTCGTAACTTCTGCCAGTATGTAAAGCTAATTTACGATTCAATTCTTCTTTAATACGTAAAGTTTCACGCGCATGAATTTCAATATCAGAGGCCTGGCCTTTAAATCCACCTAATGGCTGATGGATCATAATACGTGAACTTGGAAGTGCATAACGCTTACCAGGAGCCCCACCAGAAAGGAGGAAAGAACCCATTGAACATGCTTGCCCTAAGCACAAAGTACATACATCTGGACGAATGAACTGCATGGTATCGTAGATACTCATCCCTGCAGTTACCACCCCACCTGGAGAGTTGATGTAAAGGTAGATGTCTTTATCAGGACTTTCGGATTCAAGAAACAGAAGCTGAGCCACAATTAAGTTAGCCATGTTATCTTCTACTTCACCGGTCAGAAAAACAATTCTTTCCTTAAGAAGGCGTGAGTAAATGTCATATGAACGCTCGCCTTTTGCGGTTTGTTCAATTACGTAAGGTACCAGCGCAGCCTTTTCTGCTGCCTCGCTGTTATTTCCAAAAAACATATCTAACGACACCTGTCCTGTTTCAATTCATAAACTTATATCTAAATTCAGCCTATTATAAACAAAAAACTCTATTCTTAGCAGTACTTATATTATTTCACAGTCTGATATGTGAATTTAATGCTGATTTTAAACAATTCGCCGACTGCTCCCACAGGCAAGCCCGTGGGGTTCTGATTGAAGTGTAGCTTGTAATCGTACACCATTTTCA
>ERZ1034873.985-NODE-985-length-11786-cov-6.057540_pt1 | contig 11786 bp, 13 predicted proteins | sample MGYA00520689_ERZ1034873 | MGnify/ENA primary metagenome ERZ1034873 (study PRJEB33766, sample SAMN09781722) | gut metagenome | biome: gut microbiome | host: Homo sapiens | place: Madagascar | study: EMG produced TPA metagenomics assembly of the PRJNA485056 data set...
TATATTCAGTCTTATCAACATAGATAAAGTTCTCTAAAGTAAAATCTATAAATGAACCTGTTGAGCTGATATCTTTCATATGTATTATCTCCAAACCTTATTCTAGATTATATATTGAAAAGCAATTTTTTTCTTTTATCAGTGACAAATTATGGATGGATCAAGACAGTGCAGAAAACAACTTATATCCTGTCTCATAAGACCTTTTCTCTATCTTAAAGTTTAACATTAAGTTCAAAACTTCTACTTAAACATAATGCTCTCTTAATAATGTGAGGATTAGCAACAGAACAGATGCCATTAGCAATAAAGGTTGGCACCATTTATGGTGAACATAAATGATGAATCTTTTCTTACTACGTATTTCTAAAATTAAAAGCTCCAACCAAAGATCGTACATTTGGTTAGAGCTTTTAGATGCGAGTCCTTCCACTCAATGAAAGAACAGCATTTTTATATTTTTAAAGCTTAAGTCTACTTCTTAGCTTCTTCTTTTGACTCAGTCTCAGCCTTAGAAGCTGGTTTTTCAATCTTTAATAACTGAACATCAAAGATTAAAACAGAGTTTGGTTTTACAATCTGTGAAGCACCATTCTCTCCATAAGCTAGTTTTGATGGGATATAGAGGATGTACTCTGAACCTTCGTTCATTAACTGTAAACCTTCGATCCAACCTTCAATCATGTTCTCTAATGGGAACTCGATAGGCTTTTTAGACTCGTCAAAAGTTACACCATCAATGGTTGTGCCTTTATAGGTTACAGTGATCTTGTCACCCTTCTTAGCGGTCTCACCTTCACCCTGCTTTACAACCTTGTACTGTAAACCAGAAGTAGTAGTTACAACACCATCTTTCTTTGAGTTAGCAGCTAAGAATGCTTCACCTGCCTTTAAGTTATCTTCAGCTGATATCTTCTGTTCTTGAGCAATCTTTTCCTGGATCTTTGCATCAAGATCTTTTAATACTTTTTCAATCTGTGCTCTGTCTAATGCTGAAGCGCCGTTTACACCATCAGTAAAGCCTTCGATTACTTTTTCAGCAGAGATTGGGCCGATTAACTGCTCCTGACTCTGCTTCATCTGAGCTACATACTCGCCTAAAGAAGCGCCGATAGCATAGGCGGCCTTCTCTTCAAAAGAGCTCTTATCATTTAGAGCTGCAGTTGCTGTAGCATTTGCATTAACAACTGCACCGTTTTTTGAAACTGATACTTCGTGATCGCATGCACTTAAAGATAATACTGATGTTGCCAATACAGTTGCGATGGCAGTCTTTTTTAATAATGTGTTCAAGATAAATCTCCAATGTTTCCTTGAATTCTTTTTTAAAAATGTTCGAACGACTTTACGTTTTGTTGGTACATCTTACCATGTTTTAAGATCTCTAATGTACCATTTTTAATTTTGCCAATTTTGCTTACTTTTACAGCATATGTTGAAGCCAATTCCATGATCTTGTCTTCATTCGCACTTGGTGCTGTAAATAACAATTCATAATCACCGCCACCATACAGACAAAGTTTGTCCTGTATTTTTTCATCAAGGTTGTAAATTGAAAACTCACTGGGCTTTGGCAACTTTTCAACATCGATTCTTGCGCCTACGCAAGAACGCTCTAAGATATGTCTTAAGTCTCCTACAAGTCCATCTGAGATGTCTAAAGCACAGTCTGAGTAATTTACAAGTTTATGAGCAAATTCACATCTGTCAGGAATTATCATGCTCTTTTCATAGCAGTATGAAAAAGCATCTTTTCCATCAATAAACTTATCAAGGCAAATGTTCTTATAACCTAGTTCTACAGCAAGACCTGGCAGACCTAGTGTACCTGTAACATAGATGTCGTCGTTTACTTTTGCCTTATCTCGTCTTAAAGCCTTACCTTTATCTACAAGACCATAAGCACTGATGGTTATGGATAACTCACCTTTAGTAGTATTGCCTCCAATTAGAGGAATATCTACTTTTGAAGCAAGTGAAAATAATCCTTTTGAAAACTCTTTTAAAAAGTCCTCGTTAGCCTCAGGCAGTGTAAGTGATAATGTAAAACAGTATGGTTTTGCTCCCATGGCAGCTAAGTCAGATAAGTTTACCAGCAAAGACTTATAACCGACATAGTAAGGAGAGGTGTTAGAAAAAAAGTGAATACCCTCAATCTGGGTATCGGTGGTGATAGCAAGAGTTTTGTTTTCAGGCAGATTTAATAAGGCACAGTCATCGCCTATGCCTAATTCAATACCAGTACCTCTGTCATTCTGACAGAAGTACTTTTTTATAAGTTCAAATTCACCTAGTGACACTAGTGAGCCTTAAAAGACTTAACGACCTTATCTAACACACCGTTTACGAACTTGTGGCTGTCCTGCTCGGCAAATTCCTTTGCAAGAATAATAGCCTCGTTGATAACTACACGGTATGGAACTTCCTGGCGGTACATCAGCTCAAAGGTACCTAAACGCAACACTGCCTTATCCACCTGATCAAGATCGTCTAATGGACGGCTTAAGTATGGAGCATAAACAATGTCGATATCATGAACATTGTTAATTACACCTGATACTAAATCATGGAAGTAATCAAGATCGGTGCCCTTCATAGGCTGATCTTCTAAAAACTGTTTTTCAATCTCGGTTGGGCTTAAATCAGTTAACTGCCACTGATAGATAGCCTGCATCGCAAAGTGTCTTGCCTTGTGACGCTGAGCTGGTGTTACTGCACCTTCTGTTGAATCCATCTTTTTTAATCCTTTATTGTTTTATTTTAAAGCTCTTATCTAAGTGCTTTATTTAACGCTTTGTTTTATAAATTTAAAGCATTTGTTTATAACTTTTTATAAACTTTTAATTCAGCTTTAATTAAAACTGTTTTACTACATTTACCATTTCAAGTGCAGCAGAAGCAGCTTCAGCGCCCTTGTTACCGGTATGAGAACCTGCTCTCTCTAAAGCCTGCTCTAGAGTATCTACAGTTAAAACACCGTTTGATACAGGAATAGCATACTTTAAGGTTACCTGAGTAATACCCTTAGCACACTCGTTTGCTACAACCTCAAAGTGATAGGTTGAACCACGAATTACACAACCTAAAGCGATGATAGCATCGTACTTTTGAGACTGTGCGATCTTTTCGCATACTACTGGGATCTCAATAGCTCCTGGAACACGTACTAAAGTAATGTTCTCCTCTGGCACCTCACCTTCACGTTTTAAAACGTCTACAGCTCCTTCAACCAGGCGCTCACAGATAAGGCTGTTAAAACGAGATACTACAATAGCAAACTTGCCCTCTCGGCAAGGCTTGTTACCTTCAATTACTTTGATAGACATAGGTTCTCCAAAATTACTTAAAACCGTTCATGAGTAATGCACTCATGGTAATAGCAGAGGACTTGTAGCTCTTGCTATTTGATAAATTATTCTGTTTGCTGTTTGTGGTGTGACCTTTCATGGCGCCATCTTTAGCTAGACTTTGAGTTCCTGCGTTAATGGAGCCGGCTCCTGCCGTAAACAGTCTTTCTAAATATCTAGCTAATACGTCACACTCAAGATTAACTTTATTACCTTCATTAAAGTTCTCAAAGTTTACATTACTTTGAGTATGAGGAATTAAGGTTAATCTAAAGCAGTCACCCTTTATCTCATTTACAGTTAAAGACACACCATCTACTGCTATAGAGCCCTTTGTGGCAATATAGCGTAAAAGCTCATTAGGAGCTTTTATCCAGATGTCATAGGCATCATCCAGTGTATGTCTTGATACTACCGTTCCGATACCATCAACGTGGCCCTGTACAACGTGCCCTCCTAAATGAGTAGACGGGGTACAGGCTAGCTCCAGGTTTATCTTATGCCCTGATGAATAACTGCCAAAACAGGTACATTTTACAGTCTCTGAAGACACATCTGCATAAAAGGCGTTACCTGACATAGCTGTAACTGTAAGACAAACACCATTATTGGCAATAGAGTCGCCTAATTTAACGCGTTCTTTTAATTTAAAAGAATCTGGAGTCTCTACTAAAATCTCGTAACCGTGGCCATGCTTTTTTAAAGCCTTCAGGGTACCTACAGCTTCAACAATACCTGTAAACATCAGTTACCACCTGATAGATAATGTAAGAGCACATCCGAACCGTACTTTTTAGTCTTATATAAGGTAAATTCCTGACACTTATCTAAAGACAGTGCATTCTCAAGATTAAAGGCATTGCGACCGTCTTTACCTAAAACTTTACCTGACATAAAAAGATAGAGTTCATCACAGAAACCTGAGTTAATAAAAGCTGTGGTTAAAATTGAACCAGCTTCAACCATCACACGACGGATTTTTAACTCGCCTAGATATTTTAACAGATATTCAAGATCGATTAGATCATGTCTTAAAGGCATAAAGATGCGAGTTACATGCTCATTAACCACTTTTTCTGTGCCCAAAAGCTCAGAGTCAGTTGTGCCATGAACTAACAGCACTTTGCCCTCTTTAAAGATCCTGTACTTTGTAATATTTAGGCTTGAGTTGGTATCTAAGATCACCTTTAAAGGCTGTCTTAAATACTCTTTATCAATCTTTTTATAGTACTTTTCTTTTAACTCATCATAGCGGACAGACATTAAAGGATCATCTGCAATTACAGTATTTACACCCGTAATAATGCAGTCTGATTTTGCTCTGATATCCTGAACTTTCTGACGAGATTCAGAACCTGTGATCCATTTGCTTGAACCATCCTTTAAGGCAGTTTTGCCATCTAATGACATACCAACCTTTACAGATACGTAAGGGATAGGCCCTGTAATGGATTTCATGAAAGCACGGTTTTGGAATAAAGCTTCTTTTTCTAGTACATGCTGAGTTACTTCAATACCCGCATCACGTAGGATTTTAAAGCCTTTACCGTTTACTTTAGGATTTGGATCATCTGCTGCAGCTACAACTCTTTTGACCTTCAGCTCTTTAAGCTTTAAGGCACAAGGAGGAGTTCTGCCATAATGAGAGCATGGCTCTAAGGTTACATATACAGTAGCACCTTCAACATCGAAAGAAGCATCCTGCAAAGCCATAATCTCAGCATGTGGACAACCAGCTTTATGATGGTACCCCCTGCCGATGATTTTACCGTCACGGACAATGACACATCCTACCGCAGGATTTGGGTAGGATGTATATAAGCCACATGATGCAAGCTTTAGGGCTTGCATCATGAATTTTTTGTCAGTATCTGATACTTGACTCAATGTAAATTTCCTATCTTGAGACTATTAGTCTTTGTATACAGGGAATTTAGCGCATAGAGCCTTAACACGCTCACGGCACTTTAAGATAACTTCATCATTCTGATAGTTGTCTAGAACATCACACATGATTGAAGCTAACTCCTTGATCTCTGCTTCTTTGAAACCACGACGGGTACATGCTGGAGTACCAACACGGATACCAGAGGTGATAAATGGAGAACGTGGCTCACCAGGAACGGTGTTCTTGTTAACAGTAATGAATGCCTTACCTAAAGCAGCCTCAGCATCTTTACCGGTCATCTCTAAACCGATGAAGTCCATTAAGAATAAGTGGTTGTGGGTACCGCCTGCTACAACTTTGTAACCGCGCTTCATAACTTCCTCGGCTAACAACTTAGCATTAGCTACAACCTGCTTCTGGTACTCAACATACCATGGTTCCATAGCCTCTTTGAATACGATAGCCTTAGCAGCGATAACGTGCTCTAGAGGACCACCCTGAGTACCAGGGAAGATAGCTGAATTTAATTTCTTGTAGATAGCTTCGTCGTGGCAGTTTGATAAGATAAAGCCTGAACGTGGACCACCTAATGACTTGTGAGCAGTTGAGGTTACAACGTGAGCATACTCAATTGGGCTTGGGTAAACGCCAGCTGCAACTAGACCTGCAACGTGAGCCATATCAACTAATAAGTAAGCACCAACTTCGTCTGCGATTTCACGAAGTTTCTTCCAGTCAACGATGCCTGAGTAAGCTGAGAAACCGCCGATGATCATCTTTGGCTTGCACTCTAATGCTTCCTTGCGGATTGCATCATAATCTAACTCCCCCTTCTCGTTAACTTCGTAACCTACAGCATGGTAGATTTTACCTGAGAAGTTTACAGGGCAACCGTGAGTTAAGTGACCGCCTGAAGCTAGTGATAAGCCCATTACGGTGTCACCTGGTTTGCACAATGCCTGATATACAGCATTGTTTGCCTGAGAACCAGCATGAGGCTGAACATTAGCATAATCGCAGTGGAATAGCTTGCATGCTCTGTCGATTGCTAACTGCTCCACAACATCAACGTATTCGCAACCGCCGTAGTAACGCTTTCCAGGATAACCTTCAGCATACTTGTTAGTTAGCTGTGAGCCCTGTGCTTCCATTACACACTTAGAAGCATAGTTCTCTGATGCGATAAGTTCGATATGATCTTCCTGTCTCTGGCATTCGCCGCTCATTGCGGTCCATAGCTCTGGATCATATTCTGCGATTGACTTGGCTTTGTTAATGAAGCTCATGGAGTGTTCCTCAGTAGTTATTAAGGTTAGGCACCTTTCAACAGGCACCTTAAAATGAAAGAAAAAACTGTGTGCACATTCTAACATTTTTTTGTGTTGTACATCATAGTTTTTACAAGTTTTCGTATCTTAAATTTGCCAAATAAAAAAACACAAATTACATTCAGTAAGTAAGCCTTTTATTAGTTCTCTGTAGTGAGTAATTTAAGGTGAAAAAGGTCAAATTTTATAAAAAATACCGACTTTTTAAGAAAATTTGCGCCACTTTACTATAAAAATGATAAAATGCGCCAATTCAGTTTTTTGGAGTTAGATTTTGGCTAAATATTCAATATTAGTGGTTAATGGTCCAAACCTTAACCTTCTTGGTACCCGTGAGCCTGAGATCTATGGTCATGAAACCATAAAAGATCTTGAAAATATGCTCAAAAAGGTAGCAGATGAACTTAATGTTGATATTGAATGCTACCAGTCTAATCATGAAGGCGATATCGTCGACAAGATCCAAAATTCCCGCAACAAAGTAGATTTCATACTATTAAACGCAGGTGCCTATACCCATACTAGTGTAGCTATTCGTGATGCGCTTGCAGGTATTGATATGCCATTCTATGAGATTCACATTTCCAATGTTCACAAACGAGAGGAATTTAGACATCATTCATTTCTTTCAGATGTGGCTGTTGGTGTCATTGTAGGTTTCGGACTTGATGGTTATGAGTTTGCTCTAAGAGGCGCTGTTCGTTTCTTAGACCGTAAGCATTAAGATTAGAATCAACTAAATAGGATATTTTTCATGCAAATTGATATTCATAAGATAGCTAAGCTTATCGAAATTGTATCTAAGTCAGATGTATCTGAGATCAACTTAAAGCAAGGCGAAGAAGAGCTTAAGATTACCCGTGAAAAGGCTGTAGCTCAGTCAGTTCAGACCGTAATTGCAGCTCCTGTAGCAGCTCCTGCACCAGCTCCTGTACAGGCAGCTGCAGCGGCTCCTGCTCCTGCAGCAGCACCTGCAGTTTCAGCTGCTCCTGATGCTGCTAAACTTATGAAGTCACCAATGGTTGGTACTTTCTATCGTTCAGCAAGCCCTACTGCAGCTCCTTTCGTTGATGAAGGCGCTTCAGTAAAAGAAGGCGATACCCTGTGCATTATCGAAGCTATGAAGATGATGAACCAGATTCAGGCTGACAGATCAGGTGTTATTAAGAAAATTTTGGTTGAGAACGGTTCTACCGTTGAGTTTGATCAGCCATTATTCGAGTTTGAATAATATAAGGGGTAACCCATAAATATGAAACTTGAAAAAGTTCTGATTGCAAACCGCGGTGAGATTGCTTTACGTATTCTAAGAGCATGCCGTCAGTTAGGTTTAAAGACCGTAGCTGTACATTCAACTGCTGACCGCGATTTATTGCATGTAAAATTAGCTGATGAGGCTGTGTGCATAGGACCTGCAGCTCCTAAAGACTCATATCTAAATATTCCATCAATCATCGCTGCAGCTGAGGCTACAGGCGCTAATGCTATTCACCCAGGTTATGGATTCTTATCTGAGAATGCAGACTTTGCTGAGATGGTTGAAAAGTCAGGCTTTATCTTCATTGGCCCTACTGCTGATACCATTCGTTTAATGGGTGATAAAGTTTCAGCTAAAAAGGCTATGCAGAAAGCTGGCGTTCCATGCGTTCCAGGTTCTGCCGGTGCTTTAGGTGAAGATTTTGAAGAGAACAAACGTTTAGCTAACCAGATTGGTTACCCAATCATCATCAAAGCAGCTGGTGGTGGCGGTGGTCGTGGTATGCGTGTTGTAAGATCTGACGCTGAGTTAGAGGATTCAATCGCTCTAACACGCCGTGAAGCTGACATGTTCTTTAACAACCCTGCTGTATATATGGAGAAGTTCTTAGAGAACCCTCGCCATATTGAGTTCCAGGTTTTATCTGACGGTCAGGGTCATGCTGTATACCTAGGTGAACGTGACTGCTCAATGCAGCGTCGTAACCAGAAGGTTCTAGAGGAAGCTCCAGCTCCATTCATTTCAGAGAAGCAGCGTGAGACTATCGGTTCACGTTGTGCTCAGGCATGTATTGATATTGGCTACCGTGGTGCAGGTACTTTCGAGTTCTTATATGAGAACGGTGAGTTCTACTTCATCGAAATGAACACCCGTGTTCAGGTTGAGCACCCAATTACTGAAATGATCACTGGCGTTGATATCGTTCGTGAAATGATTTCAGTTTGCGCTGGCAACCCATTATCAATCAAGCAGTCAGACATCAAGTTACGTGGACACGCATTTGAGTTCCGTATCAATGCTGAAGATCCTGCTACCTTTATGCCATCTCCTGGTGAGATAAAGTATCTGCATGTACCAGGTGGTCCAGGCGTACGTTGGGACAGCCATGTATATCAGGGCTACAAGGTTCCACCTCACTATGATTCATTAGTAGGCAAGTTAATTGTTTACGATGATGACCGTGAGTTGGCTCGTCTGCGCGGTTTAGAGGCTTTAGATGAATTAGTACTTAACGGTATTAAGACCAACGTTCCTCTACACAAGGATCTGTTAACTGATCCTGTTGAAATCAAGGGCGGTGCAAGCATTCACTACCTTGAGCAGAAACTCGAAGCTGCTAAAGAGCAAAAGAAATAATCTTTTCTCTTAAACTAAAGCGGACCGTTAAGGTCCGTTTTTGTTTTAGTGTTCAGTAAGTTACCCTGATTTGTACTTTCTGCTTGCAATAAGTGCTGAAACTTAAGCAGTTTTAAAGCTTAGCTTTAAGCTAACAACTTTTTAAAGCTAAAAGTCAAAGTCTGTCATTTGAGTATTATGAAGTTTTACTCATTCATTTTAAAGAAAGACTTTAACTTTTAGTTTACGTTACACCACCTTTTACATTATCTGATGTTTTTTCATCAACTAATGTATTAACACTTTTGTTTTAAGGCAGGCAACCATGCTCTATTTCACCTCAGATCTTCATTTATGTCATAAGAACATAATTAAGTATGCTCGTCCTCAGTTTGAGTTTTCAGATGAAGGTCTGCAGCAGTGTGAAGATCTAATGCTAAAAAACTACAATGACGTCATCACCGATGACGACATCGTAGTCTTTTTAGGTGATATAGCTTTCTTAAAGTCTGAATTTAAACCTCATATTTCTGAGTACTGTCATAAGCTTAAAGGCAGAAAGCTCATGCTCAGAGGAAACCACGATACCATTACAGATAAGTTCTTTTTAAGCTGTGGTTTTGAAAAGATCATAGATTACATTCTTTTTGAGAATATCTTTATCTGTCACTATCCTTTATCAGAACCTGATTCAAAAAGAGAAGCTGAGTTTAAAGAGATCTTTGAAGAGAATAACTGCAATACCGTAATCCATGGACATATCCATTCAAAAGAGCCTGACAGCTCTGATGGTATTGTACGTTTTAATATGTGTGTTGATTATGCTCCTAATCATTACTCTCCTGTGCTCTTTAATAACGAGGAGTTAGAGCATTACATTCTAAATGAGATCTTAGGTGAGATTCAGGTTAAAGAGAAAGTAACCTTTAAAGATAAGCTTCTTCATGCTGAGCATCAGGCATCTCAAAGGTTAAAGAGACTGTTTCATTAGCTATAAAATTTAAGAATATCTTTTTCTTATTCTTTAATCTTCTCTATAGCCTATCTAAATAGAAAATTTTCTTCCTGCATTTAACGATGTGGATGAGAGCTGACATTGTGATCTAAGATCAAAAGTCCTGTATAAAATACTATAGCAAGACCTAATGCAGTATAACCTACAATCTTGTGTCCTAAGCTAGATTCTCCGGCACTATTGTTGCCATTACTATCTTTATTGTTGGCGAGAATTTCAGCATTGAAATTGTCACTATTATAGTTAGCGTTCTCACAGATTGCAGCTGCTGAAAGACTACATACCATCTTCTTATATGAAGAGGCCTAAGCATTATTGCCAGATATTGTAGAGCAGGCGGTAAGCATGATCATAGTACAGATCATTGTGGTTTTGCTGTACACTTAAAGATTTGTCTAAAAGTTCGTTTAACCATACTTTTACCATAATAATTTACAAACAACTGTGGGTGCTATTGTTCACAATACTTTGACAAAAAAATAAAAACGGTATTTTGGTACAAAGACTGTTTAGTAAGCAACCTATCAGGGAAATATAGCATCTATAACGATACAGAATAAACAGAGTTTCACGTCATATTTGACTAAACATTAGTCAACAGATCTCAGCATCTTTTTTATTATTACAAGCTGTGTTAACTCAATTTAGTTCAATTTTTCTCAGCTATCAGAAGAACAGGATTACTTATAAAGAGTTAAAACATAATTCCTATCTTCCCTTATCACATCTGTTTGGTCAAAAGGGATACTAAAACTGTCATTACCAGAATTATTTGTTAAGTAAAATGTTGACTTCATAAGCTCAAGATAATAGGTATAACAAGTCTGAGCGCTTACAATTTCTTTGTAATCTGAAAATAATTCATACTTACTGCTAAGTTCAACTAGAAGAACTTTGCATATTGAATCTAAGTAGGGGGTTACGGTCATTACCATTTTCCGTCTGTCCTTGGTTTATATTCCGTAAAAAATGTCATATTTCCCTGTTGGAGTTTTGAGTTTTATTTTATAAACAGGACCAAAAAAACTTCTTCCCCCTCTTTTTCAGTATCAAAAAGGTTATCTACATACTGGTTGATGTAAATTGCTTTTTTTTCTTCAAGGACAGCCATCACATGAATATTGAGTTCTTTAATTGACTCCAAGTGAATGTCACTTTTGGGAGCTAATACATTGCTCTTACTTTTAGAAACAAAAAAAAATTCAACCTATCGAACCTGCAAAATAATATTATGAATTGATTCAGAAAAAGTGAAACGTGTTTTTCATTATTTCCCCAAAAACAATAGCGCAACAATGAGAAAATTGTAAGATAGCTCGGTTCTGATTTTCTAGCTTTGCATATTCATATTCAGTTAGTTCTCACAAGAACTAAACAGCAAAATTCTTACCACATAAGTGAAATTTTGGTAAATAAAGATAATGACCTTATCATCATAAAATATTGCATAAACTAGCAAATCATCTTGCATGCACTTGATATTTCCTTTTGATAAAGATGATGACGAATTTCAAAAGATACAAAAATTATTAGAAATATCTTACAGAACAAGGTGTTATTCTATAAGATTAGCTAGATGGGTGCTTACAAGAGATTTAAAAAATCAATATAAAGA
>ERZ1034873.987-NODE-987-length-11782-cov-9.952332_pt1 | contig 11782 bp, 11 predicted proteins | sample MGYA00520689_ERZ1034873 | MGnify/ENA primary metagenome ERZ1034873 (study PRJEB33766, sample SAMN09781722) | gut metagenome | biome: gut microbiome | host: Homo sapiens | place: Madagascar | study: EMG produced TPA metagenomics assembly of the PRJNA485056 data set...
TATCGGTTTCCGATTTTCCGGAACTGCGGTTTCCCCGCACAAGAATATTCAGTCATTTCGATTGTGGTACCAACAGTTGTTTTTATCGCAATGGAAAAGCAAAATTTTCGAACCAAAATCCATGACCAGATCCATGATAATTTCCCTTCAATGGGTGGGCAAATTGCTCTTTATCTAGTGGCGGGGGCTATGTCGACGGCTATTTTAGCGTTGCTTAAAGTAAAACATATCGACTTTTTAACGGGGCTTATTTCGTCGTTTGGTCCGCTAGAAGCGTTTGGAGTCCTGATTTTAATTGTCGCGATTTCATATTGCGGGCTCCACCCTATTATCACGATTTACTCCCTTATCCCTTTGTTGTTAAATTTTAATCCTGATCCAACATTAGTAGGTTTATTGACGTAGTAGGCTGGGGACTAGGTATTACAGTTTCGCCTCTAAGTGCGGCCAACTTGTCTTTTTTAGGACGCTACCATACTTCGGGCAAAATGATTCTTAAAATGAACAAATTATTTGTTTTAAAGATCTTGTTGGCGTGTTTGGGGATTTTTTGGCTTGAGACTTGGCTTAAGTCTTGGTTAAATTTTTAATTCCTTAACGAGTTTTATATTGGGCTCAGGGGCAAGAGTATGGTATCCAAAGTTCAGGTTTTAACTGAACTCGGCAAGAAGTCCCCCACCTCTATAGGTGGGGGAGGATGTCACATTAGTTTTGGTTTTCCATCTTGTCAAGAATGCCACGCAATCTGCTTTGCCAATTTTTTTGGTTTTCTTGTAATAGGTTATTGCGGTCTTTAAGTAAGCTATTTTCTGTTTGTAGTTTGCGGACTTCGCGTTCTAACTCAAAGCTATGTTGAGCTATATCTGCTTGATTAGACTGTTTGGCTAGAGCCTTTTGAGCTAAAGATTCAAGTTCATCAAAGATCTTATTTAATTCTTGGGCTTCCATATATCGTTCCTAGGGCATTTCTGAGCTGAGGCTTAGGCTTGGGTTTGATTAGCCTTATAGCATCTTATGGTAGCACTATTACAACTAGCTTGGAGGAATTGAGGTCTAATATTGCTAAATATTATGAAGTTGTTAAAAAAGCCACCTGTAAAAAAGGTGGCTTTAGGTTAATTAACCGCGGAGCAATTTCGGGCTAAGTTGGCGGAGATGATTTCGCCTCGAGACTTTACCGCCTCTTCTAGACTATTGTATGGTCCGATATTAAGGGAGTAAACGTACCCACCGCCCATTTGTTTTAAAACCACAGTTGATTGCTTACCGATAAAAGCAAGTTTAGCTTTTTGGCTTTCTGCTTCTCTAGCTGTTCTAAAGTTATCCGTACCACATTGAATATAGAATTTGCCTTTGTTTTTTTGTCGCTCAGCAAATTGAATAGTCTGTGGGTTAGAACCGCCTGAAGCGAGGTTGTTATTTCGGGCCATTTGTTGTTGCCGTTTCTTCTCAGCTGCCAAACGTTTTTTCTCGAGGGCTTGCTGTCTAAGTTCGGCTTCATGTCTTGCTTTGGCTTCTAAGGCTTCTTGTTTTTCTCGGCGTTTTCTTGCTAGTTCTTTGCGGTATGCCGCTTCTTTTTGGGCTGATTCAGCTTCGTAGTTACGGGTGATCTTAACTCCAGAACCGGTGTCTAATTCCTTATTTTCCAAGATTTCGGTGTAATCATAAGTCTGAATGTCAGCCGCCTTTTTGCGATTAGAGGTAGTTTGTTCAGTCTTAGCTTTAACAGGTGTAACTTGGGTTTTAGGTAGAGAACGCAAAGCAACCAAGGCAGCGATAATGCCACCAATGATCAAGAAGATCACCAAGAACCCAACGGTTTTACCGGCGGGTGTGCTCATTAAGCCTCCGCTTTTTTTGTTTTTAGCGGAGGACGTTCTTTTAGTGGTGGCTTTAACGGGCATGTGTTACATACGATCCATTACTTTAATGCCTAATAAATCAAGACCAGTGCTTAAAATACCAGCAGTGGTCTTACACAAAGACAAACGGCTGCTACGTACTTCTGGCGCCACGTCTTCTTTGTTTACTGGGCAAGCTTCATAGAAGCGCATAAATAAACCAGCCAACTGATAGAGGTAAGCACATAACAGATGTGGCATGGTCTTTTCAGCTACTTGATTTACAGTTTCATTAAATTTAAGCATGTGCTGAGCTAAATCTTTTTCAGCTTCTTCAGTTAAAGTAATAGCGCCAGGAGTTACAGTTGCTTTACGGAAAATAGCTTGGATACGGCTGTAAGCATATTGGAGATATGGAGCCGTGTTGCCTTCGAAAGTAAGCATATTGTCCCAATCGAAGATATAGTCAGTTGTTCTGTTCTTTGACAAGTCAGCATATTTAACCGCGCCCATGGCTACAGCGTTGATTACTTGTTCACGTTCGGCTGGAGAAAGATCACTGCTCTTGTCTTCCATTAACACGCGAGCACGGCTTAGAGCTTCAGTTAAGAGATCTTTAAGCTTAACGGTACCACCACTTCTGGTCTTAAATGGGCGGCCGTCTTTACCGAGCATCATACCAAAAGATGCGTGTTCAAGAGAAACACCTTCAGGTACATAACCTGCTAAGCGAGCAATTTCCCAAGCCATGAGTAAGTGTTCGTGCTGTCTAGAATCGGCAAAGCAGATGATACGACGAGCATTAAACTTTTCACAACGGTACTTAGTACATGCTATGTCGGTGGTAGTGTAGAGGAAGCCACCATCGCTCTTTTGAACGATTACGCCACGCGGGTTGTTTTCTTTATCTTTAAATGAATCGAGGTATACAACCATTGCACCTTGGTCTTTTACAGCCAAGCCTTTTTGCACTAGGTCTTCTACTAGTGGTTTAAGCATTGGGTTGTAAAGACTTTCACCCATTACGTCTTTATCGGTAAGGGTGATGTTTAAACGACGGTAAATATCTTCGTTTTGTTCCATGGTGATTTTTACAAGCTTTTGCCACATAGCATGACAATATTCATCACCACTTTGAAGCTTAACTACATAGCCACGGGCTTTAACGGCGAATTCTTCGTCGCTGTCATAGCATACCTTAGCTTCGCGATAGAATGATTCTAGATCGCTCAGTTCCATAGCATCAGCTTTTTCATTTTCTTTCTTTTCGAGATAAGCGATAAGCATCCCGAACTGGGTGCCCCAGTCACCGATATGGTTAGCTCTGATAACCTTGTTACCTAAAAATTCGAGTACACGTACAACTGCGTCACCGATTACGGTTGAACGAATGTGGTGTACAGCCATTTCTTTGGCTACGTTAGGAGATGAGTAATCAACAACTGTAGTTACTAGAGGAACTGCACTCTTAACGCCAAATTTTGGATCGGTAGAGATGGCGTTAATAGCTTCTGCTAAGAAGTCAGAGTTAGCGTAAAAATTAATAAAACCAGGACCGGCAATTTCCACCTTAGCAATGCGATTATCAGTTGGAATTTTAGCTACAATGAGAGCGGCAATTTCGGCAGGCTTCTTCTGCATTGGCTTACTTAAGAGCATAGCCAGGTTGGTTGCGAAATCACCATGGCTCTTATCCTTGGTGTTTTCAACCATGATGCGTATTTTGGCATCAGCTGGAAGCAGACCCTGTTCCGCGAAGTCATTGACGATGGAAGCAAGTTTTTCCTGGATATAATTTTTCATGTCTTTAGGCTCTGATTTGTTTGTTATCTAAAAATAATGTGTAATTTTACTTCTTTAAGGTAAATTTTTCTAGATTAAAGAAGAATCACATAAAGTTAAAAACAGTTTGTCGGGTCGATTTCGATAACTAAGTGATTATCGTATTTACGATTAATTTCTTCTGCTTTAGCGGTGAGTAGATTTAAAAAGCGCCCTAAAATCATGCGATTAGGGGCAATTATAATTAAGAACATGTGGTAGCGATTTATTCGTTTATCGATAAAAGGCTTAAGTGGGTGCGAATACTGAACTTCAGGAAAGTCAGATATTAGCTTTTGGTCGATAACGAGATAGACCTCGTTTAAAAAACTAGCAACTTTGGTGGCTTGAGGTGAATCCGCTTTGATAGCAGCCATGGCCTTAAAAGGAGGAAGCTCACAGTAAGCCCGTTCTTTAAGACAATCTTTCGCAAAACCATCGTAACCAAAATTTAGTAGTTGTTGTAAAAATTTATGCTGTGGTTGGTAGGTTTGGAGTAGTACTCGTCCTTTTTTAGCCCCTCTACCAGCACGACCTGAAACTTGGGTGATGAGTTGAGCTGCATATTCAGTAGCTCGAAAATCGTTGGAATTTAAAAAACTATCGATGTCTAAAATACCCACTAAGGTTACATCAGGGAAATGATGGCCTTTGGCTAAAATTTGCGTTCCAACTAAGATTTGATACTTATGCACTAACACATCAGCTAAGATTTTATTGATGGAGCCCTTTTGGGTAGTCGTATCACGATCAATGCGGATAATACCAGTGGTTGGAAACACTTGGCTTAAATATTCGCATATTTTTTCAGTTCCTGTACCGGTCGCAACTAGCCTTGAAGAGCCACAAGCAGGACAGTATCTAGGGATAGGGTAGATTGTTTCACAGTGATGGCATTTTAGTACATTACTTGAAGCATGAAGAAATAAATTCGACGAGCAATGCTCACAAGTAAGCACGTGTCCACAATCGTGGCAAATCATTTTAGGGGCGTAGCCTCTACGGTTTAACAAAAACAGGACTTGATTACCGGCTTTTAATTCCGTAGCTGTGGCCGTAAGCAATTCTTGTGACAGGCCTGCGTTTACGGTGGCATGGCGCATATCAATAAGGTTTATTTCTGGCACTTGGGCATCGGCTGCCCGCTGTGTGAGTTTTAATTCGATATATTTACCATGTATAGCGTTATTTAAGCTTTCGATAGAAGGTGTGGCCGTCCCTAAAACGACTGGAATGTTAAGTGCCCGCGCTCGCATGATAGCGAGATCGCGACAGTGGTATAAAAAGCCATCTCCTTGGCGATAGGAGGAATCGTGTTCTTCATCGATAACGATGATACCAAGGTTAGGTATTTCGGCAAATATTGCACTGCGTGTACCAATGAGAATCGCAGCCTCATTGTTTTTTATCCGCAAAAATGCTTCCAAGCGTTCTGTATTATTCATCGCAGAATGGATACTAACGACAGGTACGTTAAACCGATTGTAAAAACGATTAAACGTTTGCGGAGTTAGATTGATTTCCGGCACTAAAATTAAGGCTTGTTGTTTCTTTTTTAGACAATGGTGAATTAACTGAAGGTAGACTTCAGTTTTCCCGGAACCAGTAACTCCATTGATTAGAAATACCCCAAAACCTTGATGTTTAGTGATGGTGTCAAACGCCACTTGCTGTTCTTGGTTTAATGTAAGTTCATTGCTGACAGTAATCGGGTTTTGATCCCATGGAGTTCTATTTCGTACATCTATGGTTTTTATTAGTGCGCGCGCTAAAAGTTTATTGATAGTAGTACGGGCAATACCGCGGTCTCTTAGGACTGAAGAGGCGGTAGGGCCATTAGCGATAATTTCGAGAGCTTTTAGGCAGGCGGGAGATCTTTTTAAAATAGTTTTAGCTTCAGGGTTTTGAGTTGAACAAAAACCTTCAATTTCTTTAAGTTCGGCCACTTCTCCTTTGCGTAAAGCCGGCGGAACAGCGCTTAACACTACCTCTCCTATAGGGTAGTGATAGTAATCTGAAGCCCAAGAAAGTAGTTTTAACATGTGAGGTGAGAATAATGGCACCTCATCAACAAGTTTGATAATGGGTTTGATCTTAGCAGGAGTATGGTATGTAGGTGTTGTGGAAGTTGATACAACCACGCCGATGACCTTTTTGGGGCCAAAAGGAACGAGCACTCTAAAGCCTGATAAATCCGTATAGGCTAGTGTTGATGCGGGCTTATCATCCATAAGAGTCGGATTATACGCATACTCAAAAGATTTGCGGAGCGGTATATTAAGAACAACTTGCAGATACATACATTAATAAGACAAAAGTTTTTTGAAGTTTACTTGCAACTTTGCAGTTTATAATATATCATGCGGTCCGTAAATTTTTGTTTTAATTTTGTGTGGTGTTTAGCGTTCTAACGGTTAAATGGCGACACAACTCTTTTGAGGTTCCTATGAAAAAAGATATTCACCCAGCTTACGGCGAAATCACCGTTAAGTGCTCATGCGGTAACGTATTTACCACCAGTTCAACCATCGGTCACGATATTCAGATCGATGTATGCTCAGTTTGCCACCCATTCTATACCGGCAAGCAGAAGATCGTTGACAACGGTGGCCGTGTAGAACGTTTCAACAAGCGTTTTGCTATGCTCGGTTCAAAGAAGTAATTCTGCGAAACTATTAGAAGAAACCCGCCCCAATGGCGGGTTTCTTCGTTAAGACCTAGGGTCAATCTTGCGAAAAAAAGCTTAAAGTCTTATTCTATAAAGAGTTTATCTAATTTTAGTGAAAATAAGATGTAATACGTGCTAACTATGAATAAAGCAATTATTTTTCGTGAATTTCGCTAGAGTGTACACAGAATTTTGGTTGTATAACTATTATCATATTAAAATAGTGGGATGTTTTAACTGAACTCGGCAAGAAGTCCCCCACCTCTAAGGTGGTGAGATGAATTGCCGAAATCTACTTGACAGTTTTCCAAACGTTATGCCACAATGTAATAGAACCGTGGGACACACGGGGTTAGCTCGTTGATACTGTACTCATTAGAGTGCTTGAGCGAGAACTGAACCTATCTTATCGGTGGGAAGTCCCCACCTCTATAGGTGGGGGAGGATGTCACAAGATGTTTGACTATCCTGTCTTGTTGAGACCGAAGTGTTGTTTTGTTTGGTCACAATGTATTTAAAGTAAAGTACAAGAATTGGAATTCGTATCTTTAGATTCCGCATTCGCAAGTTAATAAGATATTTTAAGCACGAATATGGCCTTTTGCTGTATTTCGTATTGGTCGTTATTTAGTCAGCAAAATGGCTAGTTTTATTGGAGAGATGCCTTATGGCAGATAAGAAACTGCATGATGATGCATTGGAATACCATGCTCATCCTACGCCGGGTAAAATTGCAATTACCATCACTAAAAAAGCTGAAACCTCACATGATTTAACTTTAGCTTACAGTCCAGGGGTAGCTGAACCTGTTCGTGAAATTGCTAAAGATCCAGAACTTGCTTACGATTACACCATTAAAGGGAACTTAGTAGCAGTTATTTCTAATGGTACTGCTATTTTAGGTCTTGGTAACTTAGGTCCTTTGGCTTCTAAGCCTGTAATGGAAGGTAAGGCACTCCTCTTTAAGCGTTTTGCTAACATTGATGCTATCGACATTGAAGTTAAGCATGATGGCATTGATGACTTTGTTAAGACCGTTGCTAATATTGCTGACACCTTCGGTGGGATCAATTTGGAAGATATCAAAGCTCCTGAATGCTTTGAAATCGAAAGACGTTTGAAAAAGATCTGCAATATCCCTGTATTCCATGACGACCAACACGGTACTGCAATTGTAACTACAGCTGGTATTTTAAATGCGTTACAGATTCAAGGTAAGAAAGCTGAAGATTGTAAGGTTGTGTGCTTAGGTGCTGGCGCAGCAGGTGTTGCTTGTTCTGATCTCCTTCTTGCTTGTGGCGTTAAGCGTGAAAATTTCTTTATGCTTGACCGTCATGGGGTAATCCGTTCAGATAGAACAGATCTTAATGGTGAAAAGCCAAGATTTGTGAACGATAGCGGCGCTAAGACCTTAGCTGAAGCTATGAAGGATGCTGATGTATTCCTCGGCGTATCTGGTTCAAATCTTGTGAACGAAGAAGAAGTAATGAGCATGGCGCCAAAGGCTGTAATCTTTGCTTGCTCTAACCCAGATCCTGAAGTTTGCCCAGCTCTCGTGGAAAGGGTAAGACCAGATATTATTTTTGGTACTGGCCGTTCTGACTATCCAAACCAGATTAATAACGTAATCTGCTTCCCATTCCTCTTCAGAGGCGCGCTTGATGTTAGAGCTACTGAAATCAATCTCGAAATGAAGAAAGCAGCAATGAATGCCATTAGACTTTTGGCTCAGGAACCTGTTCCAGCAGAAGTATGCAAGGCTGCAGAAATTGATAAGCTTGAATTCGGTCCTCACTACATCATGCCAAAGGCAGTGGATGGCCGTCTCTTAAAGTGGGTATCTAAGGCTGTAGCTGAAGCTGCTATTGCGTCAGGTGTGGCTAGAAAGCCTCTTCCTGCTCACTACATGGAAGACTAAAAGCATTTGGTCTAACTAATTGGTCTTATTGCGTTAATGGTTTATCTAAACCACCGGCCAAGTAGTTAAACTTAAGCCAATTAAAAAAGGAGCTAATTTTGATTAGCTCCTTTTTTGGCTAGACCTTTGAAATGTTAGAAGATCCAAGTGACGTTACTTCGGAGAGGGACGCCATTTTATTTTTTAGTTAAAAGACAAATGGTTTCAATGTGTGATGACACCCTACCGACTATGTCTGACATTCATTAGCACTAACGTATCGACCTAACGGCAGTTCTCGTGGCATTGGTGACGAAAGAACATAAGCACTGACGTTTTAGTTCGTAAGGTCGAGTGTGTCATGCTGATAGCTGTAACAAAACATTCCGTTCTTCATCTCCACAAAGTACAAGCAGAAACAGCCGAACTGGTACAAATCTACAAGGCCATCCTGGAATTCAAAGACAAGCTAGTCAAAGCTTATGCCATGGTCTTTGCGAGCGTGGAATGCGTGTATTGCGGGTTATAAGATAATTTTTAAAGTCTTTTTGTAATATTATATTTGTATATAGTATCTCTTTTTTGCGTTGCGATATCTATATACATTCCAACATTAGTTATAAATTTATCCCATTCAACCAATGAACAATATGAATCAAAATTCGGATCAAAGCCATCTGAATTTTGCTCCCTTTTGTAGGATGGTTTCACATTCATCATATTTCTTCTAAAAAGATTATCAACATTATTTACATAGATTCTAGAATTTGAAATTTTTTGAACCAGCATATTTGCAGCTTCCTGAGTATATACTGCAATAAGACCATTTGTTCGATTTCCTTCCCTGTTTTCAAGAGAAAAACGAATCTCATCATACATCCAATCATCATAATCACCACGCCAGTTTCTTTTGTGATTCACTGCAGATGGCGTTAACAGAATTATAGTCACACTCGATCTTCTTAGTTTTCTATACAAATATTGCTGAATTGTAGCATCAGACATATAAGAACGATCAACATCCTCCGAATAATCAACAGTATCACTAAATTTATCGAAAAGATTTGATAGGTATTCCTTATAGCCATTGCCATCACTGTATCGAAAAGAAATAAAAACATTCTTTGCCATAATTCATTTACCTCATTGGGGAGCTTTGTGTTCCAATGCATTCTCAATCAAATCATAAATGTTATTTGAAATATCATCATATACGTATTCACTTGTTTGATAACTTGAATCAAAACATTCAATATATTTTGAGAGTCGCTCGCCATCATTAGTGCAAATAGAATAAAACGGATTTGATCCCTTGGATGATTGTTCACCGTTTTGGTCTTTTAACTTATGTATGTAAATACCTACGATTCCTTTATTTAGTTCGTATGCCTTTTTAATTTCATATTTAACCCATTTACGAGTAGAAGTAGTTTCGCCAATCAAAACAACTAAACATGAACGCATAGCCATTTGCGTGTCAATCCACGATCTAATTTCAGAATCACTTCGACTCTTAACTTTTTCCCAATCATTGTCTGAGAATGTAGATGAATCACTCACCTTCCCCATATTCCGAACTTGTGAAACTCTCCACACATCTTTTTGGTATTCAAAACTAAAAAAAACTTGCCTCTTAAACATAATTCATCTCTACCTTGTTTGTTGTCTTCGAACGATTCCCAAAACAATCGATACAATTTTTTTTATATCTGCTTCTGAACCTAATAGGTCAATAAAATCTGAAAGATAAGGGTATTCATCTATACTCTCTTTCACCTCTTTCCAAATGTCATATGCTGCATATCCAGTGCTACCTATAGGGATAATTATATTATTATTATTTTTGGATATTCTAAATTCTTCCATACAGCCATCTGCATTAACTACGCATTTTGCATTCTGTTCATATTTATTACCAAACATAAAAATTGAAATACCTGTTTCGCTTATCATGCTTTCACGATATTCCCGCCATCGTCTAGCTCTGGCATTAGGATTAGATATATTTTGAGGAAAAGGCCGTAGACACAAATGTTCATCAATATGCCTGTATTTCTCTGCGTATATTACATCTAATGCCCCATTAATAATTGACGACCCTATACCTAAACCAAAACCAGATGTTATGCGACAATCCTCCTTAACTAAAGCCCTTGCAAGCTCTCTTGCTAAATCTTCAGCCTTTTGCGTATTCCATGGTTCGTTGTACTCATGAGCACTTCCAGAAATGAATACATTGCGTAGCTTAGATTCTTTCTCAATTTCAAGAAGAATATCTGTTATCTCGTCGTATGAATCAACAAATACTGTCTGTATCCCGTATTTACTGAGGTTGTTTTCCTGCATATCTTGTTTTGCTCTTTGATATCCAAATTCTTCATCATTTTTAAATTCACTTCTTTGTACCCGCTTAAAGAAGCAATAATGACTAGGAACATTCTCCCCTAGCAATGAATGTATTTGACTTAATATATAATCCAAATTTGGATCTTCAAAACTGAAACCTATAAAAAGGAAAACTTTTGAAACCAAATCTCCTTTTAAAGCTGTACGAAACAACGGGCGACGATACTCATATAGCTCATAATCAGCCTTAGTCAAGACTGCTTGGGCGGGATTATTTACATCTCCATGCATTTTGTAAACAATAGCATCACGATCTGGTTTCATATTTGACAATTGAGCAGATTCTGATTTAACATCGGGATTTCTATTAGCCTCTCGTATTCCTTTTTCCAACAATTCATCATAATTTGTTGTCCAATACGTAAAAATTGGCAAACGAGAAAGAATTTGAATATTCGTATTTATTTTCAAATCTTTTGAAAAAGCTTCCTGTATCGCGCGATTAATACACGGTCGACCATTTTGATTTTGACAAAACTGAGCAACCTTAAGCAAATCATTTTCTTTATCGATATCTAAGCCAATCTCTGTTGCTAATGGACGAAGAAGATCCTTCCAATCAACATACCCTGATGATCTGGAAAGTCCAGCACCACCAAAAACAGCTGCGTTCCCCTCGTGTATTGCCTTTGCATAGTCCCTTATTAACTTATTTCTGTTAACTGCCATAATACTATAACCTCACTCTCCGAATTCAACAAGCATCATCTACCGAACCATTTCTTGTTGTTTATCTTCTTCACTTGCCTTAAAGCTTCTGCCAATGCCGAAATACTTCTCAAAGAACGCCTTTATTTTTTCAATGATGGTCTGCTTCTTCTCTGTGCGATTTCCACCACCAAATCTGCTAACAGGCGGCATCATTTTATCTATGTCTGTGCCAACGGTTTTTACTTCTCCTTCCCGGAATGCATTCTCCAGAAATCTACGAGTTTCTTCCGGCTTTAACTTTTCTTCCTGAATAAGTTTTTCCAAATCAGCTTCACGCTGTTTTGCCACATATTCATTCCACTCATTCATCACATCATCAACTTCATTGATGCCGGAAATAAACGCTTCGATAAGTTGCTTCTTGCTACGCAGTTCAGGACTGGTGTAAAAGTCAACTTAAAAATGTAGATTTTCGCCAATCTCAAAATGCTGTTTAAT
>ERZ1034873.988-NODE-988-length-11780-cov-700.480524_pt1 | contig 11780 bp, 13 predicted proteins | sample MGYA00520689_ERZ1034873 | MGnify/ENA primary metagenome ERZ1034873 (study PRJEB33766, sample SAMN09781722) | gut metagenome | biome: gut microbiome | host: Homo sapiens | place: Madagascar | study: EMG produced TPA metagenomics assembly of the PRJNA485056 data...
GTTGAAAATCTATTTTGTAGAAGCAGAAGATTATAATATGGTAATGGCAGTTGATAAGTTTGGCACTGCTATTGACATCACGCCATACGGCATTGACCCTACGATTGCTACAGCAATCAGAACAGACTATACTAATATTGAAGGATGCAAACATTGCCATGAAGCAATCAAAGTGCAAGGCGTAGAGTATGATGTATATAAATTTTCAGATATACAAGATCAATGTAAAACAACCCTAATTCGAGAGGTTTAAACATTCTATGAACAAGGTTGACATCCGCGCGCCGCCGTTGTATAATAGAGATGAGAAAGAATAAAAAGTCGGTTACCCATCCCGACTATAAATAAAGGTCTAACAGGGCATATATGTCATGAATCACAAAACAAGAAAGAGGTACTAAAATGAGCACAAACTACAATATGACCGCAAAAGATTTGTTCAATGCGAAATCAAGTAGCAAGGCAGTGAAGGACTACATCGGCGTTACACTGTCGGCAACAGGTTGTGCGGTTGTTGATACAACCGACAAGGCAACCGGAGAAGTTAAGCCAGTTGGTTACATTTCAACAAATGAAGGTGTTTTCGGTTTCACATCTAATGTTTTGATTTCCACATTGGATGATCTGGGTGAATACATGGAATCAGTTAAAGCCCCGGTTGACATCCAGTTCAATGAAAACACATCGAACGGTGGCAAGAAATTCTATACAATGGAAATTCTGTAAACAGAAAATAAATGTGGTACGGCAAAGACTACCTAGGGTTGGTATGTTTGTTGAAAAAGGAGATGTTATATAATGAAGTTTGAAGACGTTACAGCGCTGACGCAAGAAGCAGTTGCGCAGACGCTAGGTACAACATATTTAACAAAAGATGGAAACCTGGCTGAAATTGCATCGTATAATTTGGTTGATGTCGGCAAAGATGTTTTGGATTCCGGCAGCGTTGATGCATATGTAAAAACACTGTTGACACAAATGGGCAAAATGGTGGTTGATGCTAAACGCTATGCGGTTGAATTGCCGTCTATATTTGTAGAGAATTTCGAATGGGGCGGCTATGTAGAACGTGTGTATTTTTCGCCGCAGGATTTAATTACGGATGAAATGTATAATCTGGTTGACGGCCAAACATATGAAGATCATAAATTTTATAAGCCGAAAACGTCTGCAAAAATCTATGAACAGGCAAAAACAATTATGTGTCCCATTTCGATTACGCGTGATCAAATGCAGATGGCGTTTACATCGTGGGAACAGATGAATGCATTTCTATCTGGCATTTATACCAACGTTCAAAACACTGTTGAATTGGCAATGGAAGCCTACGCACATATGCTGATTTCATGCGGTATTGCAATTTCAGACAAAGCTACACATACAGCCATTCATCTGTTGACAGAGGGTAAAGCGGCTGGCGTTTTGGCAGAAGCAGACACAGCGGAAACCGCGCTGAAAAATGAAACGTTCATGCGGTGGGCAATGCGCCGGATTTCCAACATTCGGAAATACATGAAACGTTATACAACAGCATTCAATAATGGTAGCATTCCTACATTCACAAACGATTCAGACAATAAAATGGCACTGCTGACGGATTTTGCGAATGCATGCAAATTTGAAGTACGTGCAAATACATTCAATGAAAAATTGCTGGGTATCGGTGATTTTGACGAGATTTCATGTTGGCAGGCGTTCAAGGCGGCTGACAAACCTAATTTTGATTTTTCAACGAATTCCGCTGTACGCATTTCGGCTGACGCAAATAACACGTTGGGTATTGGTGAAACAGCATATACAGGTAATGCAATTGTTGGCATTATCTATGATCACCGGGCTATGGGATTGTGCCCGCACAAAGTGAAGGTAACAACAAACTATACAGCCATTGCGGATTTCTGGAATGAATACTATCACCAGTTAGTAAATTACATCATTGACAGTAATTTCAACATGGTTGCATTGATTCTGGACTAAACGAAAAACAAAATATTCGTGATACCCATATGTTATATTAAACATATGGGTATTTTAAGAGGTGAATATATATGACAAATGAATGGAATCCATACAGTAAAATGAAAGCCAAACAGCAAACAAACTACCTGAATATTACATATTTTACAAACATGCTAGAAACATTGGTTTCTATGTTTGAATATAGCGGCCTACCTGAAACCGTTGATACATCATTCCTAGAACAATATTTAATTGCAGAGGGTGTAGCAACTATTGCACAGGACGATTCCGGCAACTGGTTAGCCGTTCGCGGCGGATTGGCTGGTAATATAAATCCCTACGGATTGGGAACAGATTTTGTTGGTGCATGGGTAGGTGGTTCTAAAACATGGAAAATCGGGGAAAAATGCGTATTGGTTCAGAATAACAATATTCGTTGTCCCGATTGGCAAATGTTGCAATTTGCTGATTTGCTGGCGGAAATTGACAAATCTAGTTATACCAATTTGAAACGTAGCAGATTAAATCCGATCGGCGTAGCACCAACCGAATCTGTTCGGAAATCACTATTAGATGCTATGGAAAATAGTGACAATGGCGCATATAAAACAATTATGTCGTCAAATTTGTTTGATGGTGAAAACCCAGTATATACAATTGATCTGAACCGTGTGCAGGACATCCAGTATTTGCAATATTTGTCCCAGTTTTTTGATATGATTCAAAAACGGTTCTATGCAAACTATGGCCACAATATGAATTTAACTGCATTCAATTCACAATCATTAAAAGATGAATTGCATGGCGCAGATTCAACATGCTGGATTATTCCAATAGACAGATTAAAACAGCGCGAACATGCAATTAACGAATTTAATAAAATGACAGGTATGCATGCAACTGTGAAATTTTCCCCGGTATGGGAAAATGAATATAGAATATATGAAAATCACAGCATGTCACATGAAACAGATGTTTCACGTGAAACAAATGTGAATGGTGGTGAAGAAAATGACATGGACGAAAATTCAGACAATTGAAAATGAATTGTTGGATAATACAACATTATTCAATGTCAATTCCAATGGTAATGTGTTCATTGATGGCGAATATGTTTGCACATGTTTCGTTACAATGTTTAATTCATGGATGTTTCCAGTATATACGGTAGGGGGTAATATCCACAATTTAGAATTGTTGTGGGTGAAATATATTGCAGAATGGCAACATTCCATTGATTCAATGTATACGGCACTATATACAGATTATAAACCATTGAATAATTATGATATGGTTGAAAATGTATCTGTTGGACGGAAAATTGATAAAACAATAACTACACCAAACAGCACAACTACACAGGCGTATAAATCGACAACATTTGACGATTCAACACTACGTGCAGTAGATGAAACCACAAACACTGTGCAGATGGAAACAACTGTAACCCCATCAAACAGTCAGACAATACCAGATATTGCAGGCAGTTTTAATAATGGCGAAATCCGAAGATTAACACGTTCCGGCAATATTGGTGTTACAACGTCACAACAAATGATTGAATCGGAATTGGAATTGCGCAAAAAATCAGTTGCTAACTGGTTGATTGAATTTTTTGTGAAACAATATATGTATATGGTAACGGACGGTGAAAATGATGAATAATTTTCCATGGTTAGAAATAGTAACAGGTGTTGCAACTATCTGTACTACTGTTGCCACAGTTATTTCTGGAAATAAAATGATAATGTATAGAATCCAACAACTGGAAAATAAAGTGGCAGAATATAACAATTTGAAATTGCGTATGCTGTCAGTTGAAAAAGATTTGGAGGTATTGAAACATGAAAACACGAATTTCTAAACTATTAACAGTGAAATCACTGGTCACAATCACATTGACAATTATTTTTTCGTTTCTGGCAGTTACCGGGCAAATTCCCATTCATGACTATATGACAGTATACACAGTTATTATTGCATTCTATTTTGGTACGCAAACTGAAAAAAAATGTTTCACGTGAAACAATGGGGTGATAAATAATGCAGATCAAATTTGGATTCACATTTGACGATAGGCGCAAATTAACGAAATCCGTTAATTGGTTTGATTCGTTCGAATGCAAACCATATGCAGATTACAACATTTCAGCGCCTAACCTACTAATAGTAAATGCTACAGGCGCAATTGCAAATAATAACTATGCATTTATTTCTGATTACAACCGCTATTATTTTGTCGATTCCGTTACAGTTGGCAGAAATGGAATGTATATTGTACAATTGTCAATTGATGTTTTAATGACATATTCGGACGGAATCAGAAACATAAATGCGACAATATCCCGGCAAGAAAATGTTGGAATCAATGACATTGTAGATTCATTGTTACCTTTACAGAATCGTAAAGATTTAGCTGTAATTGAATTTGAATCCAGCGAATTTAATATTTCAACTGCCGGAACTAGTGACTATAATTTTGTACTAAATGTCAGCGGCGGCGGTTCTGGACAGTCAAACGGGAGTGAACAAAATGGGAATGTATGATATTGACAGTGAATATACAATATTAGGTTATCCAGAAATCAAAGTCACAAAGACTGGTACTGCTATGTATCAATTGAATGTTGTGCCTGATGATCTAACTGTGTATACATGGGGATCCAAAGGGTTTAGCCCAAAAGCAATATTTAATGTTTCAAATTTAAACGAGCCATACAAAGTAGATAAAATTGGCAATGATACTAACCAGGGTACACCTATTTGTTTATGTATCCCAACATCATCATATGAAACCGGTTATGGTGTTAATGATATTCACCATACATCAGTAACACGGAATTGTATAGCGTATGATTCGACCAATTTAGACAATGTTGGCAATATTCGATATGTAAAAGAATATTATTATAAAGAATATGTGTTATTAGTTCGTGTTTCTGTTACAACGTCATTTTCAAATAGAACTGTTCAATTATATGATCTAGACGAATACTATAAAAAACATGCAACAGAATATCCAATTATTAGAAGTGTATTCATCACCCCATATTACAGAAATAACACATCCGACCGGAAATATATCACAATGTATCCATCAATACAGACTATTGCAGACGCTAAATTTATTGCATATGATGTAGAAAAAAAATATAAATGGTGGAATGTTACGGGTTTATCAACAATATATGGGTATCCTGTATCATTTGCAAATGTTAGCAACAATATTCCATCAACATATTCAATACAAACAAATGGTTACAGACCATTAGATAATATATTTAATGGTAGAACTATGAAAATAGGATATGTTTCAAATGATGATACATTTATATATTTTGCGCCTGATCTATCGGAATTGACAAAAGAACAAATAATGACCGAATGTGCAAAATTAGGATTTTGTTTTGCGACATCGTTGACAAATGCAGAAACTAAAAAATATGGTGATGTTGGATTTTATGTGCCAGAAATTAAAAACGGTTATACAACTGGTAAATATTTTGACGGTGAAAATGCAAATACACTAGCACAAAATACATGGTCAACACCAACTGCCGCATATGATAATTCAGAATATGACCCAACAAAACCAATTGACCCAAACGATTACACAGACAAAATTGATCTAAATAAACCAACACTTACAACAACTGGAATTTTTAATAGAACATTCGCAATGAATTCTGTCAATATAAAAAATTTGGCAAATTATTTATGGAATGCGGATGAAACAATTTTTCAAGAAATAGTAAATGGATTGTCGCTAATGGGTGGAAATCCAATTGATGGAATAATTGATTTGAGACTATATCCATTCAGTGTTGTTTCACATTCTGGCGGCGGTGCATCGAAATCAATCGTAGTTGGTAGAACAAACACAGGCGTTAATGGCATTGAAATAAATAATTATAATGCCGTTCTTGATTTAGGCGAATGCACTTTTTTTCCTTATTATGGAAATTTTTTGGACTATGAACCATTCACAAGTGCAAGTCTATATATACCATATGTTGGAATTGTACCGATTTCCACTGCTGATTTTATGGGGCAGACAATTTCCTGCAAAATGGTTGTTGATATCACTACAGGCAGTTGTACAGCAATTGTATTCGCAAACAATATTCCCATTATATACAAAAATGGTAATATTGGTGTTGAAATTCCCATGACTGGTTCAAATAGTGCTGAATATGCATCACGTGTTATGGGCGGCCTGACATCTGGCGTGGCAGATATCGCATTAGGCGCGGCCAGTAAATCAGTAGGTCAGGTGGTGTCTGGCGTTGGTAGTATTGTAGATTCCGCATTGTCTGTGAACAATACAATGTATAATACGGCTGGCAGTAGTTCCCCGGCGTGTGGACTGTGGCAACCGCAAAACTGTTATTTCATTATTCAACGGCCTGTGCCAATTGTACCGGATAACTACGGACACACAGTAGGATATGCGTGTAACTATCAATCTGCAATCGGCGAATGTTCTGGATATACACAAACATATAATGTTGATGTATCAACCATCAATGCACCGGAATCAGAAAAAAATGCAATTGCAGAAATTTTGAATAGTGGTTTCTATGCATAATGCGAAAACCAGTGTTTCACGTGAAACACTGGTTTTTTGTTTGTCTGAATGTTTCACGTGAAACATTATTTTTTAATCAGTTTTTTACACATAGACACATACGATTCAATTAGGCCGCCTGTGGTGTTGTCGGAATAGTAGAATAAATTCCGGTTGTACATTTTACCCCAAACCAATTTAGATAGTTTGTCATATGTTGTATCACCAAATCGGTATTTATAGCGACTGTCAACAATGTTTCCAGACGTATATATAATTGAATCGTCATGTATAATTGTAGCTGGATGGCAGTAAACACAATACCCAATATTATCATTTATAACAATATCTAATGCAACATGTTTTCCTGCATGGTACACGAATATACCACGTTTTATTATTTCCGTTTTCGATTTTTTCGGAATATGCTGATATTCTGGCAATGCCCACGATTCAGAACCCGTGATACTGGCTAATTTCGGATTTTTGAAACCGAAAAACCAACGATTCATTTCGCGTTTTTTGCCAGATGCAATAGAACCCAAAATTTCCAGATATATTTTTGTACCCAATTGCGTAGTTACTATTTCATTTTCGCCCATGTGAATTCTGTCAATGTTATCGCGGATTGATAATTCATCAAAATAGGGGCTATTTTTGTCAATTGTATTTGCCAACATCATGACAATTCCACTAGTACGCATTCTGAAATATGTTGAAACAATATCCAGAAAATCAATACATTCATCACGGTAATACATTTTTGATATGAATTCATCAAAAATAATAATGTTACTATTTGGTGAATTGTATGTACTTTTTAAATCCATGCATTCATCAATTCCAGCAAAATGAATAAACGGTTCGGGCGCGATATCGTCCACATTGCCGGAATCGTCAACATGCGCATAATATCCGCGTCTGGATTTATTGCGAATCGTGTTGTATTTTCCATTCGTGATTTTTTCAACATAGCCATATTGAATCACATTAGAAAACAATGATAGAATAAATTTTGGCATGATCTGTTCACGGCGCTGGCGTACATATTCTATTACACTACCATCAATTTTATTCATGACCATTCCTAATAGTAATGCGTTTGTAGTTTTACCACGTGAACGATCTGACAGAATGATATAATAACCACATGCACCTAGTGGCAATGCCAGTGGATTCCATACATCATTTGGGCATTTTAATTTTTTATATTCTTTGCGGATTTTTGGCCAATCCATCATGTTTAATATCCCCCCTGAATGTTTGCGCGTAATGTTCAATCATTTTCAGATAAATGGTTGACATGGTTAACCTGAATTTGTTTGGCGTTAATGCCACACTGGATTTTTCTGACATTATTTCAGTTGTACCATATTTGTCAGTTATCGCCATTTCTGTATATTCATCATTGTATGTGCGTAGTAGTTTTGTACATACGTTGTTAGGTATCGTCATATTGTTATTGAATACCTGAAATGCATCTGCCAGATTCAATTTTTTCATGTAGGCTGACATATCATTTTTCGGCAATCCTGCAATAGTAACATGTAATGAATCAACTGTTTCACCATCATCACGGCCATATTTTATATAACGTTTTGCGCCTAGTGTTTTAAATTTTGAATATACACCAATTACATCAAATGCGCCTAAATCATGCAAATATTCAAAATGTTCTGGAAACATTTTGCGATTCGTTTTTTCTATATTTACATTCCATTCTGAAATAGCAGATGTAACAGTTTCCGGCGCTGATTGCAAATAGTATATACTATCTGTATCACAGTATATTGCATAGTCACGTAATATGTATAACATGTTGAATAGATTATAACGGGCATGCGCGGTAACATATATTCCCCAATATGGCGATAGTATTTGAAATCGCGTCATTTTATCATAGGATTGCCCCTGTTTCGTTATCCAATCGCCATTACTGTCTATGTCATAATCATCAAATTGTAATTGTGTTACTGTACAACCATATGCACTGTTTGTTTTCGATTTTGCATTAACATATTCAATTGTATTTTGTTTGTGTTCCTGTTTTAATTTGCATTTGTCAACATAATAGCATAGCATGGTATCAATCAAATAATCCGGTAGTGTACCACGTTTTGCAATTTGTAGATCTATAATTTCCATTTTATCCCATTTATAGAACTTTTTGTAATTAGCATAGTCTAATTCTGTCAACATAACCTGTATGTATTCTGCACTATGTACGCGGCCGTTATCTACAATATGATTTCCTATCTGAATACATTTGCTGACAGATTCAATGCTATGCGTTGTCGTACTACGTATATTCCAAAAATTGATTTTCATTATACAACATTTTGTGCGTAGTAATTTTGGAATATCCTGTTTTGATATATCCGTAATTTTAATGAATTTAGATACCGGATAATACCCATGTACCATTACAGCAGGATAGCTAGATGTAAAATCAATTCCGGTTACATTTTCTAGTATCGTATTTGTATATATTATATTGCTGTGCGTATATCCGCCACGAAATAGCCAGCGCATAATATATTTATATTCCGTTTCTGTGGATGGGTATTCATTTTGAATCGCACGATATACAGATTTTAGCCTATCACCAATTGCGTTTTTCATATCCCATCGAATTGTCTGTGTAATTGTCAGGGGAATTTTTTTATACACTGGAAATACATTATTCCATATGTACTGTGCCCATTCAATCAAAATAGCCACATCATTATCTATATATCTATTTTCGGTTTCGTCTATTGGTGTGATACTATTTCGCAATTCGTTATAGTCCAGATCACCAACCATTTTTTGTGTTGTACAATAGTTTTTGGCTAGGTTTTTCAATCCGCCATTGCCTGATATTGATAAACATTCATGCATGATAATATGCCCATATTGTGCGATTAGAATCTGCCTATTTTTCTTCGCAAATATTTTATTCCAAACGAAACGTTTTCGCATGAACTGAAATTCATATGGCAAATTTGCATCCCATATTACAATATTGGCTTTTGGCGAAATATGTTCAACTATTACATTTAACATATCATATAGTGTTAATAATTGATCCCATGTGCGCCCTTTTATTATATGGGCACCTATTCCAAATTGCCAAACATACATAAATGCTAGTTTATTTGTATTTGTGGTTTCGATATCGACACCACACGCCGCATTTAGATATGTTTGTTTTGCCCCCGATACTATTTGACATGTTGATAATTCATCATTCAGTATGTCAAATATCTGATATTTATTTGTATACCACAATGAATTATACATACAAATTCTCCTAATATGGGATATTCACGGCATTTATTCCGGGTTCTGGCGGTTCGTCAAAATATTCCGGATTGTCATAATCTTCATTAATTTTATCAACCATGTTTTGTAGTTCGTCTATAGAATAGTTTTTGAAATCGTTTAAATTCGTACCGATAACGCTATAAACTTCATCTATTCTTGACGATAACTCACGGATTAAATTTGTACTTGTCTTGACGTACTCACGCAATTCTTTATTAGTTAAATTTTTTACATTTTTCCCCTTGAATCGTTCTTCGGCATGGGATTTTTTCACCCCTGCTACATATTCACGAACTGTTTCAGATCGTTCCAGACGGTTCACTATTTTTTGTTGTTGACGTGGATTTTTTGCAACGTTTGTTAGAAATGTGTTTGTTGATTGCCTGCCGCGCTTGCCCTGTGTAATTTTTTCGGATGCGCCGGATTCTGTTGTAATTGTTTTGGTTCGAACGTTACCACCGGTTAATAATGATAATAACGTTGTGTATTGCGAATATAGTGGGGATTTTGTTCCCAAAATCCGCGCGGCTGACTCTGCACGTTTGTTGTATTTGTTAATTAAATTATCAATTTGTCTATCTGTCATTGCCTGAACTGGTAATCTGTTTTTAGCCATTGATTTACACCACCTTTTTGCACATTCGTACTACATAATCACTTTTCAGATCACGCATTTCAGCGCATTCCGTGATTAAATCAAATTGTTCAGAATAGAAAAAATTTTCACATTCTGATATTGTCTCAATGTCATTACATTTTAACGCTGTTATATAATCTTTAATGGCTCTGCTTAAAACCAATCTTGCTACGAAAATCATTTTAGTTTCTCCAAAATACTAACTCCTACATTGATTTTGTCAATTGCATCTTGAATTGTTTCTTCTGGTTTCGAATTTGTCGGAATTGATGTATTATTCAATCCGTTTTTTATTATGATTGATGGGAAATCTGTTGTACAATGGTCTAAATCAACATTGCCGCTGATACCGGATATTTTACCTTTGCTGGTGTATTGGTGCATAGGTTTATACGTTCCGGGCTGTTTACCCCAATGTGCAATCCATGACGTGAATCGCTGTTTATTTTCGGATGTAACCTTGCTGTTCATACTTGCTGATGTATAATAGCCTGCGAAATATTTATTGGATTCCAGCGCATTGCATACAGTTGGAATAACATAATTTATATTATCCATAACCCATTTTTCTTCAATATCCCAATATATCGGCATATCAAATATCATTCCTTTGATTGCCTTCAAAAATGCAGTAATTTCATTCTGCAATTCTGCCTTTGTTTTTGCGTAGCTGTACCAATATACACCCACGTGTAAACCTGCCTGACGCGCGGATTTGTAGTTGATCTGAAACATTCTATCTATTCCATTTGTGCCAAACCCGGCGCGAATAATCGCGAAATCAATTCCGCATGCTTTCACCTTTGCGAAATCAATGTTTCCATTCCATTTGCTAATGTCAATACCGTTCATTTTTTATTCTCCTTTACCTCTTCTGCATATATCTCAATATATTTTACTTTACCAAATCTGAAAAACGCTTTTGCTTTTGCTACTAATATTGTTCCTCCAACACAAAATGCGATTACAGTATATGTTATTGTCACAATATCGCCTATTTTTAATGCGACTTTATATGTATGTCTTTTCATTATTCACATATCCTTTTACATGTAATTGCCCGTATAGTCTGATAGCGCATCTTTTTCGATTGGTTTACACAATCATCATAACAGCTGTGTTAGTATTTGTACGAACCTCGCATACTGTCAGCCAATCACCTTCAAACCACTTAACGAAATTTTCCCACTGGCGGTTAGTTGTGATATAGTCAGTGCATCTAACTTCACCGTTTTTATATTCCAAAATTTCAATCGCGCATGGTCTTGTCTTATCAATCTTTTTCAGTTCGTTTGCATTCGTAATTTTAAT
>ERZ1034873.991-NODE-991-length-11757-cov-5.821569_pt1 | contig 11757 bp, 10 predicted proteins | sample MGYA00520689_ERZ1034873 | MGnify/ENA primary metagenome ERZ1034873 (study PRJEB33766, sample SAMN09781722) | gut metagenome | biome: gut microbiome | host: Homo sapiens | place: Madagascar | study: EMG produced TPA metagenomics assembly of the PRJNA485056 data set...
ATCTATATTTATCTGGTTCATTTAGGATATCTAGGTTGTAATCTAGAGGAAGGCATTATCTATGTTCCTAATGAGGAAACTAGACTTGAGCTTTTAAATTCTGTAAAAGAAAATCACTGGACTCAATATGAAAGTGCTTTAAAGCTTTCAGAACAGGTTGTGGTAGCTACTTACAATAAAGATGCAGAAACTGTAGCCAATCTGCTTTCTAAAATACATGAGGATAAAGTACCAGCACTTGAGTACAACAATGAAAGTGCTTTACGCTATGTCGTCCTGATGGCATACCTAGCAACTGAAAGCTACTACCTGGCTCCATTAAATGAGTTTCCAACAGGAAAAGGTTTTGCTGATATTGTCTATCTGCCAATTTCTGCTAATTCTAAAAGTAAGCCTGCCTTAATTATTGAACTTAAAAAGGATGCAAGTGCAAAGGCAGCTCTTGAGCAGATAAAAGAGCGTGACTACGTTTCAAGAGTAAAAGAGTACACCGATAACATTCTTTTAATCGGCATTAACTATGACTCTAAAACCAAGCAACACACTTGTGAAATTGAAGAATATCAAAATAGCTAAGAAGTTAAGGCATACGACCTAAAACATCTTAAGATTTAGAACGTGCTGTGAATATATCTTAACAATGGGTTCAGTCCCAAACTTTTAAAAGCATACTGAATTACAGTGCAAGCTTGATGGCCTTTTCTTTGATCTTTAAAAGTTCTTGATTTGAATACCATGTAGGTATTGGCTTTTTAAAGTTATCAAAGTCTTCTCTGATTCTGTCTGAATTTAACTGCATCTTAAGATACATATCTTTACTCTCTTTTGCCTTTAAAGCACATTTCCACAGCGAATAAAGTGCACAGTATAAGGCAAAGTGCATCCAGAATTTTACAGGGACTACCGATGAGAAATAACCATCAATCACGCCTGCGCACAGCACTGGATATAAACCTGCGTTTTCAAATTCTAATGATGCAAAATCCTCACACATACATCCAGGACCATATGAATATGAAGGTAACATTAAGATAGTACCGTCATGAGTGGTCATGATCTTCTGGTACTTTAAAGATCCATATCTCATCACCGGTCTAAAGATAGAGAAATAGTCATAGCGAGTAGAGATTGCATCCATGGCGATTCTGTCATTTTTTAAATGAGGCAGCTCTGCTACATACAATGCTATCTTTTCCATATATGAAGAGTGTCTTTGATTTGCTTTTTCTGTCTGAGCTTGAGTCAAAGGAACAGAGTGCAGATCTTTTAAAATTCTGCCTATTTTTTTACCGGTTGCGTACTGCCATTCAGGTGGTACTACAGATAAAAAGTCTTTTAAAAAGCCTGCATCTTTGTAGGTAAAAAGAGCATTTACTAAATTACCTTCGATATTTTCGTTAATCGAGATTGGTTCAAAGATGTTGTCAGGAGTTGCTTTATAAAAGAACTGAGCACTCTTATAAGCTTTTTTAATTCTTGGTAGAACTTTTCTATCCCCTTGCAGGCACAGGCATCTGGTACCCGTAGTTTTAATTACTGAGTACTCAACGCTATTAGCATCTGTGAAAAGTTTTCTGTATGAAAGCTGCATATTACCTAGACTTAGAATTTACAAAAGCTTATCTAAAGCACTTATGCTTAATCAAACTCTGCTCGTTTTTAGAATGTTCTTATTAAGAATGTTCTTAAGATCATGAGCTGACTCTATTATACACATCAGTATGTTAACTATCATTAACACAGCTCTCATTTGACAGGGTTAACTAAGCCTTATAAGTTATTGTTGGTACTATGATCTTGGGTGTGCTTTATTGTAGACCTGATGCATACGCTCGGTTGCAACATGGGTATAGATTTGGGTGGTTGTAAGTGACGAATGACCTAAGAGCATCTGCACAGAACGTAAATCCGCATCATGATTTAGAAGATGAGTTGCAAAAGCATGACGGAATGAGTGTGGAGAGAAACTGTCAGTTAAGCCTAACTGTTTTCCATAAACTTTAATACGATACCAGAAGGCAATTCTTGACATAGGAGCAATTCCCTTACCTGATAAAAAGATAAATGGGCATTTTCTTTGAGGATCTTTTTCTTTTCTCTTGGTATTTATATAAAGCTCAATCCAGTAAATGGCATCATCGCATAAAGGCACAATTCTTTCTTTGTCACCTTTACCTCTTACCATGACAAAGCCATCCTGAAAAAAGACATTATCAAACTTCAATGAGATAAGCTCACTGATTCTAAGACCTGTTGCATAGACAGTCTCGAGCATAGCTTTATCTCTTAATCCTGTATGAGTATTAAGATCAGGGGCATCTAAAAAAGCTGCAACACAACCTTCTGACATGACATGAGGAATGTTTCTTATAAGCTTGGGATTCTCAATACGTACGCAAGGATCGTTATCAATTAGTTTTTCTTTTTTTAAAAAGTTTGTAAATGCTCTTAATGAACAGAGAAATCTGGCATTAGAACTTGCCTCATGATCGATATTCTCTTTCAGGAAAGCTTCGATATGAGCCTGTGTAAAATGCTCATCTTTTACAGAAAAAGTCTTATCAATGAAGTTAAAAAATCTTTCGACATCAGCACAGTAAGCTTTAATTGAAAGCACAGACAGACCATTTTCAAGTAACAGATAGTCATGAAAATTGACTATTAGTTCTGAGGCTCTTTTATCCATGTTTTATCCTTAAAGCTCTCTTCAATTTCACTTAAATGCGGTTTTACTTTCTTTACTTTTGCTTTAGGTTTGATGAAAAGAAATAGAATGGCTTTATTTGATCTTTTGATATAACCGTGTGGTACACGGTTATATCAAAGTCTAAGTTCTTACTGTTTTATTCTCTTTTGTATCTCTCTTACTAGCCTTACCTTTCAACTATCTTTTAGTTTGATCTTTTGTTTGTATTTACAGTTTCAAACATTTTTCTAGTAAGGATACTTAATAAGAGCCTATTCAAAGTCACTGCGTGACATATCAATTAACTGAGCCATTGAAGGGAGCTCTTTTTTAGAGCTCTTAGTTACAGTTACATAATATCTGTCATTCTTTGGAATAAGACAGAAACGATAGACGCCGTCTTTTTTAGGATAGTAACTGATTTCTTCAAACTTAGAATTTGGATTTAATTCCAAAGAGCGAGCACCGTCTCTTAGAACACCAGGTGGAGTTAAAAAGCCAAAGTTGGTACCCTTTGACCAGTTCTCATCAGCAAACTTGAACTTATAAGGAGCCCAGTCAGAACGTAATGTTGCCAGAGTGCAGTAGCCGTGACCGTCTTTTCTTAAACGGTAGGTCTCAGATGCCTCATAGTCATTCATCTCGCCTCTTAAATAGATAGCCTTATCATTGATGGTAAGACCACCTGGTAATAACGTCTTTACATCATTACCTTCATCTGAAGAACAGCCTGATAGAAGTGCACATACTAATAACGCACCTAGGCTCTTTTTTATATTTTTCACAATGTACCCTATCATTAAATTTTAAGATTTTTCTACTAATTGCTCTATTCTACACAAATTTATAAAGAAAATACCCTAAAATATCTGTATTCATCTGTACTCTACTGAATTCTTTGGTTTTATTTATGCCTTATAAAACACCATCAAATGCTAATGAATTGTCAACCTCAAAACAGTCTTTAACAAAAGACCAGATAAAAGCATGTGACAATTCATCAGTGTCTTATAAAAAAACACCTTACAGAGTAGGTCTTACAGGCGGTATTGCCTGTGGTAAATCTGGTATTGCCTCATTATTTGCAAAACTGAACGTACCTATTGTTGATACTGATGTAATTGCCCGTGAGGTAGTGATGCCAGGCTCTGCTCTTTTAGGAAAACTGTCTGAACGCTTTGGACAGAGCATCATCAAAGATGACGGCAGTTTAGACAGACGTCTCTTACGTCAAATTGCCTTTGATAAGTCTCATCCTGAGAACTTAAATGACTTGAATGCTTTAATGGCTCCTGCAATTGAAGATGAAACTGTGCGTCAGGTACAGGAAAAAACTTCCCCTTATGTCATTATCTGTATTCCTCTGCTCTTTGAGCATCATCTTGAATATATGGTAGACAGAATTTTAGTGGTGGATGTAGAGCCTAAACTTCAGCTAGAAAGATTGATGAGTCGTGATAACATCAACAGAGAGTTAGCACTCTCGATGATTGCCTCACAAGTAGACAGAGAAACGAGATTAAAAAAAGCTCATGATTTAATTGAATCTGATAGTTCTCCTTTAGATAAAAAGGGAGATCTCGTGTTAAAATTACATAATCTATACCAACAGCTGGCAAACAGCAAAATTTAATGCATTAGAGTACTTTATAAGGTTATGTTTATTTACGAATTTCCATTAAGCCCAAGAGCTAGAACATACCTAAAATTAGAACAGGTTTTTAAAAACGCTGAGCTAAGTTCTGATCTTAGTTCTATTCAGAACGTGATGTTTCTATTACGCGCAGTCGTTGATTTTATCGATCTTGTGGATGGTTCTAGTGCCATCAAAATCGAATTATTAAAAGATCTTGAAAAATGTGACGGTAGATTAAAGGGATGGCTTACTGATCCTGAATGTGATAAGGACTTTGTAGCCTTATTGCGTGAAAAGATTGTTGAAGCTAAAAAAGCTTTAGACTCTTTTACAAGACAGAGAACTGTCTTAAAAGACGATCCTATTATCGAACTTATTAAACCAAGATTTTTAACTCCAAGTGGCATCAACTGCTTTGATACTCCTCTGTTTACCTACTGGTTCTCTCAGAGTATTGAGAAGAAAAAACAGAGCGTAGACAAGTGGTTACACGAATTTGACTGTATCAGAATTCCTGTTTACACCATTCTCTACTTATGGAGACTGTGTGCTAACTTTTCTGATAGAGTAGCAAAATCAGGCTTTATGCAGGAGAGTGCTGATACCTGTGACTTAATCAACATTCAATATGATGAGAATGTAGCAGGTTACCCTGTAGTCAGCGGTTTCCAGTCACGAGTAAACATCAGATTCTTACCTTTTGACAAAGAGTCAAAAGTAGGTGATGTTCCATTTAAGATTGCTTATATCAAGAGTAGCTTACAGCAATGAGCCTAAAGGATTTACTTTCACCAGAGCTGTATGATGAGGTTGTTCATGATGCTCATGACTGTGGTGAAGCAATTGTAAAAAATGAAGGACAGCCTCTAAAGGTAAAATGTCCTATCTGCAAAAAAGAAACTGTATATGATGCATCTAACCCATACAGGCCTTTTTGCTCTGAAAAGTGCAGACTGATTGATTTAGGCGCATGGGCTAATGATGAGCGTGTGATTAAAGGCAGACCTGTAGATGAAGATGAGGATGGAGAGCTTTTAAACGATCCTAATCTTCGAAAATACAATTTTCCTAAAGAATAGTATTTTCTTAAGAGGTTAAAGATAACTCTTTTTTACAGGCAACGATTAAGACAGAAAAGACCGAACTTACAGGATAAGATTTTGAAAAACGAAGGGATGAAACAGTTTACTTTGGCGACTCTAGCTATAGCTGTAAGCGTAGCTATCAGTACTAATGCCTTTGCACTTGAAAACGAGAAACAGACATCTTCATCTGAAAAAGCAGATAAAGACAATTCTGTTTCTGAGTTCTCTGTTACAACCACCAGGATTGCTTCTAACCTAAAGCCTAGAGCCAATATCACAGGTTCATTTTCAGAACGCACCATGGAGATCATGAGTTCTGAGGCCTCTTCAAAATATTTGCAGAATCCTCGTGCAGCAGACAGTGCAACCTTCCCTATGAGGCTTATCAATAAATTAAATGAAAAGCCTTGGATAAACTCTCCATCATTCCCTATTCGTGCTAAAGATATGGCCTGCTTCTATGGTGTGCCATCTTACAGATATCCACAAAAATTTGATTCTGATAAGACTCCTGTCGTAGTAACAGCTGACAAAGTTTCAGGTAAGCTCAATGAGAAAAAAGCTCATATCTTAACTTACACCGGTAATGTTGAGGTAACTCAGGGTGACAAGATCTTAAACTCAGATATCGTAGTCTATGATGGTAAAGAGAGAACCTTAACCACCAAAAGCAGTGCTGTAATTCATGAGCCTGAATACACCATCTCATCTGATGAGGACATGGTACATAATCTTGATACTAAGCAGATGAACCTGACAAATGCAGCTTTCATCTTAAACGGCTCTGTAATATCAGGTACTGCTGACAAGATGAATATTGATAACAAAAAAGGCTCTAAGACTTATAAAGGAGCTACCATCTCAGGCTGTCCTGTAGACAAGAGATCATGGCATTTTTATTCAACTACTTTTAAAACTGAAAAAGATGCCTACTTTGGTGATGCCTGGAATGATGTACTCTTTTTAGGTAAGGTACCTGTATTCTATACACCTTATGCTCAGATCCCTTTAACTAATAAACGTCATTCTGGTTTACTGCCTGTATCTTTAGAGTACAAATCCGGAGAAGGTATTTCTTACACTGCACCTTTCTATTTAAACCTTGCTACAAACTATGATGCCACTGTAACTCCAGGTCATGATGCTAAGCGAGGCAATATCTATGACGTACAGTTTAGATATTTACCATTTAATAATCTTTCAGGTGAGATTAACGCTACCTATTTACCAAACGATCCTCACTGGTCACCAAAGAACGATGACTACAGCCGCTGGTTTATTAACATTTATCAGACCTTATCTTTCTTAGAGAATGATTTAAACTTCAGCTTAGACTACAGTAAAGTTCGTAACGACGACTATACCTATCTGTCTGATGTAAGTCAGAAAAACGCTGCTATCACCGATTCAAGTCTGCAGCAGAGTTTTAAGGCAAGCTATGATCAGGATCTGTATGATGTGTCTTTAGAATTAAGAAAGTATCAGAACATGTTCTCTACTTCTAATATTTCTACTTACAGACCATTTGCCATGTTGCCCCAGTTAAAGGCTAACACCTATAACTCATACGGTTCTTTCTACTTTAAGTTAAAGACTGAAGCTACACACTTTTCATTAGATAAGATGAAAAATGACATGACATTATCTATGAATCGTCTGCATGCTGAGCCTTCTGTACGCTATCTTGCCTACGAAGGTTACGGCACCAGTGTAGATATGGGACTAACCGGCTTTTTAACTCATTACAGTCAGTCTGATTTAGAGTATTTAACCTCTTCATATAAGTCTCGTTTAGGCTTTAATGAGTACAAAGATTCTGTAACTCGCGCTCTGTACTTAGCTGATGTTCATGCTAAATCTACCTTTGAAAAGAAAATACTGGACATGAACCACACCCAGACATTAGAGCCTGAGTTTAAGTATCAGTACATTCCTTATAAAGATCAGAGCAATATTGCACTCTACGATACTACTAACCGTTATGATGACTACTACACTCTGTTCTCACCTCATCGCTATGCAGGTATCGACAGAATTGCCAACATCAATATGGCAACCTTTGGTTTAACCTCTCGCCTGCTTGATGCTCATGACCGTGAACTTTTCCGTGTAGCCCTAGCTCAGGGTTATAACTTCTCTGATAACAGAGTAAAACTGCGTCAGACTGATACTTTAAGTACCAATCCTAGATCTCCTCTTGAAGCTTTAATTGATGTCGTGCCTTTTGATGGTATGTCTATCCATGCTCAGGCTCAATATAATCCTGACGGTGATGAGTTCTATACCTACAGTGGTTCTGCCCGATACACCGATCCTGCTACAGGTTACATGCTAGGTGTTTCATACCGTTACTATAAAGACGGTAACTACTATGTAGAAAACTACAAACAGGTAGACTTAAAGCAGTTAGGTCTTGAAGTAAAATTACCAATTTCATCATCATGGACTGCTTTTGCTGCTTCATATAAAGATATTGAGCAATCCTACAATATTGATACAAAGTTTGGTCTAAAGTATGACGATTGCTGTTATGCTGTTACCCTGCTCTATGAGAACTATATGAACATGGACTGGAAAAACATGCAGCACACTCCAGAAAAGCTTATCGGCGTACAGTTTGAGCTAAAAGATCTCTTCGCTATCAACGTAAGAGGTATTACCGATCCTAATGGTACTGGTACCCACTATCTGCCATCACTGGATCCTACTAACTTGAACAGATAAATTTGAACTTTATGCAGCGTATTGAATCTAAAGCAATACGTGCTGTATAAAAAAATTAAAAGGTTATAACTTAACAGAGATTAACACAGACAGAATAAGGTACATTAAATGAAATTACATAACAATCTTGGCCAGAAACTAGGCAAGTTAGCATCTTTAAGTACTGTTTTACTAGCCTTATTTGGCAACGCCTATGCAGAAGAACAGGTTTTAGATTCAACTGCAGCTGTCGTTAACAACGGAATTATTTTAGAGAGTGAGTTAAATACTCATACTCAAAAGCTACTCTCTAAATATGTAGCAACTGGTGCTAAAGTAGATGAAATTACCGCACGCCGTCAGGCTTTACAGTCACTTATCACCAGAGAGCTGATTTTACAAATTGCTCAGACAAATGGCGCTGAGGTAACTGACATGCAGTTAGACTCAACTTTAGAGTCAGCAGCCTTACGTAACAACACTACAACCGATAAAATTCTAAAGAGTTATGGCCAAAATCTAACTGAAGCTCAGGCTCGTGAGAAATTTAAAGAGGACTACTTAATCAACGAAATCCGTCGTTCAAGTGTTCGTCAGAGAATTCATATCTCCCCTGTTGAAATCAACACTTTAGCTAAAGCTTTAAAACAGCGTGGCAGTGTTGAACCTATGTACCATATCGCTCAGGTTGTAATTCCACTCTCATCTGCTCCAAATGAAGCTGAGTACAACAGAGTTCAAAGTGAAGCCCGTCAGGCTTTAAATGCAATTAAAAATGGTGCTAATGTAGCTGAAGTTGCTGCAAAATACGCTACCTCAGAGCAAAGTGCTGATATGGGATATATACCAGAGACAGCAATTCCATTACCATTCTTACCTGCTATCTTAAATGCAAAATCTGGTGATGTAATTGGACCATTCAGATCATCAATTGGTATGCACATCATTAAACTTTATGATGTTTCACATTCAGCTGTAACTCCTATTAAGACCTATGATGCAGCTCATATCTTAATTAAGACCTCCATCATCTATTCAGATGAGGCAGCTGTTGCCAAGTTAAAGGATATCGCATCTGAGATTAACAAGGGTACCATTACTTTTGCACAGGCTGCCAAGCAGTACTCTGAAGATCCTGGTTCAGCAATTAAAGGTGGTGATTTAGGTTATGCTGTAGCTGATATCTATGATCCAAACTTTGCCAGAGCTTTAACTCAGTTACATGTAGGTCAGATGAGTCAGCCTGTAAAATCAGCATTTGGCTGGCACTTAATTCTGTTAAAAGATACCAGAGTTGACAGAGACTCTTTAGAAGTTTTCAAAGAGAAAGCAAACTCTATTATCTTTGAGCGTGAATTCAATGAAGCTGTAACTTCATGGGAAAGATCATTACGTGAGATGGCTTACATCCACGTTATCGATCCTGAATTAGTAAATTCTGGTGTTTCTCTTGATCAGGACAATAAAGGCAAGAATACTCTAAAGCCTACAAATGACGATCAGGGAAGCCAGCAATATTCAGAAAACAGCCGTCTTCTAAACTAAAGATAGGCCATAATTTAGAGGTTAAATGACATATCGTTTAGCAGTGACACCTGGAGAGCCTTCAGGTGTCGGTCCAGAGCTGATGTATCATCTGTCAAAACTTGACTTAAAAGATACTCAGCTTGTTATCATCGCATCTAAAGAGCTTATCGTACAGCGTATAGCTCTTTTTAATTCTAATCACACTGAGTCTGTAAAGATAACTGATTACTCTAAAGACAATTTTGTACCTCAAACAAAAGGTACCTTATGTGTTTTAGATGTACCTTTAGCTGTACCTTCAGTTCCGGGAAAACTTGATAAAAGAAACGCCAAATACGTTTTAGACTGTCTTGATATTGCCTCAGACAAATCAGTATCAGGTGAGTTCTCTGGTATAGTTACAGGTCCTATCAGTAAGGCTGTGATAGCTGACACTGGTCTTAACTTTACAGGTCACACTGAGTACTTTCAGGAAAGGACTCATACTAAAAAAGTAGTAATGATGTTAGGCTGCAAGAAATTCAATGTAGCTCTTGCTACTACTCATCTGCCTTTAAAAGATGTATCTGATGCCATCACTAAAGAGCTTTTAGTTGAGATCGTAACTATTTTAAATCACGATCTTAAAACCAAGTTTGGAATTGATAAACCATGCATCATCAGCGCAGGTTTAAATCCTCACGCAGGTGAAGATGGACATCTGGGTATGGAAGAGATAGACACTATCATTCCTACCTTTGAAGAGTTAAAAGCTCAGGGCATCAATATCATAGGACCACTGCCTGCTGACACCATGTTCCAGCAAAAGTATATTGAGAAGGCTGATGCCTTCTTAACCATGTACCATGATCAGGGTTTACCTGTTTTAAAATATGCAGGTTTTGATTGTGGTTACAACACTACCTTAGGACTTCCTTATATTAGAACTTCTGTCGATCATGGAACTGCACTAGATTTAGCAGGTACAACCAAGGCAGATCCTGGTTCTCTGTTTGCAGCAGTAGAACTAGCTCATACTATGGCACTACGTAGCAGGAGATAATATGGCTTTACCACCAGTACACATGAAAGCAAGAAAACGCTTTGGACAGAACTTCTTAGTTAATGATCACATCATTTCTCAGATTGTGGATGCCATCAATCCAAAAGAGGGTGAACACTTAGTTGAAATTGGACCAGGCCATGCAGCTTTAACTAGACCGGTTTTAGAAAGAGCTAAAGTACTAACTGCAATTGAGTTAGACCGTGATCTTGTGGAGATCTTAAAGCATGATCCTTTCTTAAAAGGACTTACCATTATTGAAGGTGATGCTTTAAAGGTTAACTTTGAGGAGTTAGAAGGTGCAGGTCAGTTGCGTGTTTTTGGTAACTTACCTTACAACATCACCTCCCCTATTATCTTCCACCTGCTGTCACAAAAAGGCATTACTGATATGCACTTTATGTTACAAAAGGAAGTAGTAGAAAGATTAGCTGCAGGACCTAGCACCAAAGACTATGGTCGTTTAACTGTGATGACTCAGTTCCATGCGCAGGTTATCCCAATGCTTATAGTTCCACCATCAGCATTCAGACCAGCACCTAAGGTAACCTCCGCTGTGGTACGTTTAAAGCCAAAGGACTTAACTGATGAAGAAAGATCATTAGTACCTTATTTAAATAACATTACAACTACAGCTTTCTCTGCTCGTCGTAAGACCATCCGTAACTCTTTATCAAAGTTCTTTACAGAAGAGGAGTTAAACAGCTTTGGTCTTGATCCGATTCTGCGTGCTGAAAACATCAGTGTTGAGAAATATGTAGAATTAGCTCGTGCTTTAAAATACAGGAATAAAGTCTAATGGCAGCAAATTCACCAGTATTTGAACTTTTACAACGTAATGAAGATGAGTTTGTAGGACGTGATCTCATCATTGCAGGTGATATTCTCGATCCTATGGTGTTCTCTTTAGTTAAAAGATCTCACAGCGCTACTGTAATTGTCGACAACTTTGTTGTCTGCAAAAAGATGGCAGCTATGATTGGTAAAAGCATGGATGACTCTTGTCCTCAGATAATTGAGTACAAGCATGTAAAGTTAATCTTTGCTGATGTCAAATCAGCTCTTACTCATACTAATG
>ERZ1034873.992-NODE-992-length-11757-cov-5.242437_pt1 | contig 11757 bp, 9 predicted proteins | sample MGYA00520689_ERZ1034873 | MGnify/ENA primary metagenome ERZ1034873 (study PRJEB33766, sample SAMN09781722) | gut metagenome | biome: gut microbiome | host: Homo sapiens | place: Madagascar | study: EMG produced TPA metagenomics assembly of the PRJNA485056 data set...
TACGATGTAGGATGCAAAGTATAATACCTTCTCTAAGGTTCTTGGAGAGAGGTCAAGGATTAATCCCATACGGGATGGGATACCCTTGAAGTACCAGATGTGGGATACCGGAGCTGCAAGCTCGATATGACCCATACGCTCTCTACGAACGCTTGCTTTTGTAATCTCAACACCACAACGGTCACAGACTACACCTTTGTAACGGATTTTCTTATATTTACCACAATGACATTCCCAGTCCTTGCTTGGTCCAAAAATCTTTTCACAGAACAGACCGTCTTTTTCCGGCTTTAATGTTCTATAGTTAATTGTCTCAGGCTTTTTTACTTCGCCTCTTGACCATTCTCTTATTTTTTCAGGTGATGCCAGACCAATCTGAATTGCATCAAACTGTATTGGCTGGTATGTTTCCTGTTTAATCTTTTCTGGCATTTATGACACTCCCTTCCTAATTATTCTTCATCAAGAACTTCGTCGCTGATATCGTCAAAGCTGTCTGCAATATCCTCTTCTTCCTCTTCTTCAACATTCACAAGCTCCTCGTTCTCGGCATCAAACTCCTGCTTCGTGAAGCCCATCTTACCAAAGGATTCATCGCTTTCAAATGCAAAGTCCTTATCTCCGGAAATAATGGAATTCAGATCTGTGTTGCCATATTCGCTGGTCTCCATAAGTTCTACTTCGTTACGATCCTCATCTAAGACTCTGACATCAAGACCTAAGGACTGTAACTCTTTTAATAATACCTTGAAGGACTCTGGAATACCCGGTTCAGGGATGTTGTCACCCTTGATAATTGCTTCGTAAGTCTTCACACGTCCAACAACGTCATCGGACTTCACGGTTAAGATCTCCTGTAAGGTATAGGATGCACCATAAGCCTCAAGAGCCCAAACCTCCATCTCTCCGAAACGCTGTCCACCGAACTGTGCCTTACCACCTAACGGCTGCTGTGTTACTAAGGAGTAAGGACCGGTAGAACGTGCATGGATCTTATCATCTACCAGATGATGCAGTTTCAGGTAGTGCATGTGTCCGATTGTTACCGGTGAATCAAAGAACTCTCCGCTTCGTCCGTCACGTAACTGAACCTTTCCATCACGGGAAAGTGGAACGCCCTTCCATAATGCTCTGTGCGCTCTGTTATCGGATAAGAACTGCATGACATCTTCTCTTAATGTATCTTTGTATTTCTCTACGAATGTCTCTTCGCCTGCTGTGTAAGCTTCGTAATCCCAGTCAGCCTTCTCAGCATCATCGAACGGACGGTTTACATAGTCATTTGCAAGCTCCAGTGTATCCTGGATATCAATTTCCTTCGCTCCGTCGAATACAGGTGTTTCAATATTGAATCCCAGTGCTTTGGCAGCAAGACTTAAGTGAATCTCAAGGACCTGACCGATATTCATTCGGGAAGGTACACCCAGAGGATTCAGTACGATGTCCAGCGGACGTCCATTCGGAAGGAATGGCATATCCTCTACTGGAAGTACACGGGAAACAACACCCTTGTTACCATGACGACCAGCCATCTTATCACCAACAGAGATCTTTCTCTTCTGTGCGATATAGATACGGACTGCCTGGTTTACACCCGGAGATAACTCGTCACCGTTTTCTCTTGTAAATACCTTTGCTTCTACAACGATACCATACTCACCATGTGGTACCTTAAGGGAAGTATCTCTTACTTCTCTTGCCTTTTCGCCGAAGATCGCACGAAGCAGTCTCTCTTCTGCGGTAAGCTCTGTCTCTCCCTTTGGAGTTACCTTACCTACCAGAATATCTCCGGCACGGACCTCTGCACCGATACGGATGATTCCGCGCTCGTCAAGATCCTTTAATGCATCATCACCGACACCAGGAACGTCTCTTGTGATCTCTTCCGGTCCTAACTTTGTGTCACGTGCTTCTGCTTCATATTCCTCAATATGGACAGATGTATAAACATCGTCCTGTACTAATCTCTCACTTAATAATACAGCATCCTCGTAGTTGTAACCTTCCCAGGTCATAAAACCGATCAGAGGGTTCTTACCAAGTGCTAACTCACCCTGTGAAGTAGATGGTCCATCTGCGATTACCTCGCCAGCCTCTACGTGGTCACCCTTGAATACGATTGGTCTCTGGTTGTAACAGTTACTCTGGTTACTTCTTGAGAACTTTGTAAGCTTATAAACTTCTCTTGTTCCGTCATCATACTTGATCGCGATCTGATTAGACTCAGAACTTTCGATCGTACCTGCCTTCTTTGCAACGACGCAGACACCGGAATCGACTGCTGCTTTTGGCTCCATACCGGTACCAACAACAGGTGCTTCCGTTGTTAAAAGAGGTACTGCCTGACGCTGCATGTTAGATCCCATCAGTGCTCGGTTCGCATCATCGTTCTGTAAGAACGGAATCAATGCTGTAGCAACAGAGAACACCATCTTCGGGGATACATCCATGTAATCGAACATGGTCTTTTCGTATTCCTGTGTCTCATCGAGGTAACGACCGGATACGGAATTTCTTACGAAATGTCCTTCTTCATCGAGTGCCTCATTCGCCTGTGCTACATGGTAATTATCCTCTTCATCTGCTGTCATATAAACTACTTCGTCTGTAACACGCGGATTCTGTGGATCATCTTTATTGATCTTACGGTATGGTGCCTCTACGAAACCATACTCGTTGATTCTTGCATAACATGCCAGAGAGTTGATCAGACCGATGTTCGGTCCCTCAGGGGTCTCAATCGGGCACATTCTTCCGTAATGTGAATAATGTACATCTCGCACCTCGAATCCGGCACGGTCTCTGGAAAGACCACCAGGTCCTAATGCAGATAAACGTCTCTTATGTGTCAACTCACCAAGCGGATTGTTCTGATCCATGAACTGTGACAGCTGGGAAGATCCAAAGAACTCTTTGACTGCTGCAGTTACCGGCTTGATGTTGATCAGGCTCTGTGGAGAAACTCCTTCCTGATCCTGTGTTGTCATACGCTCACGTACCACACGCTCCATACGGGATAAACCAATACGATACTGGTTCTGTAATAATTCACCTACCGCACGGATACGTCTGTTTCCTAAATGGTCAATATCATCATCACTACCAATGCCCCACTCAAGATGCATATTGTAGTTGATGGACGCAAAAATATCTTCCTTTGTAATATGCTTCGGGATCAGTTCGGAGATGTTCTTACGGATTGCTTCCTTGATCTCTTCGATATCCTGATTCTCGTCGAGAATCTGCTTTAATACAGGATAGTATACAAGCTCTGTTACGCCTACTTCCTTTGGATCTACGTCGACAAAGTTGGTAATATCAACCATCATATTAGATAATACTTTGACATTACGTTCTTCTGTCTGGATCCATACATAAGGAACGGCTGCGTTCTGGATCTGTTCAGCCATCTCTCTGGTAAGCTCTGTACCTTTTTCAAACACTTCGCCCGTTGTCGGATCTACAACATCCTCTGCTAACACCTTGCCTCTTAAGCGGTTCTTAAATGCAAGCTTCTTATTGAACTTATAACGTCCAACCTTTGCGAGATCATAACGTCTTGGGTCAAAGAACATTGCAGTAATTAAGCTCTCTGCGCTTTCTACGGTAAGCGGCTCGCCCGGACGGATCTTCTTATATAACTCTAAAAGACCTTCCTCATAATTGGTTGCAACGTCTTTTCCAAAGCTGGCTACGATCTTTGGCTCTTCACCAAACATGTCAATGATCTCCTGATTGGTGCTGACACCAAGCGCACGGATCAATACAGTGATTGGTACTTTTCTTGTTCTATCTACACGAACGTAAAATACGTCATTGGAGTCTGTTTCATACTCTAACCATGCACCACGGTTAGGGATTACAGTACAGGAATACAGTTCTTTACCCACTTTATCATGGGCAATTCCGTAATAGATACCCGGAGAACGTACTAACTGGCTGACGATTACTCGCTCTGCACCGTTAATTACGAAAGTTCCGGTCTCCGTCATAAGTGGTAAGTCACCCATGAAGATCTCATGCTCGTTGATCTCATCATTTTCCTTATTGTGAAGTCTTACCTTCACTTTTAAAGGTGCTGCATAAGTAGCGTCTCTCTGCTTACATTCCTGAATAGAGTATTTGACATCGTCTTCACATAATGTAAAGTCGACGAACTCCAGACTAAAATGACCGCTGTAATCAGCGATTGGGGAAATATCAGCAAATACTTCCTTCAGTCCTTCGTCTAAGAACCACTGATAGGAATCCTTCTGAACCTCGATCAGGTTCGGCATCTGCAATACCTCTTTTTGTCTTGAGTAACTCATACGCATGCTTTTTCCAGCTTTCACTGGCCGTATTCTGTTTTTCTCCATTGACGTTTCACCTCTCGTTTTTTATTCTGATACACTAGTTGTCAAGTATTTTTTGAAAAATATTTGCAACAAGAATAAGCCTATCTCACCACAATAGTGCAACGTATATGATAGCACAAAGTAAAGAGCCAAGTCAAGAAGTTTTTTCACAAGTTTTTCTCATCTATCAAAAAGGGAGTGCAAAATGCATCTGCATTCTACATTCCCTTTCCATCATCTATATCAACTTTACTTATCTTCTATCCCGAAGCCTTCCTTTTCATAACACTTACTCCCTATCGTACCAGCTTCAGGAAACCCTGTAACAGAACCCGCTTCTCATGCAGGTATGTATGCACCCAGAACGGTGCATGAAATGTTTGACAGGATTACTTTATCATATTTTCCGGTTTTGTCCATGTCGTTTCGCGCAAGTTTTGAAATTTTTACAAAAAATTCAGCTGCAAGCAGAGCGATGCGCGTTGCTGTCGCACATAATACTTACTGTAACCAGCGGATAGCCATGTAATTGCTTAAAAGCAATCACATGGCGCGCGTTGCGCTTTCAAAGTTCCAGCTACAAGCGGCGAACTCGGAGCATAGCTCCTCGTGCGCGTGCCGTCGCACAATATCGAAATAAAAAAAATCCGGCTGAGAATAAATTCCCGCCGGATCTTTTCTATTCCGATACTCTGCTTGTAGCCAAATCGCGACTATTTTAATGTTACTTTTGCGCCTTCTGCTTCTAATTTAGCCTTGATATCATCAGCTGTTGCCTTGTCAGCAGCCTCTTTTAATACCTTAGGAGCTCCGTCAACTAAGTCTTTTGCTTCCTTTAAGCCTAAGCCAGTTGCTTCACGAACTACTTTGATAACCTTAACTTTGTTTGGTCCAACTTCTGTTAACTCTACGTCGAACTCAGTCTTCTCTTCTGCTGCTGCTGCGTCTCCGCCTGCTGCTGCAACTACTACACCTGCTGCTGCAGATACACCAAACTCTTCTTCACAAGCTTTTACTAAATCATTTAACTCTAATACGCTTAACTCTTTGATTGCTTCAATAAATTCAGCTGTTGTCATTTTAGCCATTTTCAATTTACCTCCATTTTTGGGTTTATTTTCATTTTGTTGTCATCGGTCAGATTATTCTGCCGGTGTCTCTTCTGCTGCTGGAGCTTCCTCTGCCGGAGCTTCTGCTGCAGGTGCTTCTTCTGCTACTGCGCCGCCTTTTTCAGCGATCTGATTAAGAACACGAGCGAAGTTTGTAATAGGAGACTGGATACTTCCAAGGAATTTGGAAAGTAATTCTTCTCTTGAAGGGATTGTTGCAACGGCTTTCATGCCCTCTGCATCATAGTATGTTCCCTCAACAACGCCGGCTTTGATCTCAAGTGCAGGAGCTGTCTTAGCAAATTTTGCAAGGATTCTTGCCGGAGCAGTTGCATCTGTTGTAGAGATTGCAAATGCGTTTGGTCCTTCTAATGAATCAGAAAGGCTCTCAAACTCTGTTCCTTTGATTGCGAAGTTTACTAATGTATTCTTATAAACCTTATAAGTAACACCAGCTTCTCTTAACTGCTTACGCAGCTGAGTATCTTCTGCTACAGTAAGTCCACGGTAGTCAACAACTACTACTGACTGCGCTTCTTTGATCTGATCAGAAATTTCCTGTACGATCGGCTGTTTTAATTCTACTTTTGCCACGAATCGTGCACCTCCTTTTTTTATTTGTTCTTGCAAAGACAAGGTACGATTATTACGTGGAACTCATCGGGTAACAACTTCTGTTACTCTGCGAACTCACGAAAAAAGTCCTCTCTGTGGAAGACAGAGAGGACTGTAAAATCCATTTTACAAATACTTGCGTATCTGGATGTCCCTCGGTAGGCTCTTACGATTACGCCTTACGGCACCTACTGTCTTCGGCAATATGCGAAGCATTGCTTTGCAACACTTTTGCTATTATAGCATCTAATATCTTAGATGTCAACCAATTTTCTAAGCAAGCTTAATTGGGTTCACCTTTGCGCCAGGTCCCATGGTAGGAGCGATAGATACGCTCTTAAGGTACTGTCCCTTTAATGTGCTTGGCTTAGCCTTGTTGATTGCATCAATAAGAGTCTGGAAGTTGTCCGCTAACTGCTCTTCTGTGAAGGAAGCTTTTCCAATTGGCACATGGATAATGTTTGCTTTGTCCAATCTGTATTCAATCTTACCAGCTTTAATGTCATTAACAGCCTTTGTTACATCCATGGTAACTGTTCCAGCCTTCGGGTTTGGCATTAAGCCCTTCGGTCCAAGTACACGGCCAAGACGTCCAACAACACCCATCATGTCAGGTGTAGCTACAACAACGTCAAAATCGAACCATCCTTCGTTCTGGATCTTCGGAATTAATTCCTCTCCACCAACGAAGTCAGCACCTGCTGCCTGAGCCTCATCTAACTTTGTTCCCTTAGCGAAAACTAAAACCTTTACAGCCTTACCTGTTCCGTGTGGCAGTACAACTGCACCACGAATCTGCTGGTCTGCATGACGTCCGTCACATCCGGTTCTGATATGAACTTCGATTGTCTCATCAAATTTAGCAACTGCAGCTTTTTTTACTAAGCTGATTGCTTCTGCTGGATCATATAAAGTTGCTCTATCGATTGATTTTGCAGCTTCAATATATCTTTTTCCTCTTTTCATTCTAAATAACCTCCTGTGGTATTATCGGGAGCGGTCCCTCCCACTTGTCTAAAATCTACTCTTCTACTTCTACACCCATACTTCTGCAGGTACCAGCGATCATGCTCATAGCTGCCTCTAAGGATGCTGCGTTTAAGTCAGGCATTTTTAACTCTGCAATCTCCTGAACCTTAGCCTTGGAAATTGTAGCTACCTTTGTCTTGTTAGGAACGCCTGATCCACTCTTTAAGTTACAAGCTTTCTTAATAAGAACTGCTGCTGGAGGAGTCTTTGTAATGAAGCTGAAGCTTCTGTCTGCATATACTGTAATAACTACAGGTATAATTAAGTCTCCCTGATCTGCTGTCTTAGCGTTGAACTGCTTTGTAAACTCAACGATATTTACACCATGCTGACCAAGTGCCGGTCCAACTGGTGGTGCCGGTGTAGCTTTGCCGGCAGGAATCTGTAATTTGATATATCCTTCTACTTTCTTTGCCATTTGAGGTTGCCTCCTTAATTCATCTTCTTAACGTCTGAAAAGCTTATTTCGACCGGTGTCTCACGGCCAAATAAATCTACATTGATTGTAACGATCTGCTTGCTCTCGTTCATCGTCTGGATTGCTCCAACAGTGTCCTTCCACACACCGCCGGTAACCACGACCATGTCTCCTTCCGCAAAATCGACAACAATGTTGTCTGACTTGATACCCAGTGGTCTCATTTCAGCTTCAGTGAGTGGTACCGGTTTTGATCCCGGTCCAACGAATCCAGTTACACCTCTGGTATTTCTGACAACATACCATGTGTCATCATTCATTACCATATTGATAAGCACATAACCTGGAAACATTTTTTTCTGAACCTGTTTCTTGGCACCATTCTTCAGCTCGACTACTTCCTGCATCGGAACACGTACCTCTAAAATCTGGTCTTCCAAATGTCTGTTTTCAATTGTTTTGTCAATATTTGCTTTTACCTTATTCTCATATCCTGAGTAGGTATGCACTACATACCAGTGTGCCTCTGCCATAAATCACCTATGCCTCCATTATAAATTCACTAGAATATTCACCAACTGCTGGATACCGCTATCCAGTAATGTAATGATCAGACCAACTATAACTGACACAACGACGACTGCTGTCGTCTGACGGGCAAGTGATTCTTTTGTAGGCCAGATGATCTTACCGAACTCTGCCTTTACGCCTTCGAACCAGCTCTCTTTTGGAGCATTTGTCTTGTTCTCAGTTTCTCCCATACTTGTCACTTCCTTTGCTCAATCTACTGCATTACAACTGCAAAGACTATTTTGTCTCTTTGTGTAATGTGTGTGTCTTACAGAATCTGCAATATTTCTTTGTTTCCATTCTGTCCGGATGAGCTTTCTTATCCTTTGTCATGTTATAATTACGCTGCTTGCATTCTGTGCATGCTAATGTAATCTTCGTGCGCACAACTTCCACCTCCATTATTTCTTAGTGTTCTTATGCCCGTTTTTAGGCATAAAAAAAAGACTTACTTCCAAGCTAGTCTAATATATCACACTCCGTCTATGCAGTCAACAATTTTTTCTTTTACTTTTGCTCTTATGTATCTTCCATTGTATGCCGATATATGAATTGTAATACAATGTACTCTGATATAAATCATTGTTATTATATTGGCACGATGACATTTTTGTCAACCTGTATTATAATAATATGTAATAAACGGATTTACACAACCCCGGTTCAAGGATGAAAGGAGGGGATCGCATGGCAGCTGCCATCATGGATAATGCGTACAATTACTTTCTGGCAACATACGGGAAACAAACCGTATCCCGCTATGATGCACATAAAAAAAGTGAATTGCGCAATACCTATAATAATATCGTAAAAATTAATAAAGAATCCCCTCTTTACAAGATCAAAAGGAACGGGGATGTTGATAAGTTTGCAATCGACATCAAAGAGAATGCGCGGAATATCAAAAATATCATCGCCTCCCTGTCAGAAGGCGGTTCCGGTATCGAGAGTGCCTTCCGTAAAAAGGTGGCAGTTTCGAGCCAGCCGGATATTGTCGATGTCAACTATATCGGTCAGGGATCGAATCCCGATGATGACACCAGCTTTTCCATCGAGGTAAAACAGCTTGCAGCTGCACAGTCGAACCTTGGTAATTACCTGAAGGACAACCAGCTTGATATTCTTCCGGGCAGTTATGCCTTTGACCTGAATACGAATTCGAACTCCTATGAGTTCCAGTACAATGTCAATCCAACGGATACGAACCGCAGCGTATTAGAGAAGCTCGCACGTTTAGTCAACAACTCCGGTATCGGACTGAATGCGGAACTTCTGACCGACGAGCAGAACCAGAGTGCATTGAAGATCTCTTCGAAGCAGACCGGACGAAACGATGGCGAAACAAAGCAGTTCCATATTGTAGCGGGCGGATCAAATCTTTCGATCTCAGCCATGCATACCCTTGGCATTGACCAGGTTGCAACAGAAGCCCATAACTCTTTGTTCCTGTTAAACGGGAAGGAACGTTCATCTTATTCAAACACCTTCACTGTGAACAATGTATTTGAACTAAATCTGAAGGGAATCAGTGCAGACGATGCGCCTGCCCAGATCGGTTACAAGCCGAATGTAGATGCCGTCATCGATAATATCGATACACTTGTTTCATCCTATAACAAGATGATCGAGACAGCAGACAGCTATGCAGACCGCCAGCAGGGCAGCAAACGTCTGATCGCGGATATCGGCAATGTTGCAAGAAGTTATTCCGAAGGTTTTTCCCGGATCGGTCTTTCCGTTGATCCGCAGGGTTTGATCACGATTGACCGGGATCTTTTATCCGAAGCCGTTGGTGAGGAAGATCCGACGGAAAGCTTCCAGATCTTAAACCAGTTCAAGGACAGCTTAAGCCAGCGGGCAGAGAATGCTTCCTTAGACCCGATGAAATATGTCAATAAGGTTCTGATCGCATACAAGAACCCGGGGCATAACTTTGCAACGCCTTACTTTACATCGATCTATTCCGGCATGATGTTAGACCGGTACTGTTAATTCCAAAGCAGGGTGCAATTTTCTATCGGATTCAGTGTCATAAGATTTTTGAATCTAAAAGATAAAATGCACAAAAACATGTTCCGTAAACATTTGCAACGCTCATCGTGATCAAACCGCCAACTACGACCATACAAGTTCAGCAACGGCCTCACTTGTGGTTTTCGTAAGCAGTGGATTTCACTCGAAGCGAAGAACGCAAATAAAAGCTTGCTTTACATATTTTTGTGCATTTTGTCATTTTTTTACTACTGGGTATTCATTTTTTCTTTAAGTTGTCGTGTAATTTATTAGATTTGAATTTTGAAAAGGCTATCTCGCTTGGGAGGTGAGGCAGCCTTGGAATTTTATTTATTTTATTAACTTAGTTACTTTTGCCACCTTGACATTCATGGCATTTTCTCTGCCAAATATCAGTGCCGCTTGACATATTGAGTTTTCCCTTCTGCATTCCTTTTTTAGCACTTGTCTTAATAATCTCAGCTGATTCTTTTCTTTTTTCTATTGCATTCACAATTGGTATCATTACAATGGTTAATGCAATCAGAATTAGTAACCACCAAAAAGTTACACATAGGTTTATTGAATCTGAACTTACCTAACGGTTATTCAACCAGAAGTTATAAACATCTTTGCAAATAATTGCTTTTTATTCTCATGCACTTCTCTGATTTTCATATCCATTACTCCGTCAATTTGGAAGTTAATTTATAAACAATAAATTCTAATCAGACCTAATATTAGAAGATGCACAGGATAAAACAAATAGAAAAACCACTTGGAGAATACTTTCCCCTTTTCCATTCGCTTGCCATTATAGAAATATAAAATTACAATTCCTGCAAGAGCAATTCCTGACATACTTCCTAACGCATAAGCAATATTTGTACCAAGCGAAAATCTTCCAATACCACCTGCAAAATTAAAAAGTCCAAATAACAACATTGAAATAATGAATGTATATTTTATCTTATTTCTTAATCCTCTACTCCATATAAACAACAGTGTAAATATTGGTGCCAATAATGCCCAGTCGCAGAATAAAGAAAGAATTATCAATCCCAAGATACATATATCTTTTAAAAATTTATTTGATACTTTATCATTCACAGTCAGAATCATAAAACATATCAGCAATGTAAATAACATATTCAAACCTTGAAATTCTAACACTCCATTTGTTGTAAACGCCATACAATATGGGATTTCAGAAATCAAGGCAAATATTAGCAGTCTAATAGCATAATTCTTTTTTGAATGAGTATATTGAAAGCCCTCTACAAGAAAGTAACACATTGTAATTGCTGTAAAGTACCCTATGTCCAGAAATAGCTCCGACAGAAAATATCCTGATTTCATAAAGACTTGTGAAATATGATTCAACAGCATAGTCAACATGGCTATATATTTAATAATATCTCTGTTTAATTTTGGGTTACCATACGCCATTTTTGTTTCCATTTTTACCACCTCAAATTCCGATTGAGATTTCACCTGTTTCCTTGAAAACACTGGATTTATCGCAGGTGAACTTTCCATTATTGTTTCCCTTGTGTTATATCGTCCCGTCAGTGTTTACGAACTCTGATAAGGAAAATACAAGGATGCAGGACATCTGCTCTGTGCCGACCAAAGCGGCAGCGGAGACCAAGAAAATCCTATAAAACAGTATAACACAAAATAAAAG
>ERZ1034873.993-NODE-993-length-11754-cov-4.658090_pt1 | contig 11754 bp, 8 predicted proteins | sample MGYA00520689_ERZ1034873 | MGnify/ENA primary metagenome ERZ1034873 (study PRJEB33766, sample SAMN09781722) | gut metagenome | biome: gut microbiome | host: Homo sapiens | place: Madagascar | study: EMG produced TPA metagenomics assembly of the PRJNA485056 data set...
GGGTAGTGCGTGGGCGCGCCCGCACGGCAATTCTGCCGTGCGATCGTAGATGTTGTTTATTCCCTTGAGCGTGTGTGGAATATGAGGCACGGTGTGGGGTCTTGGAATCCGTGGGGGTGGTGTCCCCACATTGGCCGGTGGTATACGAAGACCCTTGCCCCCTTTACGTTCTGGAGGTCGTTTGAGACCTTGTCCCTTGGGATGCCGTCATTTCCCCATTTTAGCGGGATGATAGTAGCTCCTGCCTCCTTGAGGCTTTTTTCGAGTCGGTTGAAATTGCGTGCGGGGATGACGACATCATCGGAGTCGCTGACAGTTGCGAAGATGGGTATGTTCGCCTTTACGAGTCTTTGAGCGGCGTTTATTGGGTTGCAGTCGGCCTTTTCGAGTTCCTCCCGTGTCATTCCGTACAGCTCCATGTTTGTCTTGAGCCTGTCCAGTGCACTGGGGTGGTTGTCCGCGGCGTCGCAGACTGGGGCGTCCAGGTAGATTGCCTGGACGCGTTCGGGGTTTTCCATGGCGTATCTGAGTGAGAAGAATCCTCCCCAGCTCATTCCGATGAGATTGGCCTTTGGCGAGAGCCCCATGTCCACGAGGATGTCCTGGAAGTGATTCATCACCTCGATTCCCTTTGGCGAGCATCTGTATTTGAAGACATCCACGAATGCGTGGTAGAATCCGTGTTTAAGGAGTTCGATGGTTCCGACCCTTTCCACGAATGACTCCGCCCACTGCGGGGTCCAGCTCCATCTATGGTCTGGCTGTGGTGACTCTGGTTCGACGACCCATGCGGGGCATCCGTCCACGGTGAAGTGATGTCTTTTGAATCCATACCAGTTGTCGGTTGGCCAATCTTCCGGGAATTGCACTGGCATAAGCTTCTGCGTGTTGTCAGGGGTGATGTTTGCGAACAGGCTTGTGAGTGCATCCACGAAGAGCGTCATTCCCTCCTTTGTGGGGTGGTTGATGCAATTCATCATTCGGCTGGAGAATGGGATTCCCTGTCGCCAGAGTCTTCCCCAGCGCAGTGACGCATCCGCAAGCGGGATTCCGTATTCCGCCGCGATTTTCCTCAGGGTCTTGACGTGTGGCCTTGGGTCATCGTCGATATCCTTTTCCCTGCTGAGCCCCATCATTTCCGGCCGGATGTAGTGTGGCGTGATGATAATCCATTCGGCGCCGGCGGCAGCGAAGTCGTTCCGGAATTTCGTGTAGTTCCTTTCGGTGTGTTCGCTGGTGAATCCTGCGTCGTTGACGAATTCCGAGACAATCAGGTCTGCCTTTGCGCCCAGAACCCTTTCCTCGTAGTTGAACTGGGAGCCGGGGGGCTCGTTGAGGAAGTCGTCCGTGTTTCGTCCTCCCCATGCGACGGTTTCCATTTGGATATTTGCCTGCGGGAACTGTTTTTTCAGTGCTTCGAGGAATCTCTCCTGCCATCGTGTGGCGGGGAAGTCTGGGAGGAATGTTCCGTCGGTTACGCTGTCTCCCCATGCCAGGATTCGCAGGGTTTCACCGTTTTTGAGTTTTTCGCAGGTTTTCGGGAGCAGTGTTGCCGCAGTTCCGAATGTGGGGTTCTCCTCTTCCGGGAAGGCATTTTCCAGGACAGGGAAGAACTGTTCCTCCGTCAGTTTGTCCAGTCCTGCCTTGATCCAGAGATTTCCGAGGAGTGTTTCGTCCTGTTCCAGCGTGGGGGGCAGTGGTGTTGCGGAGTGTGGCTTTCCCTGTTTCAGGGTGATGTTTCCCTCTGCGTCCAGGATGACGGAGTCGATTCGGTGGAGCGTGTATGCGTAGTCTACGAAGACAGGCTGTTCCGGGGTGATTCGTCCTTCGGGGAGTCTTCCCACAGTTCCCCAGTCCTCTGTGAGCTTGTAGTCGATGTCGTCGGCGTAGATGACGGCATCCGGCTTGTCGCTGGATTTGACAGTCAGGGTTCCGTGGCAGTATCCTCCGTATGTGGAGCATTCCATTGCGAGGATAGCCTTGAGCCTGTTTCCGCGCACCCATCCGCCCCTGTTTGGCACATAGTCCTGGAGTTTATCATGCCGTTCGTTTTCCACCGTCGCCACGACAGGCGGCTCCACGGCCATGATGTCGGTTTTTCCGTTGTATGTGACCTGGACTAGCCAGTCACCGGCTGTCTTGAATTCTGCGGGGGAAGCCATAAGTGCGCATGCGGTCGCCATTGTGGCGGCCATAGAGATGATTCTCCTAGTCATTGTTTCTTCAGGGGAGTTGGTAGATATGGAATTGGTTGACATTTTTTCCCGTGAGTCCGGGGGATGACTGGAACCAGTAGGACTCTCCGGCGCCCTCGTCGTCATCGAAGACCACGCATGCGAAGCCGAAGTACTGTCCTTGCCTGGTGAGTCCCAGTGCTTCGCGCTGGAGTTCGATGCGGTATGAAGTCACCCCGTTGTCCTCGTCCCTGGTCACATGGAAATCCCGTCCATTTTCGAGGGAATCGTGATAATCGCCGTGGAAGACCACGCATTCTGGGCCATTTGCGGCCAGGGCGAGCCCGAAGTCGACATCCCTGGGGCCGTATCCTGCGGGTGCCGCGTCTGCCCTGACGATGAAATCCGGAAGGATTGCGAACTGGAGGCAGTCTCCGTCCCATATCATTCCTCCGGTGCGGGTATTCCTGTGGATATCGTCCGTGACTTCCGCGATGATGGTGACGCTTTCCTCCGAGACCTCGATGTAGATTTCCCCACCCAGGTCGTCATGTCCATCCCATCGGATCCATGGGTCTGGGGGGACGATATCCTTTCGGTCGTCCCCGAATTTGCGGATGAGATTCTGTCCCATGTCGAGTCGAGTAGGCGTGAAACTCATTGAGAGCGTTGTCGCGTTCTGTCTTGAGTCCTCCAGTGTGACCTTGATTTCTCCGCCATCTGCCGGGAGTCCGTCCACTGGGACAATCCATGGGAATGGTTCTCCTGGCTGTTTGAAGGCGGTTGCGGGTGCGTTGTCGCCAAAGGAGTATGTGATGCTGGCCTGCTCTGTGGATGCGGGGTCTGTGTGTCTGACGACCAGGAAGCCCTGTTGCCCTGCGTCAAGGGCCAGTGTGCAGACGAGTCCGTTGGCGCGGTCCTCCGCGCCCGTCATTGCGGCGTGCAGCTGTTCGTATGCGTCCTCCCCTTCCAGGGAGATGTATGTCGGCAGCAGACGCGCCGTGAAGACTCCGTCTTCGGGGATTTCCATGGGATTTCCCAGGAAGTCCGCGCACTTGGCATTTTCGGGGAGTGCCAGTTTGACATCGTTGTCGTTCTGTTCCGTCCAGAGGACCAGGTATGCGACATCCTTCTGTCCGAAGACCCCCATTTTGAGATTTGAGTCTTCGGTGCCCAGCCGGCTGTCATATTGCCGTACCCTTTCGACGGCCCTTGCGACCTGGCTCATGGCCGGGATCAGGAGCATTGGGACTCCATCGTGCCACATTCCGTAGTCGTAGTATGTGGACTCGATGGCTCCCATGGTGTTGAACCAGAAGAAGAACGGGGAGCCGAGGAGCCTTGCGGTCAGGACTGCGGAAGTCATCCGCCGTGTTTCCTCCTGCTGGAGCGGGTGGTCTGGCGCAAGCCGGTTGTCGATGGCGAATCCATATTCCGAGACGAAGGGCTTTTGTCCATGCAGGTAGGCATGGGTCATTTCGTTTGCGTTTTTGAAGACGCTTTGGAACTCGCGGTTCGGGGAGCCGACGTTTGGCATGCTCACGGGGTCCAGGTAGCGCATGTTGAAGGAGTAGCAGTCCATCGGGAAGTATTGGAAATCTCCCTGGACCTGCGTCAGGACCTCCCGTGAGAACGGGAAGTCCGCCACCTGCGCGGAGCCACCGGATGGCCTTCCCGCGGCGATGGGCAGCGTCGGGTTGGCGCGGTGTGCGGCCTGCAGATAGACCGTCGTGATTCGCGCCAGGTCTGTGCAGACTGGGCCGAAGACATTTCCGTGGCGCACCGCCTCGGGGTATTTTCTGCGGTAGTATGGTTCCGAGCCCGAGACCAGCTCGTCCTCGCCTCCGATTTCCAGCAGGTCGATGTCGTCTCCTGCGCGCCGTATGAAATCCTCGAATGCGATTGAGAGCTTTTCCAATGCCTCGTCAGTTCCGAAGAATGCATTTGTTTCCGGGAGTCCCCACGCCTTTGCCTCGGCGACTTCCTCGGGGCGGTGCGCCCAGTTTGGCGCGGCCGGCAGGTGTACCAGTGAGAGCTTCACCTTGAAGCCCCGTTCCTTCAGGGCGCGCATGCGTTTCAGGTGGTCGTTGCCGTCGATGGTGTCAGGGGTGGGCATCAGCGAATGCCAGTAAAGGTAGACTTCGGCCCAGCGCACCCCCAGGCGTTCCACGCCGACGGGGACATTGCTGTTGACGCCCAGGTAGGGGAGGATTTCCGGATCGTCGGGAATAGGCGGCTGGACGAGTGTGTAGACGCCCTGGGTCTCGTTCAGCGCCTGCCCGTCGGCGTCGGTCCATTTCACTCGGTAGACGAAGAGTCCGAGCCTGTCCACGGGCATTGGGATGTCCAGCTTGCAGATTCCCTTTTCGTTCCAGACGGCGGGCTGTGAGAATTCCCTGACGACCCTTTGGCTGTAGTCGGAGACCGTGATTGTGCAGGTTGCCTCCTGCGGGAGTTCGTCCCGCTTGTCTATGGCCAGGATTTTCAGCGTGGGGTTTTCCTCCGGGAAGAATATTCCATTGTTGTCCCCGGGGAGTTTTGCTCCCGCGTAGAAAGTCTTTTCCTGGACGAACGGGGTTGCCTGGGTTCCGAATTCCAGCTTGACCGCATCGAATGAGATTTGGACTGGAGTTGCCTGGTTGCGGTTGGTGAGTTCCAGGACAAGCGAGTAGTCCGAGGAGAATTTCACCGTGAACGGGATTTCGATGCGATTCCATTCGGTGGTGACGTGGAACTTATGCATCTGCGTATCCTTCCATGCTGTGTGGACGGTGATGAATTCGCATGTGGTCGGCCTGTCCGCCTTGACCCAGCACGAGAAGACATACTTCCTGTCCTTGTCCATGAACAATCTGGGGCCTGTGTACGAGTGGCAGTCGTCTGCGTCGACCATGGTGGTTGCGTACATGCATCCTGCGGGGGCGTCGTCGTTCTCAGCCAGTTCCAGTGGGGAGCCCTGTCCGGCCCAGATCTGTGAGAAGAATCCGTCGCCACCTTCGTAGCTGTTGTTTCCCGTCAGTAGGTTCTCCCCTTCCGGGATGGAGTCCAGCGCCATCATCCGGAGATTTCCCTTGAACAGCTGGATGTCATCGATTGTGGCTCCGGCCATCTCCTTCGAGGCATTTGCGAAATCCAGGAGCAGCCAATACTTTCCCGAGAACTTCGGCGTGAACTCCACCGCGCACAATCCGTCCTCGTCGAGATTTCCGAGAGCCATGAAGGTCGTGTCCTTCCAGTCGCAGTTCACCAGGGCGGCCTGCGCGCTGACTCCTTCGTCAAGCTGGATTTTCATGCGGCATGTGTATGTGGTATGCGCCTGGACCTCAAAGGGGGCGCCTGAGACGCCCTGGTGTTCCTTGCCGCCAGGCAGTTCCACCCTCAGGCAGCGCCCTCCGTCCGCATCCTCCACGACTTGCCATGAGAGGGAATTCGGCCGGTCGCACCAGTAGTTTGTGAAGTATCCGTCATCCGTCTCGAAGGTGCCGTCGTTTGGGAGGATGCTTTCAATGGCGGCCAGAGGCAGGGTGAGGGACAATGCGATGCAGGCGAGGATGGGTTTCCACATGGCGGGGAGTCGGAGTCCTTGGTAGATGAAAAGGGGTGGCCAGAGCAGGTTCCCTATTATATCACGGCATCCTTTCATTGTTTCGGCGTGGCTGCACGTTTCACAGAAGGAGATAGTCGAAGGCCTTGCGCTCGTCCGTGGGATGCGCTGCGCTCCATTCACGGCTGATAACTGCACTGCCACGCGGTTCACTGGTTGGCAGATAGGCATGCTGAGGAGGCGAATGACTGCCGCCGTGGGCGATGCGGGCATTCTGGAATCCAGTGCATGGGGAGGGCATTTAGGCGTCTTTTGTGCGCAAAAACAAATCAAGGTATTCAAATATTTACCAGATTGGGAATCGTAGCGTCTTCTTCCACCCAGGGCAATCTCGATGGTATTGCATTTGCTTCTTCCGTCCATCTGTCGGATGATCCGGCGGATGACAAGCAGCACAAGCAAACAAGGAGCAACGATGACGCACTACTACTGCAAGTATTGTGGCCAGAAATTCCCGACCATCTCCTCCCTCACGTCAGGAAAATGCATTAAGCATCCTGACGGGGCGTACGAGGGGAGGCACGCATTGTACGAGGGAAGTGAAAAATCCCAGTATGCATGCAAGTATTGTGGCCAGAAGTTTTCGACCATCTCTTCCCTTACATCAGGAAGTTGCATGAGGCATCCTGACGGGGCGTACAAGGGAAGGCATTTCCCTGCGCTCTAGGTCGAGTTCCTTGACCACGGCCGTCTGGCATTCTCCATTTCCGTGCCAGGCGGCATTTTTTTGTGCAAAAAAACAAAATGGTAATATTTTAAACGGTTAGCGATTAGAAAAATTTCGTTTTTTTCTGTGTTGACACTGTATCCTGCCTGTCATGGCGGTGTTTTTTGGTGGAATTGTCATGAAGTTGGCTGGTTTGGACTTTGAGACGGCGAATTGCAAGAGCGGGAGCATTTGTGCTGCCGGGTGCGCCGTGCTGGAAGACGGGATAGTTGTGGATCGCCGCGAGTGGCTCGTCTGTCCCCACAAGGGCTATCGTTGGATGCGTTCAGACTTCACCGGCATCCATGGGTTGTCTACTGGGATGTGTGCGACTGTCCGGAATTTCCGTATATATGGGTGGAGTTGCGCCGGATGCTTCTTTCTGCGGAGTGCGTCATAATCCACAATGCCCCCTTTGACCTGGGTCATCTTCGGAGCGTTCTTTCCCTTTACGGGTTGCCTCCCGTTGAGTTTGACTATGCGGACAGCGTCATCATCAGCCGCAGGCTGTTTCCCGGGCTGTCCTCCCATTCTCTGGACGTGATGGCGGGTTTGTTTGGCATAGAGTTTCGTCATCACAACGCCATGGAGGATGCCATGGCCTGTGCGGGCATTGTTTCCAGGACGGGGATACCCGAGGGTTGCATTCGTCACTTCAGCACATTTGAGATGGAGGATTGAGCATGGGCAGGAGATTGATTTTGACGGGTTGGAAATACAGCGACTATGCGTTGGCGGCGGCACTGGCGTTGCGCCACTTTGGGGATGCGGAGATATTGGGCATGAGCAGGCGACGTCTGCCGGAGTATCTGGAGAGTGTCTCCGGGTATTCGGAGATTGTCATCCTTGGGGTTTCCCTTGGGGGGGACGCGGAGCGTCTTGCCGCGGACCTGGAGGCGTTGAGGAAGCGCGGCGTCAAGGTGCTTTGGATTAGCGGCTGTGACTTTCCCGCGTGGATTGGCGACTCCGTCCGTTCCAATCTTGAGAGCCATGTCAGCCCCGAGGGAAGCGTCTCCTCGGCGGTTGCGGAATACTACGGCCTGGACGAGTCGGAGTTGGCTCCATACTGTGACGAGGGGCATCCCATAGGCAGGAGATACGTTGAGTTTCTGGAGGCGGCGGAGTATTTCTACCGCAACTACCAGGACGAGGAGGCGTATTCCCGCGTCATCCGCCACATTGCCTGCAAGGATTCCGAGGACAAGTGGTCGGAGAGTGAGAAGCTGATGATTGAGCATTTCCGGCGCTACGGCCACCGGGAGCTCATTGGCAAGAGCAGTGCGATGTCAATGCTTCAGGAGAAGGTCAACCTGCTGGCGGCACACGACCGCACCCGCGTGCTCATCCTTGGGGAGACGGGGACTGGCAAGGAGACCGTTGCCGCCCAGATCCACAACAAGTCCCGGCGCGCCCAGGAGCCGTTTGTTGCATTCAACTGCGCCAGTGTCAATCCACAGTTGCTGGAGAGCACCTTCCGGGGCTACGAGAAGGGGGCGTTCACCGGGGCGACAGAAAGGCGCCTCGGAATCTTCGAGACCTCAAATGGGGGGACGCTCTTCCTGGACGAGGTCGGGGAGCTGCCACTGGAGGCGCAGGGGCTTCTGCTGCGTGTGCTTGAGGAGGGACGCTTCCAGCGGATGGGCGAGAATGCGCGGGAGGTCGAGGTGGACGTGCGCGTCATCGCGGCCACGAACCGGGACCTGCCCTCCATGGTGCGGGATGGCAAGTTCCGCCTGGACCTCTTCCAGCGCCTGAGCGTCATCCAGCTCCGTGTGCCAGCCCTTCGGGAGCACAAGGAGGACATACCGCTTATCTCCTACTCATACCGCGAGCGCAACAAGATGGGCGGCAGGCTGACTCAATCCCAGATCGAGGCGCTCCAGTCGTATGACTTCCCCGGGAATGTCAGGGAACTCTACAACCTCCTGGAACGGGCATACGTCCTGGGCGTCACCGACTTCAGGCAGCTTGTCAGGGAGCACAGGGAACTCAACGCCGCGCTTCTCCCAAAGGAGGAGGTGGCTGTGCCTGACAACCTGGAGGAGGTTACCCGTCTCCATGTGAAACGGGTCGTCGAAAAGTACAATGGCAATATCACCAAGGCCGCCGAAGCCCTGGGGACGTCCAGGAATACCGTGAGAAAATACCAATCCCCCTAGGCGAGCATGCAGGGGGCAATAATTTCAGCGGAGTGGATTTATTCCCTGGAAAGGACCTCAGGCCTGGTGTGCATCATCTGGAGTATGTGAACTGGACGGCGGTGCCGTTGTCGACCATCCAGGTATTGCTATGCTCTGGGACGCTGTAGCCATTCCAGACGCACTTGTTGTAGTGCCGTGCCTCCTGGTCTGCAAGCCCGGCGTACTTGATGCCGTCCTTGACAGTTTCGGCATGTCCGTCCGCGAATACGAAGTTGCATCCATTGTATGGGTGTTTCATAAGGCTGTGGTGGACATTGTCTCCTTCTGTCCAGCGTGGTTCGACGGAGCCCGCGTGGTATTCGTTGAGATTGTTGGCGTTGTCTGAGTCTCCCCACAGGAAGAATGCGGAGGGTGCCTTGAAGGCTTCCGGGCGTGTGAAGACGTCTTTGAGGGTGCCGTTGGAGTCCAGGCACAATTCGCAGCTTGCGGCCTCGATGCGGTATGGTGCGCCGTTGTCGGTGTATGCCCGGGCGGTGGACTGCGCGATGATGCCGTATGCGTGTTCTGGTCCGAAGGTTCTTTCGTTGGGGCAGAATGCGACGGGGAAGACCTGCTTCCACTTCAGGTAGCCGGGGCTTGCCCAGCCGGCGTCATAGTTGTCTTCCATGCCGGTGAAGAGACCGCTTCTCCAGTTGTGTCCGAGCCACTGGTTCTGGTCATTGCAGCCGATCAGCATGTATCCGTTGTTGGAGTCGCCGTAGATGATGAATGCCAGCGAGAGCTGCTTGAGATTGTTGATGCAGCTGGCGGAGCGTGCCTTCTCGCGTGCCTTGGAGAGGACAGGCAGCAGCATGGAGCCCAGTAGGGATATGATGGCGATTACCACGAGTAGTTCAATCAGGGTGAAATGCTTCCTCATTTTCTGGAAATCTCCCTGTCAGTGTTGCCGTATGCTGGGCGGAATGGGATAGCCTCCCCTCATTTCAAGTTGTGAGAACCTTAAGGGGAAGGCAGGAGTTTCTTCGGATGTGCCGGGGTGTGTGGATGATATCCTATTGAGTGGAGGAATGCTATGTGAAAGAAAAATCCCCGGCGTTATCCGTTCTTTGGGGATGTGGCCGGGGATGTCATGGTGACCGTGTTCAGGTCAGGCGCGTATTATCTGGTGTAGGTGAACTGGACGGCTGCGCCGTTGAGAGCCATCCAGATAGCATTGGTTGTAGTGCCTGTGTAGGAACCCCAGACGCACTTGTTGTAGTGCTGTGCCTCCTGGTCTGCCAGTTCCGCGTACTTGACGCCGTTCTTGACTGCCTCGACATGTCCGTCCGCGAATGCGAAGTTGCATCCGTTGTCCTGGTGCTTCATGAGGCTGTGGAGGACGCCGCCCCAGCGTGGCTCGACGCATCCGGCGTGGTATCCGTTGGATTCATTGACGTTGTCTGCGTCTCCCCACAGGAAATATGCGGACGGGGCCTTGAAGACCTCCGGGCGTGTGAAGACGTCCTTGAAGGGGGTGGCGGGGTCTTTGCACCACTGGCAGCTTCTTGCCTCGATGCGGTACGGGCCTCCGTTGTCGGCGTACGCTCGGGCATTGGACTGCGCGATGATGCCGTATGCGTGTTCCGCTCCGAAGGTTTTTTCGTTGGGGCAGAATGCGACGGGGAAGACCTGCTTCCACTTCTTGTAGTCGGGGCTTGCCCAGTCGGCGTCCCAGTTGTTTTCCATTCCGGTGAAGAGTCCGGTGCGCCAGTTGTGTGCAATCCACTGGTTCTGGTCAGTGCAGCCGATCAGCATGTATCCGTCGTTGGAGTCGCCGTAGATGATGAATGCCAGCGAGAGCTGCTTGAGGTTGTTGGTGCAGCTGATGGCGCGTGCCTTTTCGCGTGCCTTGGAGAGGGCAGGCAGGAGCATTGAGGCCAGGATCGCGATGATGGCGATCACCACGAGTAGTTCAATCAGGGTGAAATGCTTCTTCATTTTTTGGAAATCTCCTTGTCCTTGCTAATGTGGAACATCTGTCGAAGGGTTATTATGAAACATCCTTCAAAGCGTATTATTGGCATTTTCCGAAGGAAAAACAAGGATTGGGAGGAATAATTGTGACTTTTTTTCGTTGGGTGGTTTGGCACTTTCCACTCCCTGTCCTTCATGCGTCGGGGAAGCGGTCGTCTTTTGGTTTAGATAGTATATAACACCCTTATTTGCAAGGAGTTATGTAATAATGCGCACTTAAGGGGCAGGATAAAACCTTTCGTAGTTGACGCTGTTTGCGTTGTCTTTTTTCAACCGAGGTCCCGCCGAATAGTTTTTGGGGGTGGTGCGAGCCTTGTGTTGGGCAAAGAGTGGCGGAGAGGGGGGGATTCGAACCCCCGGTAGCATTACTGCTACGACGGTTTAGCAAACCGTTACTTTCGGCCACTCAGCCACCTCTCCGTGCTTGTGCTTATGGAAATAGGATTGGCATCTCCAAGGAGAATTGAACTCCTGTTACCAGGATGAAAACCTGGTGTCCTAGGCCACTAGACGATGGAGACCCATTTTTGTAAAGCGGGGTTAAGATATTCCATCAAAGTCGTTTTGCAAGTTGCCGTGTTTGAAAGGTTGATGTGTCGGGGCGGTTGCGCCGACCAGTCTTGCCATAGGTTTTTGCGCAGGTGGATTTATGGTGTCTTTTCAGGGTGAAAGACGGGGAGGTCTGGAAAAAAGTGTCACTTTGGGTTATGTTCTAGTTTGTTGGCGCCGCGCATTTCCCTGGGGAGCCCGTGCTTTCCGTCCCGTCACATCGCATGTCGCGGGCAGTGTTGAGATGTATCGGCAGGGTTTTGGAATTCTCTTCAGGCATTACTTCCCTTTTTGACAGCAAGTAGGAGACAGAGGAATGGACAAGGTCAGATACGCCATCATCGGGTTTGGTGGAATTGCCGAGAATCGAGTTGCCCGCGAGGGGTTTGCTTGTGACGCGAGTCGTTTTTCGCCATTGCGTGGCGCGGTTCTGGTTGGCGCCACCGACATGAATCAGGGACGCCGGGGGGCGGCGGAGGCGCTGGGGCTTCGCTGGTATGGCGGGATGGAGGAGATTTTTTCGGATTCCTCCATTGACGCAGTCTATGTCGCCACCAACAATGCGTC
>ERZ1034873.994-NODE-994-length-11750-cov-7.258572_pt1 | contig 11750 bp, 4 predicted proteins | sample MGYA00520689_ERZ1034873 | MGnify/ENA primary metagenome ERZ1034873 (study PRJEB33766, sample SAMN09781722) | gut metagenome | biome: gut microbiome | host: Homo sapiens | place: Madagascar | study: EMG produced TPA metagenomics assembly of the PRJNA485056 data set...
AAGGAGTCAACGTGCATAACTTTCTGTTTTTACCCACAGATATGCACGATGACTCAATTTTATAGTGAATTTTTCGAGGCTGTCATTACCAAAATCTAAAAAATTAAGTCGTAATACAGGATATGTTTTTTGAGGCCACTTATCATAAATCCAAGTGTCTTTAAAATACGGCTCAACTCCTTGTTCAAATAAAGTTGCTATAGTATCTAATACTAGTGATTTACCAAATCTTCTAGGACGAGAAAAAAACACACGCCTTTGCCCAAGCAAAGAATATATCTGCTCAGTTTTATCGATGTAAATATAATTGAAATCTTTAAAATCTTTTATACTCGCACTCTGTCCTATAGCTTTCATCAGAGTTCCTTTTATTAACAACTTCAAGAAAAAAACATAGCATCAACTATTTTTATCTTAACACTAAAAAAAATTGAAATGATACCAACCTTAGTTTGAGCCAAGATTTGCACTTAAAAACAAGCTAATTTTAACTAGAGCTGACCTTACCAACATTTGCGAGCCAATAAGTTTAGCCATAAAGCCTTTGGGCTAAACCACTATATCGCACACAATTTCTCCCTGAGGCCATATCTATAGCCATAGCTTCCCCTAAAATACTAACTAAACCTTTAGCTCTAGTTACAGCGGTATATACAAGCTCGCGACATAATAAACGGCCACCATAGCTTGGAATTAATACCATAGTATGATTAAATTCAGAACCTTGTGATTTATGAATAGACAACACAAAAGCCGGTACCACATCAGGGAGCATTGAAGGATAGAGCGTGCGTCCATTTTCAAAGCGAATAACCTTGTGCCATTCTTCATCAAATACACAAATCCCAATATCCCCGTTAAAGACCCCAAGTTCTTTATTGTTTTTAGTGATCATATACGGCAAACCTGGGAACCACTTTTCATCCAAACTTGTGGCTAATACGCTAGAGCTTAACTTGTTTTTGGCTTCCGTGTTTTTTGTTTCTGCGTGTTTAGCACTCATACGTTTTACCTCTTGGAGCGCACGATTTAAGATTTCTGTATTCAGGTTTTTTACGCCAAACACCCCATCATTTACTGGAGTTAAGACTCTAAAGGAGTTAAAGCTCTTAAATATTGCCCCACCGTCGGGCTGCCCTTGCGCCTCCCAAACTAGCTCAAGCCACGCCTTTAAACAACGCTGATATAAAAAATCAGCAATTTTAGTGGCCTCTTTGCGCTCAAGACTTGGCAACCATAAAGCAGGGGGCGTTGAGGCGTCTTGTTCCTGCCAAGAAGCGATGAAATCTTCTAATTCGGAAAAACATGAGAATTTACGCACCGTTTCTTGCTCGACCTCTTGCTCCATCTTAAATTGGCGCTGGCTGTTATTGATGTCCCGCGCTAAACGACCAATCGCAGAATCAGCTTTAAAGCGGTAAGAGTGCAATAAAGTGCCAAGCCCCGGCGCCACTAGAACTGGATTAAGGTCTAAATTTGGATCTTGCCCACTATAGGACAAAGCACTCTGACGTAACGCTTCTCGGTCATAACCTGTGACCTCTAAAATATAGCGTTCTTCCTCTAGGAGTAATTGTTGCAGCTTGTCACTTAAGCTTGTTCTTTCTCGTCTAAAGATACTACAAATATCACCTAAAACCGAGCCTGCATCCACACTAGCTAACTGGTCGCGATCGCCTAAAAAAATCAATCTCGTGCCTGGCGCGGTAGCATCAAGCAAGCGACTAAAGTTTTCAAGATCAATCATCGAAGCTTCGTCGATAATGATCACGTCATAAGGCAATTTGGTTTTAGAATTATATTTACAAAGCGTAGTCTCAGGGTTTAAGCCTAACATCGCTTGAATCGTCACCGCTTTTAGTTCTTTAAAGGAAGATAGCACGTGGCTAGCCACTTCTTGTGGACTTAGCGCTCCTTCTAGCCCTAAAAACACTTCTTGGCTCACGCCTGCGGTTAAATGTCCCTGAGTCTTTTGCCCGTAGCTTGCCGCTTGCGCAAATATTTGGGTGCACTGGCTTGGTAGCGCCTCAGGTCTTAAATCAGCAAAGTTACGCGTAAATGACTGCACCATGCGATCTGCAGCCTTCCCGGTTGGCGCCGCCATCCCTAAACGTAAGATTTTGCCTTGGGTCAAAGCCATAGCCGTGAGAATGGAAACGAGTTTAGCCACAGACGTGGTTTTACCCGTTCCCGGGCCTCCGGTAATCACCGCTAGCGGATGACGCACCGCTTCTGCGACCGCAATTTTTTGCCAATTGACTCCAAACGCTAAATCAGTGTCATTAGAGCTTGGGAAAAACAATTGCAATAATGAGGTCAACTCTAGCTCCTGTGGGAGTGCTAAAGAAGTATTTGTCGATGTTAGGTTATTAGTTACCTCAGTTAAGCCTAGACCTAATTTTAGCCCTAACGCGACCTTGTGTTCATACCAAAAGCTTCGCGCAATGTAGAAATTATCCTCATCAAAAACTAAAGGCGCTTGTGGGAGAGTTATGTTTTGGGCGGAGTAAACTTCAAGTAGTTCATGCGCCTGTAAAAAACTTATAAAGGCTGGACTTTGCCACACTTCTACTAATTCTTTAAAACCACATTTAGGCGCTAATGCTTGCGCCTGCAAAAAACCTAAAACACAAGTATAAAGGTACTCATCCCCACTAGCTCCACTTGGCGCCGTACGTTCAGAGCACAGCTGTAATACTTCCGCAAGTTTGCCCGCAATTTCATGACAAGGCACACAAGAATGTTGTTCCGAGCGGCAGTAACTTAAAAGGAGCACCAGGTAATAGACTACGAGTAAAGCTTTAGCCGATGAACTTTGCCTTTGATCTAAACGTGCGCTGAGGCGCTTTACTATATATTCCGCGGTAGCCACATCGATATCGTGCCACACTCTAAACTTACGGATATTAGCTTTAAAAATCTCTAGTTGACTCCACGCAAATGGACTTAATGTAGGCACTTTAAAAGCCACTGTAAAAGTACTGTCTTTGGGCGAGTCTAAAAGAGCGTCACTTTGAGACCAATTAGCCCCTGAAGTTAAATTAGCCGGTGAGGTTAAAGCCCCCTCTTGGGTTAAATTTGTAGCCAAAGCTTCTGAGTTAAGGTTTTCTTGATCCTTATTCGTTACCACGGTAGCCATTACAAAGTCCCTCCAAAATAAGCATCAAGCTCGTTGATTAAATCCTCTGGCAATCTAAGACCAAAAACCCCTGGGGCATAGGTATTCGCTTCTATATCTGCGCCTTTCGCACCTATTCCTAAAGAACCACTCATACCACGTAAGAAGAGGTAACGCACTCCACCAATCATGTCGTAGCTATATTTAGAACCATAGACCTTCTTTAAAAATCTATGGACAGCCACAGTGTAGATTAGGTATTGCACGTCGTAGCGATGCGCTGCGACTGCTTTTTTCATGGCTTCATAACTATAAGCTTCGGTCTCATCACCTAGGTAGTTAGATTTATAGTCGATCACATAGAAGCGGCCCTCATGAATGGCTAATAAGTCAATAAAGCCAGTCATGAGCCCCTTAACATCTGCAAATGAAACCTGGGCTTCTTTGACATACTCAAGCATTTGCGGATCTTCGCGCTTGTAAAAGTCGTTGATTAACCCATTTAGGGTTTGGTTCTGGGCGGCAGTAGAGTCAAAACCTGACGAAATAGTATTGGGCATGCTCAATAAAAATTCCATTTCTTTAACGCAATTTTTATCGCTTAAATCCTGGAGTTTAAAGCCCCCAAGTGGCGTTTCAATTACATCACGTAACCAAGTACTTAACGGCGCAAAACCTAAACCATCACGTACCGTATTATCGTTTTGTAAAACTTGAGGACGCCAAGCGGCCGATACGGCGTTGTAGTCGATGTTTTTTAAGCTATGCGTCAAAGCGTCTTCAAGCGTGCGCCCCGTAGAGGAGCCTAGCGTGCCGACTTGAGAACCTGTTTGTACTGCTTTAGTATTAAGCGAATTCTCCGCAGGATCCTTAGTTTTAACCGTACTAAAGGAGACGTGTTCTAACACATCATGTAAAAACGTCCCGGCGGCCGCTCCGCGCGGGAAAGTAAAGCGAGTATAAAGCTTAGCCGAGTCTAAAGCTCCTTCCGGAGCCATATCTAATGGTTCTTTTTGAGTTACACTCGCTTCCGCTTTAGGTTTTTCTCCCATAGACGCCGAAGTTGGCTTTAACGGCTCAAGGTCTATGCTCGTTACATCATCCGCTATTAAAACTGGATCATCTTCTCGATGCTGTAGCGCTTCATTTTCAATATCTGGGCGTACTTTTGTGCCCCGCACTGAAGTAAGCCCCGAATAGGAAGATATGCGCCATTGAGAGTCAATCATATTCGCAGTCGGAATTTCTACGGCTAAAGAGGTTAAATTTTTGGGGGCACGCGGACGCCAATTGCGGTCAGGCACCACACAATCTTGAGGCTTAAATTCTTCCACTTTAAATATGAGCTCCGCATCCTCTGCTTGCGCTTGCATCGACTTAAAATCATGAAATACGGTCTTAGCCGGAGCTGGTATTTCGTTATTACTATTTTTGCTTTCGCTTTCATCCACCCAAACAAACATAGCGTGGCGCGCGCGGGTTGCAGCCACGTACCATAATCTCGTCTGCTCCCAACTGTTATCTCGCACATAAGCTTCAAAAGCTTTGCTTCCTTCTGTATTTCCGACTGTTATATCGTATAGTCTCGTCCGGTTTTCATCATCTTCGTTATAAACATAGCAAAAACTAGCCGTGCTATTTTTTTTCCGACCAAACCCCGCAAAAGGCATCAACACAATTGGGTATTCGAGCCCCTTTGAAGCATGGCTCGTAACGATTTTTACGACTTCTTCTACCGCCGGGAGTCGAATCACCGTATCGATCCCTGTTTCTAGTAATTGTTCTGCCCCCTCAGGTTGGTCGACTAAGCTTTCCATTAAAGGCAGTAAATTCTCCGGAGCTTTCGCATTTAAGCTTAACGCTTGCGCAATTTCAGCGGTATGCATGATGTTAGTAAAAATTTGACTGCCCCCAGGAGTGGCACTTAACTCATCATTGATGGACCAAGAACCAAAGACCTCACGGGTAAAGAGAAATTTCATCATCAACGCCATAAAACCTTGTTCGCGCCACATCACGGTGCATTCCGTTATGAAGTGAACTATCTGGTCAAACTTTTCACCAATTAATAAGGCATCTAGTTCTTGCCCCGTAAAATTAAAGAGCGAACTTACTAAAAGCTTAATGATTTCTTCTCGGCGGGGACTACAGCAAGCCCGCATGAGCGCTACGATCGCTTTAAATTCAGGCGTACCTTGCACTGTAGCGCGTTCAGAGCCATAAACATAGGGAATGCCCGCTTGGGTTAAATATTTTCCGATGATTTGAGCATCAGCCGCCGCGTTCACCAAAATCGCTATGTCTTGGTATCTTATCTTTTGTCTTATCTTTTGTTGTCTCGTGAGCGTACCACCTAGCATTAACTCGACGATCGTTTTAACAGCATGTTTAGCGACCAGATTCTTTCTTTCTTCTTTATTGCCGGTACTATCCTTTAACACTAAAAAATTAAACGCTTTGAAGTCTGGCTGCTCTATGTTAAAGCCACTCTGCTCCCGATCTTGCGGGCTTTTTACCGGTTCAAATGCAATATCATTCTCCCGGCCAAGCATAAGGCTGCGCCCAAAATATCTTGGATCAAATAAATAATTAACCGCTTGCACTAAATTACGGTCTGAGCGGTAATTGGTATCTAAGCGATAAACGTTTGGCCCTATACCTATACCTATACCTATACCTATACTTTTAACCGCCGCACGCGCTTTTAAATAGCAATCGATATCAGCACCACGGAAACTATAGATCGCCTGCTTAGGATCACCTATGATGTAAAAGCCAGTTGGAATTTTGCTACTAACTATTTTTTTGTGCCAATCATTGCCCGGCTGAGCAAAGTAATCTAAATAAATCCGCTTTACAATATCAAACTGCACCGGATCGGTATCCTGAAATTCATCAATAAACATCACCGGATACTGCCGTCTCACTTCTGAGGCGATAACCATCCCGGCTTCAGATTTAGTTTTTAAAGCATAATCAAGTCTAAAGAGATAGTCATCAGAGGTTAGGACCCCTAAATTGTTTTTTAAGCGTTCAAAGATTTCTAGCGCCCGCCGAAAAATACAGTCCTTAACCATATTTACATAGGCGGAGTCTTCTGTTGAGTTGTTTTTGGTCTCTTTTTTTTCTAATTTTCCGATCTCACTTAAATCAACAGTCACGCCAGGGCGAGGTTTCATGCGTCCGCCTGCGCAATAAAAATCACGCCCAATTTCCGCTAAACTAGCGTAATTAGCCACCCTATTATTAACCTTTAAGCGCTTGTACATATTAACTGTAACGGCGCTATAATCCGAAAAATCGTCTATTAATTTGCTAGTATCGATTAAATTATTAAGGCGTAAAAATTCAAAAAAAGCCAAGTTGCTACGAGGAGCGTTAAAGTCAAATTCAGAGTTTGGCTTTACGTCACCGCATGGTGTCGTCTCGTTATTAGCCGCATCCTCGGCTAAAGAGGCGGTCCCTAGTAAAGGCGCAGTCTCTGGGCTTAATGGGGACTCAACACTAGGCGCCACAAAAGCTTCTTCTAAGTTTTGGTTATAAGTTAATTCGCGGATGGCATACACGAGCGCTTCTTCTTTAAGCGCTAAATCATCTTTAATAAATTCCGCATTAAGCGCAATTTGCGCTCCGGTGGCGTAACGCTTTAGCAAACCACCACAAAACGAATGAATCGTCGAAATCGAGGCGCGGTCAATATCACGCTCCGCCACGGTCAAAAGTAGAATCGCAGCTTTAAGTTTATTAGGGGCTTTAGGGTCGGTAAAAAGTTTTCGGATCCGCTGTACTAGTTCGTCTCCACCTTCAGGATTTTGCAAGGCAATGCGGGTAGAGTGAATGCGTTCACGGATCTTACGTTTTAAGTCGTAGGTCGCAGCATTAGTAAAAGTCATAATCGCCATTTTATCGATACTAAGCGGCGTAGTATCAACGTCTTCCCCGTAATCACCTAACAGTAAGCGCACTACAAGCCCAGTAATCGTATAGGTTTTACCAGTACCTGCTGAGGCTTCAACTAAAGCCGGCCCCATAAATTTAAACTTACTAATTATATCCCCAGTGACCACAGCATCATCCTTAGAGGTCCAAGCGTTAGTTTGTGATAATGTCATCTCTTGTTCCTTATTCCTCTTAGTCCTTAAGCCGAAATTGCAGTTTCATTTTTGCGACTTCTAGTGCTCTTTTTACTAGTGGTTTTGGTTTTACCTTTGGGCGCTTTACTTAACTCCCACATCAGCCCCAAGTTTTGCAACATCTCAAAAGTTGCTCTAAGGATATCGCGGCAGCGCTTGGTGTCGTTTGTATCCATTGAACTTCCATTTGCTTGCAGATCTTCGTATTGTTTACCATCACCGAGAATTTCTTGCGCCTCCAAATCAGGGGAGTTATAGTCCGATTTAGTTACTTGTAAACAATTAAAAAACTCTTTCTTAAAAGTAGACCAAGCCTCAGGAGATGAATCCATAAAGCCATTCTTCCCTTTCGGACGAAAAGCTTTATATTCTTTACAGCGCACCAATAACGGCAGTGGCCATACTCGGCCCACTAAATAAGCTGCCACCATGAGTTGCAACTGCTTAAGTAGCACCTGCGGGGCTTCCTCTTTAACCGTAAATGACAATTCCCTTAAGTATTTTTCTTCCAGCTTTTTTAAAGTAACTTTAAGTGGATCATCAATCATCCCCCGATGGTAGATTTTAACCTTAGAAATAGCATGGTTATTACTTATTGCTAATAACAAAAATTTTAGCGCGGCGCTACACACCAAGCGTAATTCTCGCTCCCCTCCTAACCAAAGATTTAAGCAATTTAAAGTCTCCTCATCTTCATCAAAACACACATCAGTGAGTAAACCGGTAAGGTGAATTTTTAAATTCTGGGATTGCGGGTAAACTTCTCGATGCAACAGTTCGCCCCAATATCCTAAGTTTTCGGATAAAGGTAAAGTTAAATCTATATCGACATTTTCCGTTAAATTTTGGCCCATGAATTTTTCACGTAAAGCACTCACATTAGTACTGGCATAGATTTTTTCGAGGTAACTGATGTAATCAACCCCACTTTGGTAAGCCGGCAACATCCCTTTTAGCTGGGCGTTGACTAAGCTTTCTTTAAAGTCCTGCGCATTTTTAGTCACCATCTGGACCCTAAAATTAAATTCAACCAAATTTTCGAGAGTAAAATTTTCATACTTAAGAATTGGGTGTTCATGTTCTTTATAGAGCCCTAAAATTTTTTCCCGGAAAAATGGAATCGGCCCTTTGGTATAAAAAGACACGAGATCAGCTACATCGATATTTAATACTCCATTAGCTGACGGCAACATGCGTCCCGAGGTAAATCCATTTAAACCAATACATTGCTTTTCTTTAAACTCTAAACGATCGGCCGGTAGATTTACGGTCGTGGTACGCACCTTTGATTCATCTGCGTTAAGATGCACGTCAAAGCCACGCCAATAAACCTGACACGAGGCTTGCCCGCGGTTATTCGCGGTCCCTGCTTTAAAATTGTCATCATCAAAAACATTTAAGGTCGCAGATTTTACTACCTGAGCTAATACATGTTGTTCTCGTTTTTGCGGTTCCTCCTCTTCATCTCCCGCCCGAACTGTAGTTGCGATGATATAATCGACTAATTCGTTGACGACTACAGATGGATTAAGTTCCGTACCTTTAATTTGGTCACGGGCGCAATACGAAATGTATAACGATTCTTTAGCCGCAGTTAAACCTTCCATAAACATATAGCGGTCATCATCACGGCGGGAACGGTCACCTTTTCTAAAATCTTGGTCAATCGGATCAAAACTCATAGATTCAGTATTACGCGGAAAATCTCCATCGTTTAACCCAACCATAAAGATGTGACGAAATGGAATGGAGCGCATCGGCACAAACGTACAAAAGTTTAAGCTCCCATCCAAAAAATGCGAGAATTCAGATTGCCCCGCAGCTGCGTCTTCAATGAGGTTACGCACTAAAGTTAAAGTGATTGGTGGTTGCGCTTTGGTGTGCTGCATATTGTCGCGTAGGGTTGAAAACGCAAATGAAACTGTGCGTAACACTTCTTGCTCCCCATCGGCAAACTTAAAGAATCTAAACATGATGCTGCGTTGCACGAATTTACGCCAAGCATCTTCCCCTGTAGCCCCCACTAAATTTTGGCTCGAAATATCTTCAAGTTCCGCTCTAAACGTATTTAAATCATCAACAAAGCAACCTAAATGCCCTAATATTTCCGTGCCATGGCTATCGATGCCCGTTAAATAAGGCACAGCTTCATCATTTTCAAGCTTGGGCATTAAAGCCCCCAGCAATTCACGTTCCAGCCCTGCATTAATCGTATAAGCAAAATTTTCATCAAGCTTTAAATGCTCATCGGTGCTCATTAAATCCTTAGATTCTAACCCAAAGACCATGTTGCCATTACTAACAAACTTTTTAATAAGTGGTAAGTCTAAAGCAGTAAGTCCATATTGACGCATGATCTGTTCGTTACCTAACAAATCAACGAGTTCTAACGCCGTTAATGGCGTGTCATTTAACTTAAGCATCCGACACACAGCTTTTAAACAAGGATTTTCTTCTTTTAAGCTCCGGTCACAAATACGATATCTAAGTTTAGTCACGAAGGTATCGTTCATGGCAAACACGGCCCGGATATAAGGCACGTATGATTTTAAATTAGGCACCATCACAACCACGTCACGTGGTGTTAAAGTTGGGTCCGCCATAAATGCGTCTAGCACTGCATCGTAAAGTTCTTGAATTTCTCGAAGTTTGCCGGCGCAACCTACAATTTGCACTGAAGTATCGGTAGGATTTAGGGCGTAGCGTCCAGTTTCGTCTTGCTCGGTTCGGCCATTTAAAATATCAGCTTGTAATCTTTTAAGAAGACTTGGCTCTGGGGTTTTGGGGTCCGTGGCTACACTTGGCACAAAAGCAAAGATTTCATTAACCTGGTCATCACCTTGGCTATACATCTTTTCTGTTAATACTGATAACATGTCACGCCCTTGCTTGCCTAATGACAACAAGAGCGGATGAGCAATTAGATTCTCAAACGAAGCATTAAAACAATCAGCCGTCAATTTGTCGTAATGCATAGTTTTTTCGAGCCAAGAATTTTCATCGGTAGCTGTTTGGCTAAAATCAATCCCTAAAGTTTGATTAGGTTTCATGACCGCGCGTTTAGAAACGATAGCCCGGAGTTTTTTCACCTCAAGGCTAGACGCTAAATCGCCCCAATATTCGCGGCATGGATTACAAAGCATAAAATGCACATTGATGTAATGTCCCAAAGCAATAAGCACATCAAAGGCTGAAGGCGGTAAAGAAGACGCCCCAAAAACGTAGATATCTTGCGGTAAAGCGGTCTTGATACGCTCTAAAGTTTGCGCACTTGGGTTTTTAAGCGTCGTTAAAATTGAAGCAATAGCAGTGGCACGATCCCATTCTTCTTCCCCTTGAGCTGAGTTTTTAATGATATATTCATGCCATAGTCTTGCGATCCAGCGACAATTCTTTACTTTATTAGCCTCAGGATTTGCCCCCAGCCAAGACGAGGTATCACCATTTTTCCAAGCGAGAATCCAATCAGGACGGTAAATTTGGTAGCATTCGTACACGCTCGCTAAACGACTAGCTAAAGCATAACGGCGGGAGGCATAGTCATTTTTCAAATTATCGATAAACGGAAGATTAAGGCCTTGAGTCCGGGCGGAGTTTAAAGAAACTGATGTTTCTAAAGTAGCGTTTAGGCCTGATGGATCGTTTTTAGAGGCTTCACTTGCATAAATTGGCGCTAGAGCTTGGTCTAAAGTCCCATTTTTTAATGGTTCCGTTAAGGAATCACCATCAAACGGAGTATAATCATGGCCAGTGATGTAATCTAAGATATCTTTAAAACCAAGATCTTGGTCGAGGCTTTCTTCAGTCGAACCTGGAGTTTTTAAGCTAAAATCACCTTGTTCAAACAATGACAAGATATTTAAAGTCAAAGGACTGCGGTCAAACGGACTACTTTCAGGGAAGTTAGGCATAATGGCACGCCCAGCCTCCCATACAAACTTCCAAATGGTTTGGCTTTCAATACGAGCGGCTATTCCAGTTTCAAGGGCAATAGTTTGCTTTAGGTAAGTAAAGATTTCAGGGCGTTGAACCACAAACTGATGAACCAACAGAGGATCGCCTGATTTATTTCTTGAAATTTGCATCAAGTGAATACAAAGCTCTACTAGCACCTCAAGTTCATTGGAATGATAAACCGTAAACATAAAACCTCCACTTCCACCTATGCGAGTTAGCCACTAATGAACGCTAATTTAAATTATATAATAAAATAATCGCTGTCAATATATTTAGTATGACAAATTTTTAACCACATCAAAACATGACTAAAGTTTTAGCCACAAATAAGAAAACTAGGAAATATTTTTTCCTAAAAACTGTGCACCCAGTCTCTCTAAAACTTTGGTTCAGCCTCCCTAAAAATTTGGTATAGCCTCTCTAAAAACGTTAAAAGATTTGGTCTTTTAATGCTATTTAGCAAAACCAGAACCAAGCTCCCCCAAATGCGTAAGTCCCATGTAACGCCCTTCTTTTTTCCAAAAACTTGCCCTATTACAAAT
>ERZ1034873.1000-NODE-1000-length-11707-cov-5.385427_pt1 | contig 11707 bp, 13 predicted proteins | sample MGYA00520689_ERZ1034873 | MGnify/ENA primary metagenome ERZ1034873 (study PRJEB33766, sample SAMN09781722) | gut metagenome | biome: gut microbiome | host: Homo sapiens | place: Madagascar | study: EMG produced TPA metagenomics assembly of the PRJNA485056 data...
GGTAAGGCACGGGTCTGCAACACCCTTATCATCGGTTCAAATCCGATTGTCGCCTTAAAAAAAACTTCGAGGAGATTTCTCTTCGAAGTTTTTTTTTTCGGAATCTTATATTTTCTTCATCAATGCTTCAATCTCATCTCTGGCATCTAAGAAGATTTCTACGAGCATTGGATCAAAGTCTGTTCCGGAGCCCTTTCGTATAATATCAAAACATTTATCTAACGGCATGGCATCGCGGTAACAGCGGTTCTGGGAGATTGCATCAAACACATCTGCAATCGCCATAACTCTTGCATGGAGTGGAATCTGCTCACCGGTCAGACCATCCGGATAACCCTTTCCGTTATATTTTTCATAGTGTTAATTTTTAAAATTACTTGACCTGTCGTAGTAATAGTGTTATATTTACTACGACAGACATAGTACGACAGTCGTATAACATAGGAGGTGCAGCATTTGATCAGCAGCGATGTGATTCGCGGATATAACGATACGATTATCTTGTATCTTTTATGGAACGAGGAATCCTATGGATATGAGATTTCCAAAAAAATCCGTGACTTATCGGAAGAAAAATATGTCATAAAGGAAACCACTTTATATTCAGCTTTTACTAGACTTGAGAAAAACGGATATATCGAATCCTTTTTCGGGAATGAGACAAACGGAAAGCGGCGTACCTATTACCGGATCACCGAAAGCGGGAGAGATTATTACAGAACAAAGTGTGAGGAATGGCAGATCACAAAGGAAGTTATTGAAAAATTTATTATGTAGGAGATGTTAAGAGAATGGATACGATTTTAAATTATTTGGAAAACATGTTTATGAACCTTCCAAAGACAGAGGAAGTGCTGCGGGCGAAAAGCGAGCTTGCGAATATGATGGAAGATAAGTATACGGAACTGATCGCAGATGGAAAGACCGATAATGAGGCAGTTGGAATCGTTATCTCGGAATTTGGTAATCTGAATGAGCTTTCCGCAGTACTTGGGATCAGCAGCGTTGTAAGTGAAAGTGAAGGGAATACAGCAGCAAAACAGATTTCCGATGAGGAAGTCAAGGCATATATGACAGAGAATGAGACCGCATCGAAACGAATTGCATTTGGTGTCTTTTTATGTGTACTCTCACCGGTTACATTGATCGTACTGGGTGGTGTCAGTGAAACCTATCATTTTCTGTCAGACAAATTAGCAGTTGGAATCGGTTTAAGTGTACTCTTTATCCTGATCGCGGTTGCAGTCGGTCATTTTATTTACAGTGGTGTGAAGCTGGAAAAATACGAATACCTGAAAAAAGAACCGTTTACACTCAGCAGCTATGCGGCTTCTTATGTACGAAGCTATGAGAAAAAGAAGCAGGAGAAATTCGTCACAAAGATCATAACAGGTGTCAGCTTATGTATTATCGGAGTGCTGGCGGTTATCATAACCGGACTGTTTGTAGATCAGACACGTATCGAAGCAGTTGCAGGTGGGGCAGCTATTGGTGTAATGCTGGCATTGATTGCAGTTGCAACGATCTTCTTTGTTACCGCCGGTATGCAGCATGACATCGTAAAAGTGCTTCTTCAGAAAGAAGAATATGCATATAAGTCCGAAAAAGGAAAGAAGCTGATTGATGGCATTGGTTCCATTTACTGGCCGGTTGCAACCTGTGTCTATCTGATCTGGAGCTTTGTGACATCCGATTGGGGTTATACCTGGATTGTATGGCCGATTGCAGGAGTTCTCTTTGGCGCAGTATCTGCGATATGTTCCGTGGTATGCAAGGAAAAGGAAGCTGCATAACCGATCCGTATAGAGGAAGATTTTTACAAGCAGGATGGAAGAATCTGCTGCGATAGAAAGACATGTGCAGACAGGAATAGAAGAAAACAAAAATAAGACTTGACGGATTGTTGTCACTTTGTTAAAATAATGTTCGGACACAAAAGTCCGAATATTATGGCGACATAGCCAAGTGGTAAGGCACGGGTCTGCAACACCCTTATCATCGGTTCAAATCCGATTGTCGCCTCTGAACTTCGAAGAGAGATCTTCGAAGTTTTTTTTATGAAATAGGAAATTGCGTCCTATTGCATAAAAGCACTGTGTGCTAAGATGCGCACCTCGCGGAGAGGAAGATTATGCGTTGCATCCGCTCGGGCGCGAAAGTGTGCGGCGGGCGCACACTTTATTTCAACAGGAAATCGACAAAATGCATACACCGGAACAAACCGGGTATATTAGATAAGAAGAAAGAGGATCAGAAAACGGAGGAAATGACAGATGGGGCAGGAGGATCAGCAGTATACCAGAATGACACAGACACCGATCTATAAGCTGATCCCGTCTCTGGCTGTGCCGACGATCATCTCGATGCTGACTACGGCTGTCTATAATATTGCAGATACATACTTTGTATCAAAGCTTGGAACCAGTGCCTCAGGGGCAGTCGGAATCGTGTTTTCCCTGATGGCGATCATACAGGCAGTCGGATTTACGATCGGAATGGGTTCCGGAAGTTTTATTTCAAGACTGCTTGGAAAAAAGGAGCAAAAGCTTGCAGACCGGATCGGAAGCTGTGCGGTCTTAAATGGTCTTGTTATGGGTATTTTGATCGCAGCAGTGGGTCTTATTTTTACAGAGCCGGTCATCCGGCTGATCGGTGCAACCGATACAATCGTGCCATATGCAGTCGATTATGCCCGTTATATTTTCTTGGCAAGTCCGGTAATGATCACCTGCTTTGTACTTAATAATCTGTTGCGTGCACAGGGCAAGGCGAAGTCTTCCATGGTTGGAATCCTCGCAGGTGGAATTCTTAACATCGCATTAGATCCGCTTTTGATTTTTGTATTTGATATGGGAATCCGTGGTGCAGCAATCGCAACAGCAGTCAGTCAGGTGATCAGTATGGTCATCCTTTTTATTCCATTTATCCGTAAAAAGACGGTGCTGCATGTAACCGTGAAAAATCTCTCTGCCAGAATCGGAGTCTACTGGGATATTTTAAAGTTCGGGCTTCCATCCTTATTCCGGCAGGGGCTTGCCAGCGTAGCGGCGATTCTGTTAAACCGGAGTGCAGCAGCTTACGGAGATTCTGCGGTGGCGGCAATGTCGATCGTGGCGAAGATCTTTATGGTGATCTTTTCGGTGTTAATCGGTTTCGGGCAGGGCTATCAGCCGGTTGTTGGGTATAATTATGGTGCAAAGATCTATCACAGAGTCCGGGAGGCATTCTGGTTTACACTCAAGGTTGGAACGGCGGTAATGACTGTCTTTGGTGTGGGAGCATGGATACTTAGTCCAATGCTGATGCGGGCATTTTTAAGTGCTGATGCAAAAGTAGTTGAGATCGGAACGACGGCACTCCGGATGCAGTGTGTGGCAACACCGTTTCTGACACTTGGCGTGGTAAGCAACATGACCTTACAGGCAGTAGGAAAGACCGTTTCTGCAACGATCCTGACGTCCACCAGACAGGGGATTTTTTTTATCCCACTGATACTGATCCTGCCGGGGATGCTTGGGATTACCGGGGTGGAGATCACACAGCCGGCAGCGGATCTTGCGACCTTTGTTTTCTGTATTCCATATATGTATGTATTCTTAAAACGGCTGAAGTGGGCAGAAGAGGACAAAGCTTAAGCTAAAGTAATATTGTGAATAGATAGATTAGATACAAATTCACATGTGAATATACTTGTGAATAAATATATAAGATGATATTATTTAGACAAGGAGATGATTATTATGCCAAATATAAAACCGATTTCAGATTTGAGAAATTATACTGAAGTATTGAAAGAAGTAGATGTATCAAGCCGTGTATATCTTACAAGAAACGGACATGGTGAATATGGCATTCTCACAATGAAGGAGATTGATGAATTAGATCGTCTGAAAATGGAGTATACACTATTGTCTAAATTACAAAAAGCAGAAGAAAGAGCAAAAAAGGAAGGCTGGATTGACGCAGAGGATCTTGAAAAAGAATTGGGGGTATCATAATTTTGAAAATCAGATATTCGCCAGATGCAAGAGATAAGCTAAGACAGATAAAAAAAGACTCCGGGCATGAAATGGTAGATAAGATAATGAAGAAAATCAAAGGTCTTACTATTAGTCCAAGAAGATGTCCTTCCGTAGAGAATATGCTTGGAATACCGAACCCATAGTACTTTCTTCATACGAATTATTATTATGTTTTTTACAGAATTGAAGATGATAATATATATGTAGCAGATATATATAATGAGAGAGAAGATTTTTTGTGGAAGATGTTTCGAATCAGGCTTCGGACAGATGAATGCATCGAATACTGGGGTGAATAATTGAATATATTCATGTTATATCATTAAAAATGCACAAATTATATTTTGCAAACATTCACGATGCTTCGTGTGATCTGACTGTTAAAACACAGATCCGTGTTTGCTCTATATAATTTGTGCATTTGTTCGTTTCAATACTGCTTAGATGTGAAAAATTGTATGTGACTTATTTTGCCATTTCTTATTTCAGAATCTGGATGGTTCCGATCAGTGGAACAGGAATTTCTTCCTGATTGATTGCGTGGATCAGTCCAAGAATCCAGCAGATCAGCATGAAAATACCCCAGATCCAGCCGATACATGGGATCATGGTAAGCAGACTGAACAGGAAAACGACAAGAGCCTGATTCAGGTAGAACTTAGCTCCCTCGGTGTCACCGGCGCATAATGCAATGATCAGACCGATGAAGGTGATATAAGCGACAATACTGGTTGTTTTTTTATCCATTTCATAACTCCTTTGTGTATGATGGGTGAATAGTTTCTATAGCTGATTGCATGATCAAGATTCATGCAATAGTTATCCTTTTTCTAGGAGAAGATAATCTTACAGAAGTTCTTCTTTCCACGTTTTAATACGAAGCCATCTCCGGAAAGGTCATCCGGTGTGAAGGTCTTTTTGATATCGGTGATCTTTTCACCATCGATGGATACACCACCCTGTTCTACGGCGCGGCGTGCTTCGGAACGTGTCTTGCTTAATTCGGATGCAACAAGAAGTCCCATAATATCAATCGTTCCATCTCTTAAGTCTGATTCGGTAATCGTTGCGGTTGGCATATGATCGGTATTTCCACCACCGGCAAATAATGCTCTGGCTCCTTCTTCTGCCTTTTTGGCTTCTTCCTCACCATGAACAAGCTTGGTAAGCTCGTATGCAAGGATCTCTTTTGCACGGTTTAACTGGCTGCCTTCCCATTTGTCCATCTCGTCGATCTGCTCTAACGGAAGGAAGGTAAGCATACGCAGGCATTTTAATACGTCAGCATCGGCAACGTTTCTCCAGTACTGGTAGAAGTCGAATGGAGATGTCTTGTCTGGATCAAGCCATACGGCGCCGGACTGGGTCTTACCCATCTTCTTGCCTTCTGAGTTTAAAAGAAGGTTGATCGTCATAGCATAAGCATCTTTTCCTAACTTCGCACGGATCAGACGGGTACCGCCGAGCATGTTGCTCCACTGGTCATCGCCGCCGAACTCCATGTTACAGCCGTACTTCTGGTATAAGGTTAAGAAGTCGTAGCTCTGCATGATCATGTAGTTGAACTCTAAGAAGCTTAAGCCCTTTTCCATACGCTGCTTGTAGCATTCTGCGGAAAGCATACGGTTTACGGAAAAATGAGCGCCGACATCACGTAATAATTCTACATAATTCAGATCTAACAGCCAGTCTGCATTGTTGACCATAAGTGCCTTTCCTTCACCGAAGTCGATAAAGCGGCTCATCTGTTTTTTGAAGCAGTCACAGTTGTGCTGGATCGTCTCTTTGGTCATCATCTGACGCATGTCGGTACGTCCGGATGGATCACCGATCATGGCAGTTCCACCGCCGATTAAGGCGATCGGTTTGTTGCCTGCCATCTGTAAACGCTTCATCAGGCAGAGTGCCATGAAGTGTCCGACATGAAGGCTGTCAGCGGTTGGATCAAAGCCGATGTAGAATGTCGCTTTTCCGTTGTTGATCAGTTCCTTGATCTCTTCTTCATCTGTTACCTGGGCAATCAGACCTCTGGCAACAAGTTCGTCGTATAAAGTCATATCGTTACCTCTTTCTTTCTGTTATAATAAAAAAACCCGTCCTATCCAAAGGACGGGCAATACCCGTGTTACCACCTTAATTCGCCGATCATTCACATAACCTGCCTTAATAAGTACAAAATACTCATGCAATCATAACGGATGCAAAACCGTCACAGCCTACTAATCCAAGCTTACTTCAGATATTTGGTGTGAAGCTCCGGGATGTATTCAAAACAAGTTTCTCATGCGCCTCTCACCGGCCGGCGGCTCTCTGTCTGTTTCCCTTATTCCTACTTGTTCCCTTCAAAGCATTTAACTATTGTCATTATAGGTTGAGTTAAAATCTTTGTCAATCATTTCTTGCCGGCATGACAGATAAAATGTTAGAATAGATTTTAAACGGAACAAATATTAGAAAAGGATTTATCCGGAATGATGGATCATACCGGATAAATCCTTCGAGGAAAAGTGATAAATATGGAAAAAAAGAAATCTGCAGTCAAGGGAAGTACCTTAAAATGGATCGCAGTGGTCACGATGTTCATCGATCACATTGCAGCAGTTGTTTTCGCACATATGATGACGACCTCTATGCTGGATGGTCCGTATTACGATGTCTGGGTCAGGGTCTATTATGTCATGCGCGGGATCGGGCGGCTTGCCTTTCCGATTTTCTGCTATCTGCTCGTGGAAGGAATCCGGTATACTTCAAATGCGCTGCGTTATGGAACGCGTTTATTCGTGTTTGCGCTCCTGTCCGAGATCCCGTTTAATTATGCAATCTATGGAACGTATCTGGAAAAAGGAAAGGCACACAATGTATTTTTCACGTTGTTTCTGGGATTTGTGGCAGTGGAACTGATCAAGTGGATCAGGCAGTTTGTCAGGGCAAATTCCATAAGCTGGCTGCTTGTCGTGATCCTTGTGACAGCACTCTTTATGCTTGCCGCAGAAGGACTCGATACCGATTATGGTGCATATGGAATCTTAACGATCGTATTATTATATTATCTGCAGCAATCATGGGTTGGACAGAGAAAGGGACTGGCATTTTTACTTGCGATCGTGCCGCTTATGATCTCAAGTACACTGGAGATCACAGCAGTCTTAGATACTTATCTGATCCATAAATACGACGGAACAAGGGGAAAACAGATGAAATACTTCTTCTACCTGTTTTACCCACTGCATCTGCTGATACTAGGATTGATCGTAAATTATATATAGGATGTAATTAGAAAAAGAACACCCTCTGTGGGAAGCAGGAAAGACAGCTTCTCATAGAGGGTGTTTTTTACAAGAATATATTTTCTGATAATTCAATCAAATTCAATTAGTTTTGTAAAAAATATGAGAATTCTCATTTACTGATATTTTACGATTGTTTTACTGCGTCTTGGTAGAGTCAAAAAAGGAAGTCCTCTACAATTCTATTTGTGACAAGTCATCACACAGCTCTTAGAAAATAAGAACGTGAGAGATGGGAAGAACTTCCCGGAGAATGGAGGAAACATGAAAAAAAACATGGTAGCAAGAGTACTTGCAGCAGCACTGATCACAACGATGGCAGCAGGAAGTCTGGCAGGATGTGGTTCGAACCAGACAGCAGACAAGACAAGTGATGCCGGCAACACGGTAGAAGCAGACACCAACGATGCAGAGAAAACAGCAAACGACGTAAATACCGTAGCATCATCAAACGACAACGGATCGTATGCAGATAAGATCACCGTTGTATGGTATCCGAACGAATCCGCTGAGGATTATGAAGCAGCCCGTGAGGAATATGGAAAGTTAATCGAAAAAGCAACCGGAAAGCAGGTAGAACAGAAGCTGACTACAGACTATACGATCGCGATCGAGTCCATCGCAAACGGTACCGCGCAGATCGCTTTCATGGGAGCAGAAGGTTATGTACAGGCAAATAAGTCCAGCAGTGCGGTTTTACCATTATTCGTAAACAGTGGTGCATCCGGAACCTTAGATGATGCATTATACTACAGCTTTTTTGCAGTAAATGAAGCAGATGCGGCAGATTATCAGACAGACGGAGAGTATGGCATTGACAATATCGTTGGAAAGCGGATGTCCTTCGTATCTAACAGCTCTACCTCAGGATTTAAGGTACCGACCAATGCAATCATTGAAAAGTTCGGTGCAACAGCAGACTGGAAAGACATTACACCGGATGACCTGATCGAAGGCGGCGATGGCAAGTTCTTTAGTGAAGTACTTTTCGGTGGTTCCCATCAGGGATCTGCATTCAACCTTTTATCCGGCAAGGCAGACATTGCAGCATTCTGTGATACAGAGATTGCACCATATGCAGCCTGTACCGATGGAACGGCAAACGAAGCAGGATCTGTTTATACGATCAATGACGATGCAAGCGCACCATTTGATACCGTAACAGGTTCAAAGTTTACCGTAATTAAGTCTACACCGGTATTAAACGGACCGTTTGCGTACAATTCCGATACCTTAAGCCCGGAGGATGTAAAGGCACTTCAGGACTTATTTACATCCGATGAAGTAACAAACGATGAGCTGATCTTTGTACCGGAAGGCTCTGATAACGTAGGTATGTTTGAGAAAACAGATAAGGAGTGTTTCCTTACAGTCGAAGACTCCTGGTATGATCCAATCCGTAACATGAAGTAAGTAAAGGAGAACAGGATGCCAATTCTTGAATTTAAAAATGTAAGTAAGATCTATGGAAATGGGCAGGTTCGGGCACTCAATCAGGCATCATTTACCGTAGAAGAAGGAGAATTCGTATCCATCATCGGTCCTTCCGGGGCCGGAAAATCCACACTGCTCCGGTGCATCAATCGTCTGGTCGATGCATCGGAGGGTACGATTATCTTTGATGGAGAAGATATTACCCATATCAATAAAAAAGAGTTACGAAAAGTACGGACAAAGACCGGAATGATCTTCCAGCATTACAATCTCGTTGACCGCTTAAGTGTCATGGAAAATGTACTGCACGGGAAGCTTGGCCAGAAATCCACACTCAGTGGAATGTTCGGACATTATACCGAGGAAGAGAAGCAGCAGGCGTTTCAGATCTTAAAGGAGCTTGGCTTAGAAGAGCATGCCTACAAGCGTTGTGATGAATTATCTGGTGGACAAAAGCAGCGTGTCGGTATCGCGAGAGCGATCATGCAGCAGCCAAAGCTGATCCTTTGCGATGAGCCGATCGCATCCTTAGATCCGAAGGCATCACGTATCATCATGGATCATCTTGCGTCTATTAACCAGCAGAAGAAGATTACCTGTATCGTGAATCTGCATCAGGTAGACGTTGCAAAAAAGTATTCGAAGCGGATCATTGGTGTAACAAACGGAACGATTGTATACGACGGACCGGCAAGTGAGCTGACGGACGAGATTATTCATCAGATCTATCAGTCCGACAGCAGTCAACTGATCACGGATGCATCCACAGGCAGTAAAGCAGAAGCATCATAGCAAGAGGTAGGAAAATGGGAAATCAGGAAATCGATAAGGTATTTCAAAAGAGAAAGCTTACATATACGTTAGTTCTGCTTGGAATTTTACTGTTGTATCAGATCTCTTCCGCAAACACAAAGTTTCACTTAGGAGAAGGATTGGTCTCCTTTGGAAATGCAGTGAAGTGGATCGTATATAACTTACGGATCGATCAGGAGGCAATGCGGCAGTTTGGGAATGTGACCAATAAGTTATTAGAGACCGCACTGCTTGCAGTAGCGGTAACAACGATAGCATCTGTTTTTGCATTCATATTCAGTCTGTTTGGAAGTAAATCAACGGGATTCTCCGGAATATTAAACAGGTTTGTCCGTATTATCGCAGCATTTTTCCGGAACGTACCGGATGTTGTCTGGGCAATGCTTCTGATGTTTTCGTTTGGACAGAATATTTTAACAGGATTTTTTGCACTGTTTTTTACAACCTTTGGTATGCTCACAAGAGCATTTATAGAAAATATTGATGAGGTCAGTGCCGACTGTATCGAAGCACTGGGTGCAACCGGAGCGAACTTTGCACAGACCGTATGTCAGGGAATTATCCCATCAATGCTTACGTCGATCGTAAGCTGGATACTTTACATGATCGAAACCAATATCAGAAGCTCAACCCTGATCGGCATTTTAACAGCGACAGGAATCGGTTATTTATTTGACCTTTATTATAAACGACTTGATTTTTCCGTGGTCAGCCTGATCGTCGTACTGACAATCGTCATGGTTATCATCATTGAAGTTATTTCAAACACAGTCAGAAAGGTGATTATGTAGGATGGATACTTGTATTGGAAAAAAAGTAACAGACATCTGGGGAGAAGAACAAAGTTACGGGGAATCTTTTGCGCAGGAAGAACAGTCAGGATCAGATGCATCGTTAAGGTATTCTGTTAACGGAAAAATAAGGATCGGTGTACAGAGTAAGAGCAGCATCGTCTTAAAAATACTGCTTTTTACACTGGTGGGTCTGACCGTACTTGCATTTGCGACCTTTGATTATAAAAATGTGAATCTTGCAAAGGCGGTATCCGATACGATGCACAATATCCGGACGGTATTCTTTGAACCGGTATTAAAGAGGAATACCTTCGGTGGTGTCTTTGCAGAGGTGGGACTTACATTCTGCTTAGGTACACTGTCGACGATTTTTGGTGCAGTATTAGCCTTCTTCTGTTCCCTGCTTTGTGCGAAGAACCTGTCGAACTCCGTCATGGTTAATGTGATCAAGAGCCTGATCGCCCTGATCCGTGCCGTCCCGACGGTTTTGTGGGTACTGATTTTTGCGGTATCCGCCGGACTCGGAAGTGTGGCAGCCGTAATTGGTCTGACCTTCCACAGCTTCGCTTATCTGACGAAGGTCTATGCAGAATCGATCGAGGAGACAGACATTGGAACGATCGAAGCCTTAAAGGCAAGCGGTGCGGACTTCTGGCAGATTGTATTTCAGGCAGTGCTGCCGGCATCCTTAAGCTATATGGTTGCATGGACCTTCATGCGGTTTGAGATCAACTTTACCAATGCCGTTGCAATGGGTGCGGCAGCAGGTGCCGGAGGAATCGGATTCGGGCTTTTTATGGCAGGCAGCTTCTATTTTGACCTGCATGAAATGGGATTTCTGACCTATGTGGTCGTGATCGCAGTCATTATCTTAGAAGCGGTTTCCACGAAGATCAAGGAAGCAGCCAGGTAAGATTTTGCAAATATAGAAAGGAAAAAAGCAATTATGGAAAAAAAGCGGTTATCGAGGATTCTTGCAAAAACAGATGTATCCCTGATACGAGAATATGCAGCAGAGATCAAGGCAGCACATGAGACGATGATTATCAAAAAGCCGGAGAAATCCCTCACGATGATCAAGATGCGTGAACCGGTAAAAGAGAGCCTTTTTTATCTGGGTGAGGTTATGATTACCGAGGCTATGGTAGAGGTGGAAGGAAAAAAGGGAATCGCAGTTCTTATGGGTGACCAGTTCGAAAAGACCTTAGATATGGCAGTCATCGATGCAGCAGTGAATGCAGGCGTATTCACACATGAGGCAGAGTTAGTAGCATTAGAAAAACAGCAGATGGAAAAATTAGAAAAAGAAAATGCCATGTTCTTAAAAACAATGGTAAATTTCCATTCCATGGATGCA
>ERZ1034873.1003-NODE-1003-length-11674-cov-5.781565_pt1 | contig 11674 bp, 22 predicted proteins | sample MGYA00520689_ERZ1034873 | MGnify/ENA primary metagenome ERZ1034873 (study PRJEB33766, sample SAMN09781722) | gut metagenome | biome: gut microbiome | host: Homo sapiens | place: Madagascar | study: EMG produced TPA metagenomics assembly of the PRJNA485056 data...
AGGGTAAAATTACAGTTAGACACCAGGGTGGTGGAAACAGAAGAAAATATAGAATCATCGACTTCAAGAGAAGAAAAGACGGAATCGAAGCAACTGTTATGGGAATCGAGTACGATCCAAACAGAACAGCAAACATCGCTTTGATCTGTTATGCAGATGGTCAGAAAGCATATATCCTTGCTCCGGAAGGCTTAACAGATGGAATGAAGGTTATGAACGGACCAGAAGCTGAAGTCAGAGTTGGTAACTGCTTACCACTTGAGAACATCCCGGTAGGTACACAGGTACACAACATTGAGTTATATGCTGGTAAGGGCGGACAGTTAGTACGTTCAGCTGGTATGGCTGCTCAGTTAATGGCAAAAGAAGGAAAATATGCAACATTAAGACTTCCTTCCGGCGAGATGAGAATGGTTCCTCTGAACTGCCGTGCTACAATCGGTGTTATCGGAAACGGTGATCACAGCCTTGTAAACATTGGTAAAGCAGGACGTAAGCGTCACATGGGTATCCGCCCAACAGTACGTGGTTCTGTTATGAACCCGAATGACCATCCACACGGTGGTGGTGAAGGTAAGGCACCAGTCGGACGTCCAGGTCCATGTACACCATGGGGCAAGCCTGCTCTTGGTCTTAAGACACGTAAGAAGAAGAAATCTTCTAACAAGCTGATTGTAAGAAGAAGAGACGGTAGAGCTATTAAATAGTAGATAGGAGGAAGAATAATGGCAAGATCACTTAAAAAAGGACCATTTGCAGATGAGAGCTTACTGAAAAAAGTAGATGCTATGAATGCAGCTGGTGATAAAACAGTTATTAAAACATGGTCACGTCGTTCTACAATTTTCCCTTCCTTCGTTGGACACACAATCGCTGTTCATGATGGAAGAAAGCATGTACCTGTATATGTTACAGAGGACATGGTTGGACACAAGCTTGGTGAGTTCGTAGCAACAAGAACTTACAGAGGCCATGGCAAAGACGAGAAGAAATCAGGCGTTAGATAAATAGAACTTTTTGAAAGGAGGTTTCACTCATGGCAAAAGGACATAGATCCCAGATTAAGAGAGAGAGAAACGCAGTAAAAGATACAAGACCTTCAGCTAAGTTATCTTATGCTAGAATGTCAGTTCAGAAAGCTTGTTTCGTATTAGATGCTATCCGCGGAAAAGATGTTGAGACAGCTCTTGCGATTGTAACATACAATCCAAGATACGCTTCAAGTGTTATAGAGAAATTGTTAAAATCAGCAATCGCAAATGCTGAGAACAACAATGGAATGAATGCAGCAAACCTTTATGTAGAGGAATGCTACGCAGGTAAGGCACCAACAATGAAGAGAATCAGACCAAGAGCACAGGGTAGAGCTTATAGAATCGAGAAGAGAACAAGCCACTTAACAATCGTGCTGAATGAAAGATAAGGAGGGAAAACATGGGACAGAAAGTTAATCCTCATGGCTTAAGAGTCGGCGTTATCAAAGATTGGGATTCAAAATGGTACGCAGAATCTGATTTTGCTGATTTCTTAGTTGAAGACTATAACATCAGAAAATTTCTGAAGAAGAAATTATACGCAGCAGGTGTTTCTAAGATCGAGATCGAAAGAGCATCTGATAGAGTAAAGGTTATCCTTTACACAGCTAAGCCGGGTGTAGTAATCGGTAAAGGCGGAGCTGAAATCGAGAGAATCAAAGGTGAGTTACAGCAGTTTACAGATAAGAAGCTTGTTGTAGACATCAAAGAAGTTAAGAGACCAGACAAGGATGCTCAGTTAGTAGCTGAGAACATTGCATTACAGTTAGAGAACCGTGTTTCCTTCCGTAGAGCAATGAAGTCCTGCATGGGAAGATGTATGAAAGCTGGAGCAAAGGGTATCAAAACAGCTTGTTCCGGACGTCTTGGTGGAGCAGATATGGCTCGTAGCGAGTTCTACTCAGAGGGTACTATTCCACTTCAGACATTAAGAGCAGATATCGATTATGGATTCGCTGAGGCAGATACAACTTACGGTAAAGTTGGTGTTAAGGTCTGGATCTACAAAGGCGAAGTGCTTCCTACAAAAGCGAATAAGGAAGGAGGAGCTCAGTAATGTTAATGCCTAAGAGAGTGAAACATCGTAAACAGTTCCGTGGAACAATGACCGGAAAAGCGATGAGAGGTAACAGAATTACAAATGGTTCTTACGGTATCGTGGCTATGGAGCCATGCTGGATCAGATCTAACCAGATCGAGGCAGCCCGTATCGCCATGACAAGATATATCAAACGTGGTGGTAAAGTTTGGATCAAAATTTTCCCAGATAAACCAGTAACTGCAAAACCAGCTGAAACACGTATGGGTTCCGGAAAAGGAACATTAGAATACTGGGTAGCTGTAGTTAAACCAGGACGTGTATTATTCGAGATCTCCGATGTATCTGACGAGATTGCAAAAGAAGCATTACGTCTTGCTACACATAAATTACCTTGTAAATGTAAAGTAGTTTCACGTGCAGACTTAGAAGGCGGTGAATCAAATGAAAACTAGTAAATATTTAGAAGAATTAAACACACAGTCCGCTGCAGATTTAAAGATGCAGTTGGTTGAAGCGAAAAAAGAGCTTTTCAATTTGAGATTCCAGAATGCAACAAACCAGTTAGATAACACAAGCAGAATCAAAGAGGTTCGTAAGAACATCGCAAGAATTCAGACAGTTATCACTCAGAAAGAAAGCGTTGCTGAATAATACTATCCTAGCAGAAAGGAGATTCAATCGTGGAAGAAAGAAATCTTAGAAAAACACGTGTTGGCGTTGTTGTAAGTGACAAGATGGATAAGACTATCGTAGTTGCAGTAAAAGACAATGTAAGACATGCATTATACAACAAAATCGTTAAGAAAACTTATAAATTAAAAGCTCATGACGAGAACAACGAATGTAAGGTCGGTGATACAGTCAGAGTAATGGAAACAAGACCACTCTCTAAAGATAAGAGATGGAGACTTGTAGAGATCATGGAAAGAGCGAAATAATAGAAGGAGGCTACCGGCATGGTACAACAGGAAACCAGACTTAAGGTTGCTGATAACACTGGAGCAAAAGAATTACTCTGCATTCGTGTTATGGGCGGTTCAACCAGAAGATATGCAAATATCGGTGATATAATTACTGCTACTGTTAAAGATGCAACACCAGGTGGCGTTGTAAAAAAAGGTGACGTAGTAAAAGCAGTTGTCGTACGTACAGTAAAAGGTGCTCGTCGTAAAGACGGTTCTTACATCAAGTTTGATGAGAACGCTGCAGTTATTATCAAAGATGACAAAACTCCAAAAGGTACACGTATTTTTGGACCAGTAGCAAGAGAGCTTCGTGAAAAACAGTTTATGAAAATTGTTTCTCTGGCTCCAGAAGTATTATAGGAGGTATCAGAATGGCAAGTTTAAAGATCAAAAAGGGTGATACCGTTAAGGTTATCGCAGGAAAAGATAAAGACAAAGAAGGCAAAGTAATCGCTGTTAATAAGAAAGACGGAACTCTGCTTGTTGAAGGTATCAACATGGTAACAAAGCATGCTAAGCCAAGCATGACAAACCAGCAGGGCGGAATCATTCATCAGGAAGGACCAATCGATGCTTCTAACGTAATGTACCTTCACAAAGGCCAGGCTACAAGAGTTGGCTTCAAGATGGATGGAGATAAGAAAGTCCGTTTCGCAAAATCAACAGGTGATGTAATCGATTAATTCAGGAGAGGAGGTCCAAAACGTTGAGTAGACTTAAAGATCAGTACCAGAACGAGATCGTAGATGCTATGGTCAAGAAGTTCGGATATAAAAATATGATGGAAGTACCAAAGCTTTCCAAAATCGTTATCAACATGGGTGTTGGTGAAGCCAAAGAAAACGCTAAGGTTTTAGAGACAGCCATGAAAGACATGGAGACTATCGCAGGTCAGAAGCCTGTAACAACAAAAGCAAAGAATTCAATCGCTAACTTCAAATTAAGAGAAGGTATGCCGATCGGATGTAAAGTAACCTTAAGAGGAGATAAAATGTATGAGTTCTTAGATCGTCTTGTGAACTTAGCATTACCTCGAGTACGTGACTTCAGAGGTGTAAATCCTAACGCATTTGATGGCAGAGGTAACTATGCACTTGGTATCAAAGAGCAGTTAATCTTCCCTGAAATTGAGTACGATAAGGTAGATAAGGTCAGAGGTATGGACATTATCTTCGTTACTACAGCAAAGACAGACGAGGAAGCTCGCGAATTATTGACTCAGTTCAATATGCCATTCGCCAAATAAGACAGGAGGGAATTCAAATGGCAAAGACTTCTATGAAAGTAAAGCAGCAGCGTAAACAGAAATTCTCTTCCAGAGAATACAACCGTTGCAGAATCTGTGGACGTCCACATGCATATTTAAGAAAATACGGCATTTGTAGAGTTTGCTTCCGTGAATTAGCATACAAGGGCGAAATTCCGGGCGTAAAGAAAGCAAGCTGGTAAAATAAAGGAGGAAAAACACATCATGACAATGACTAGTGATCCAATTGCAGATATGCTTACAAGAATCCGTAATGCAAATACTGCGAAACATGATACAGTTGATATCCCGTCTTCCAAGATGAAAGTAGCGATTGCTGATATTCTGGTAAGAGAAGGATACATTGCAAAATATGAAATCATTGAAGATGGTATCGTTAAGACAATCCGTGTTACATTAAAATACGGTGCTGATAAGAACGAAAAGATTATCACAGGTATTAAGAGAATTTCCAAACCTGGTCTTCGTGTATACGCTGGTAAAGAGAATCTTCCTAAGGTACTTGGTGGTTTAGGTATTGCTATTCTTTCTACAAACCAGGGAATTATTACAGACAAGGAAGCTCGTAAGCTTCAGGTCGGTGGAGAAGTTCTTGCATTTGTTTGGTAGGAATTTTCTTGCACAGGTTTCTTATCAGAGGCTCTCTGGTAAGGAACACCCCAGATATCAAGAAGTATAATCCGCTTGTAGAAGCGGACATACTCATAGATGTAACTAAGAACAATGCGACAATGGCGTAAGTCATTCAACACAAAACAGGAGGTACGGGCATGTCACGTATAGGAAGAATGCCAATCGCAATTCCTGCAGGCGTAACTGTAGAAGTTGCAGAAAATAATCAGGTGACTGTAAAGGGTCCTAAAGGAACATTAAGCAGAGTATTACCATCAGAGATGGAAATCAAAGTTGAGGGTTCTGAAGTAACCGTTACAAGACCAAATGATTTAAAGAAAATGAAATCTTTACATGGTTTAACAAGAACCTTAATCCACAACATGGTTGTTGGTGTAACTGATGGATTTACAAAGGAATTAGAGGTTAACGGTGTGGGTTACAAGGTTGCAAAATCCGGTAACAAGTTAACATTAAGCCTTGGATATTCTCATCCGGTAGAGATGACTGATCCGGAAGGATTAGAGTCTGTAGTGGATGGTAACAAAATTACTATCAAAGGTATCGATAAAGAAAAAGTTGGCCAGTACGCAGCTGAAATCAGAGATAAGAGAAGACCTGAACCTTACAAAGGAAAAGGTATCAAATATGCTGATGAAGTTATTAGACGTAAAGTTGGTAAGACTGGTAAGAAATAATTAAAGGAGTGACGAAAAATGGTTAGTAAGAAATCAAGAACAGCAGTTCGCGAAAACAAACATAGAAGAATGCGTCATCATCTTGCAGGTACAGCGATGAGACCACGTCTGGCTGTTTTCAGAAGTAATAATCATATGTACGCTCAGATTATTGACGATACAGTTGGAAATACACTTGTAGCTGCATCTACAATGGATAAAGACATTAAGGCAGCTTGCGAGAAGACTAATAACGTTGATGCAGCAGCACAGGTTGGTACTGCAGTTGCAAAGAAGGCATTAGAAAAAGGTATTACAACTGTTGTCTTTGACAGAGGCGGATTTTTATACGCAGGTAAAGTGAAAGCTTTAGCTGAAGCAGCAAGAGAAGCTGGATTAAATTTCTAGTAAGGAGGAAAACAGTACATGAAACGTACAATCATTGATGCTAGTCAATTAGAAATCAACGAAAAAGTGGTATCAATCAAGCGTGTTACGAAGGTTGTAAAAGGTGGACGTAACATGCGTTTCACAGCTCTTGTTGTTGTAGGTGACGGCAATGGTCATGTGGGCGCTGGCTTAGGTAAGGCAACTGAAATTCCAGAAGCTATCCGCAAAGGAAAAGAAGATGCTATTAAGAAGCTTATCACTGTTAAATTAGATGAAAACAATAGTATTACTCATGATATTACTGGTAAGCATACAGGTGCTTCCGTATTATTAAAGAGAGCTCCGGAAGGTACCGGTATCATCGCTGGTGGTCCTGCTCGTATCGTTTGTGAGTTAGCAGGTATCCAGAATATCCGTACAAAATCTTTGGGCTCTAACAATAAGCAGAACGTTGTACTCGCTACAATCGATGCTTTAGGTCAGTTAAAATCCCCAGAAGAAGTAGCGAAACTTCGCGGACTCTCCGTTGAAGAAGTAGTAGGTTAAGGAGGAATTTAAAATGGCAGAGAAATTAAAAATTACACTTGTAAAGTCTACAATCGGAGCTGTACCAAAGAATAAGAAAACGGTAGAAGCTTTAGGATTAAACAAGATCGGCAAAACTGTCGAGATGCCTGATAACAAAGCTATCAGAGGAATGATCCAGAACGTTAGACATTTAGTTAAAGTAGAAGAGATCTAATAACGAGATAAGGAGGTGTCAAAATGGACTTATCCAATTTACAGCCAGCAGAAGGCTCAAAACATAGCGATAATTTCAGAAGAGGCCGTGGACACGGTTCAGGAAATGGTAAGACAGCCGGTAAGGGACACAAGGGACAGAAGGCTCGTTCCGGAGCACCAAGACCAGGTTTTGAAGGTGGTCAGATGCCATTATACAGAAGATTACCAAAGAGAGGATTTACATGTAGAAATTCCAAGACTATCATTGGAATCAACATGTCTGCTCTGGAAGTCTTCGACAATGATGCAGTAGTATCTGTTGAAACTTTACTGGAAAAAGGTATCGTAAAGAATCCAAGAGATGGAGTTAAGATCCTTGGAAACGGCGAACTTACTAAGAAGCTCACAGTTCAGGCTAATGCATTCAGCGCAAGCGCAAAAGAAAAGATTGAGGCTCTTGGTGGAAAAGCTGAGGTGATTTAATGTTTGATACAGTCCGCAAAGCTTTTAAAATTAAAGATATTCGTAACAGACTTATTTTTACATTTTTGATGCTGATTGTTATCAGACTGGGATCACAGCTTCCTATTCCGGGTGTAAATCAGTCGGTCTTCGCCGACTGGTTTGCAAACCAGAGTAGTGATGCGTTTAGTTTCTTCGATGCAGTAACCGGTGGATCATTCTTACAGATGTCCATCTTTGCATTGAACATCACACCATACATTACATCTTCCATTATTATGCAGTTACTTACAATTGCAATTCCGAAGTTAGAGGAAATGCAGCGTGACGGCGAAGAAGGAAGAAAGAAGATCACAGAAATTACACGTTACGTAACGGTAGCACTTGCTTTAATCGAAGCAATTGCTATGGCAATCGGATTTGGTAGAAGCGGATATTTGACAGAGTATAATTTCATGACAGTGTTACAGGTTATTGTTACATTGACAGCGGGCTCTGCAGTACTTATGTGGATCGGTGAGCGAATCACAGAAAAGGGTGTTGGAAATGGTATTTCCATCGTTCTTGTAATCAATATTATTTCACGTATTCCACAGGACTTTGCTTCATTATTTGAGCAGTTCATCTCTGGTAAGAGTGTTGCAAAAGGCATTCTTGCAGGAGTAATCATTCTTGCAATCATTTTAGTGACTGTTATATTCGTAATCGTATTACAGGGTGCAGAACGTAGAATCCCGGTTCAGTACTCAAAGAAGATCCAGGGTAGAAAGACAGTTGGCGGTCAGTCAACACACATTCCACTGAAGGTAAATACCGGTGGTGTTATCCCGATCATCTTCGCACAGTCATTGATGCAGTTCCCTGTTGTTATTGCCCAGATCGCAGGAAAAGGCAACGGAACAGGAATTGGAAGCAAGATCTTAAAAGGATTATCCCAGTCAAACTGGTGTGATCCAAAGGAACCGGTTTACAGCATTGGATTGGTTGTTTACATTGTATTGATCATTGCATTTGCATATTTCTATACATCTATTACATTCAATCCGTTGGAAATCGCGAACAACATGAAAAGACAGGGCGGATTTATTCCGGGTATCAGACCTGGTAAGCCAACCAGTGATTATCTGAATCGTATTTTAAATTACATTATCTTCATCGGTGCTGCCGGACTTACCATTGTTGCAGTTATTCCAATTTTCTTCAATGGTGTGTTTAACGCGGAAGTATCCTTTGGTGGAACATCTATCATCATTATCGTAGGTGTTGTAATTGAGACGATCAAGCAGATCGAGTCACAGATGCTTGTCCGTTATTATAAGGGATTTTTGAATGACTAATGTGTACCATGGAGGATATGGCATATGCACGGCATTAGCGGAAGCGGTTGCCGTATCTTCCGAGGTGCACTAAATTATTATACAGAGAATAAGTGGCAGAACAGGTATAATGAGGCGTATTGCAGAAAACAGGAGGTTTTGTATGAAGATTATTATGTTAGGGGCTCCGGGAGCCGGCAAAGGAACACAGGCAAAGCAGATTGCAGCAAAATATTCCATTCCTCATATTTCTACCGGAGATATTTTCCGTGCAAATATCAAGAATGGTACAGAGTTAGGAAAGAAAGCAAAGACATATATGGATCAGGGTCTTTTAGTACCGGATGAGCTGACCTGTGATCTTGTCATGGATAGAATACAGCAGGATGACTGCAAAAATGGCTTCGTATTAGATGGTTTTCCAAGAACGATTCCACAGGCTGAGGCATTAGATGCAGCACTTGAGAAGATAGATCAGAAGATGGATTATGCAATTGATGTAGATGTACCGGATGAGAATATCATCAACCGTATGGGCGGCAGAAGAGCCTGCTTAAACTGTGGTGCAACTTACCATATCGTATCCATCCCACCGAAAAGAGAAGGAATCTGTGACCACTGCGGAAATGCACTCGTATTAAGAGATGATGATAAGCCAGAAACCGTAAAGAAGCGTCTGGATGTTTACCATGAGCAGACACAGCCATTGATCGATTACTATGCAAAACAGAACATCTTAAAGACTGTAGATGGAACACAGCCAATGGAAGCTGTTTTTGATGCAATCGTATCTGTCTTAGAAGCATAAGAGTGAAAGGGCATGGTTATTTCATATGTCAGTTACGATAAAATCTGCCAGAGAAATTGAATTGATGAGAGCGGCAGGAAAGATTCTTGCAAAAGTCCATCAGGAACTTGGTCATGAGATAAAACCGGGAATGTCAACCTGGGATATTGACCACTTAGGAGAAGAAATGATCCGGGATTACGGCTGTGTGCCGAACTTCCTGCATTATCAGGGGTATCCGGCATCGGTATGTGTATCCGTAAATGATGAAGTAGTACACGGTATTCCAAATAAGAAGCATTTCATACAGGAAGGCGATATTGTGAGCCTTGATATGGGACTGATCTATAAGGGCTATCATTCGGATGCGGCAAGAACACATGGGGTTGGTGAGGTTTCAAAGGAAGCAGCAGCACTTATGGAACGCACCAGACAGAGCTTTTTTGAAGGAATCCGGTTTGCAAAAGAAGGAAATCACCTCTATGATATTTCCGCAGCGATCGGAGACTATGCGGAGAGCTTCGGCTATGGTGTTGTCTATGACCTGGTAGGTCATGGAATCGGAACACATCTGCATGAGGAACCGGAGATCCCGAACTTCAGACAGCGCAGAAGAGGAATCCGGTTAAAGAGTGGAATGACACTTGCAATCGAGCCAATGATCAATGCCGGTACACCGGATGTCGTCTGGATGGATGATGAGTGGACCGTAGTCACAGCGGATGGTTCTTTATCTGCACATTATGAAAATACGGTTCTTATCACAGATGGGGAACCGGAGATACTGACTCTGACTGAGGAGGAAAAGAAATGCAGTTCGCAATTATAAAAGCAGGGCATGATATAAGACAGATCTATCAGGTGATCGATGAAGATGAACGATATGTCTATCTTGTAAATGGCTCTACAAGAACAACAGACCGTCCGAAGAAGAAGAGCAGAAAGCATGTGCAGCTGATCAAACGTATACCGGAGGAAGTGCTTCATATATTAGAAGAAACACAGATCGAAGAAAACTTAAGGATCGAGCGTGCCGTCCGCGTGATGCGTGATCAGATCACACCTAAGGGATCTAATGAACAAAGTAAATGATAGAATAAGCAGGAGGATATGAAAATGTCTAAAACAGATGTAATTGAAGTAGAAGGAACAGTATTAGAGAAGTTACCAAACGCAATGTTTCAGGTAGAACTGGAAAACGGCCATCAGGTACTTGCACATATCAGCGGTAAGTTACGTATGAACTTCATCCGTATTTTACCTGGGGATAAGGTAACGATCGAGATGTCTCCGTATGATCTGACTAAGGGAAGAATTATCTGGAGAGATAAATAAAAAGTTGTTGCTTTTTTTAAAACCACATGATATAATGCTAACTGGACGTTTTTGGAATCAAGCTCCGAAATGTCCAGTTTTTTTGAATGATACCGTACACAAGAACTTGTGAATCGGCATCATAACAGCATTTATAGAAGCACCCGGGCAAGCCTCGAAGCTGCCGTGGGAAACGAAAGGAGGATTTACTGTGAAGGTAAGATCATCAGTTAAGCCTATTTGCGAAAAATGCAAAGTCATCAAAAGAAAGGGAAGCATCAGAGTAATCTGTGAGAACCCGAAACACAAACAGAGACAGGGTTAATTCCCGGTTGTTTGTAAGCATTTATTGAGACACAAAGTGTTTCAGAAAACAGAAGAAACGTATGCAGTTTCCTTCTGCCTGTGTTATTTATGTGCGGCTGTAGCAGAGATGCTATTACATGAATAATACATTACTGCGTAATTATCTATGCAGTTTAACGGTACCCTAAACATACCGAGGGTACGTAGATATTCTCAGAGGAGAGTGTCAGTTAACTGGCAAGTTAACATATTGTAACTGCGAAGAACAGATCTTCGCTAATCAGACAAAATCTTTATGGAGGTGTAAACACACATGGCTCGTATCGCAGGTGTAGATTTACCAAGAGAAAAACGTGTAGAGATCGGTTTAACTTATATTTACGGAATCGGTAGAGTAAGTGCTACTAAGATCCTTGAAGCAGCAAATGTTAATCCAGATACTCGTTGTAGTGACTTAACAGACGATGAAGTTAAGAGAATCAGTGCTGTAATCGATGAGACACAGGTCGTTGAAGGTGATTTAAGACGTCAGGTTGCTTTAAACATCAAGAGATTACAGGAAATTGGATGCTATCGTGGTATCCGTCATAGAAAAGGACTTCCGGTTCGTGGACAGAAGACAAAGACAAATGCCAGAACAAGAAAAGGTCCTAAGAGAACTGTTGCTAACAAGAAGAAATAATTCTTAGATAAGTAAGAATGCAGGCAACGAAAAATATAGTATAAAGAAAGTAGGTTAGTTTAGATATGGCTAATAAAGTTACAAAAAAAGTGACAAA
>ERZ1034873.1009-NODE-1009-length-11567-cov-5.574878_pt1 | contig 11567 bp, 2 predicted proteins | sample MGYA00520689_ERZ1034873 | MGnify/ENA primary metagenome ERZ1034873 (study PRJEB33766, sample SAMN09781722) | gut metagenome | biome: gut microbiome | host: Homo sapiens | place: Madagascar | study: EMG produced TPA metagenomics assembly of the PRJNA485056 data...
TTAAAAACAAAGCCTCCGGAAAAACAGGAAAAGGTTCAAAAAAAGGATAACTGTATGATTCAGTCTACCAGAAATTCCAGAGTTCTTCGGGATACGGTCTTGAAGCAGCAAAGATAAAATCTATTGTAAATGAAACTTCAACTTCAGAAACGGCTGCCCAAATCAGAACCGAATTCCTTAACAGTGCCGCACAGTCTCCTCTTGCCTTCGGGCTGAACCCTAACGCCAATCCGAAATATGTTGTGCAGGGTTTTGATGTAGATTCTGTTTTTGATATAAACAAAACGGGCGCTTCGAGCCAGAGTATTTCTGTTCAGGTTAACGCAGGTCTTGACGGAACAAATGTTCTTCCCGAAACAATGTGCGTTTATGTCTTTGGACCGTTCGATTCTGTAACAGAAAACATAGTTTCTTCTATATATAATGATCCCGCAGAATATGCCGAAAACAAAGACGCACCAGTTGCAGTTAAGGAAGCAAATTCTTCTTACGAAGGCTCATCACTTGCAACATACACATTCAATATAAAACTCCCGAAGACAATAAGTCCGTTAAAGACATACATTGTTGCAGCTTCGGGAACAGATGCCGACGGTAACGATTTTGACAATGACGGAACAGTTTTTGCATTCCTTGGAGCACAGACAGGCGCGGCACCGACTCTTGCCATAAATACGCCGACAAATTCAGCTATGTTCAATTCGTCTAAAGATCTTTCTGTTACAGGAACCGTAGGTTACGACGGTGGCATTGACGAAAACAATCTTTCTTTGGCCTGGGAAGTAACCATTACTGATGAAAATGCTGATGAAAACGATCCAAACAGAGTTGTAAGAACATACAGCGGAACAAGAGACAAGTGCAAAGTCAGCACAGTCAGCGAAAACAACGCAAGCTGGTCTTTTTCAATTCCTGCCGACGATGTTCCGGCATACGACGCCGACAAAAAAAACGGAAAGGTTTACACATATTCTGTAAAAGTAACCGCAACGGGAAGCAACAAACTTAAGGCTGTTGCAGAACGCTCGTTTCATGTAGACTTAAAGCCTCCTGTACTTTCGGGACCTGAAGTTACAAAGACTGTAAAAAATGCTGCGGGTTCAGATTGCGTTAACGGTACAATTTACATAAGCGGCGGTGTAGACGAAAATTACAGAAAAACATTTACACTTACCGTAACAGACAGTTCAGATTCTGGTGTTAAAAAAGAATTCTCTTACAACGCAGGCCAGTTTAACAGTGAACCTATAGACACAACAGAATTTAAAGACGGCGCAAATCTCATAATTACGCTCGCGGCAGAAGACAAAGCCGGCAACAAAAGCGAGCCTTCTGTAAAAACAATTAAAATAGACCAGAGTACAGACCGCCCTGTTGTAGCAATTACAAATGCAAGTGCAGATGTCAAGGCTGACGAAATTGCTGTTGGAAAAAACCTCTTTAACAGCACGACAAACAGCACGCTTAATATTACCGTTACTGATGACGATGGAATAAGCGCACCTGTTATTGTAAATGCATATGCTTTGACATCGGGTGGAACTGCAGACAAAAAAAATGCAGTTCATACTGAGGAATTCAAAGATTTTACAATCGGAACAACCAGTGCCAACTTAACATTCAACCTTCCAAAGACCGAAGGAAAATATGCTGTAGAGGTTACTGCTCGCGACACTCTTTATGAAACGGCAACGAAAGAAAACAAAGTTAATCATGAAAACACAAGCGGCATTACATATTATGTTGCTGTAGACAACGGTGCCCCTTCTTTAAGCATAGAGTCAAAGTCCGGGGCATATCAGGTTCAGGACGCAGACTTTATTGTAACAGGAAAAGTAAGCGACACCAGCGGAGCAAGACTTTTTGTTTCGTCAGAAAATATTAATTCAATACCGGCAGCTTCTGATACAAAATCAATAGAAATTACACCAAAAACAGGTACTTCATTTACAACAAAGGTTAATGCTGGAACAACTTCGGGTACAAAATATTTTGTCGCCTTTGACGCATACGGCCAGCGCACTTCTACAGAATTCAAATGGAAGGTAGACGGAAAAGCTCCTACAATTGCACCCGACTTTCCTTTCAAGCCTGACCCTGAAAGCTGGTTCAACTCCAGCGCCGTCGGTATATTATTGCCACTTGCAGATAGTTGGGATAAAGATATTGAAAAAGTAATTGATGATCCGAGCAATATTTCTTCTGTAATTGCAACATTTACTGCTGCAGACGGAACAAAAAAAGCAACACCGCTTACACTCGGCGGCGCGTACAGTGCAGATAAGTATGAAAACCAGTACTACAAGTACAGCACAACACTCAATTTTGACGCAGACGCTAAGTACGATGTTTCTGTAACCGCAACGGACAATGCAGGAAACAAAGGTGTATTCGGTCCGTATAAATATAATATAGACACAACTGCACCAACTGTAACCGTCGGAGATTATGTCGCAAATCTTACCGGAAAAGAAATGAATGATGAAAACTTTGCATATAAAATTCCGGTTACGGTAAGCGATACCCTCAGCGGAATAAAGCCTGTCACTGTAAAGAAGGGCAATGAAGTTCTGACAGAAGACACTGATTATACAGAAACGGTGAGCGGTGACGTATATACATTTGAATTCAAAAAACACGTTCTTACAACCGGAACATACGCATTTACATTTACCGCAGAAGACAATGCTGGAAACACAAGTGAAGCTTCTGCAAATGTAAGTGTAGATAAAACTGCACCTGCAATTACCGTAAAGGGTGTTTCGCCTGTTGTAGCAGTAGCTGGCGATAATAAAGTAAACGGTAAAATTACTGTAACCGGCACTGTAACTGACGAAACAAAACTGGGTACAACCGGTGCCGTTACACTCAATATAAAGAAAACAGACGGTGACGGTACAAGCGCAAAAACAGCAAAGACGGACCTTTCAGGCGGAACCTACGGTGAGTGGTCTTTTGTTATTGACACGACGACACTTACCGACAACAGCACATATACTCTTGAAGTAACTGCTGTTGACGCTGTAGGAAACTCAGAGACAGACAGTAAAACCAAAATAAATGTTGACCAGAGTACAGACATTCCTTCCATTACTCCTTCAAACTATGACGCAACTGTAAGCACTGCGGACAGTGTTGGAGTCATAGGGGACGTAATAAAGAACCTGTTCGGAACTGTAAGCAACAATAAACTTTCTGGAACCGCTTTTGATGATGACGGCGTAAAAACTGTAACTGTAGAATACAGGGAAGCGGGAACAGACGCTTATACTTCAAAGAATGTTATAGAAAACGGAACTTCAACAACGGCTCCGTTTACATTTGCTCTTCCTTCAAAAGAAGCAAAGTATGAAATAAAGATAACTGTTACCGACACAGAAGGAAACGCAAACGGAACATACGCTGCCCCTTCTTTCTACATTGGTGTTTCTTCGGGAGCACCGGCTCTTAAGGTAGATGCACAGAGTTCTAATTATACCAAAAAGGGGGAAGTGCTTTCTGTAAAACCGGAAGTTACTTCAAATGTTAAAACAACTCTTACTGCAAGTTACACCGTTAAAAGAGTAACAGAAACAACAACAGAAACAGTAACAGTAGCAACGGGAACAATCACTCCGGACGATAAAGGTAATATTTCTCTTACTGTACCGGCCACTGTAAAAGACAAAGATGTTCTTGCGATAACATATACGGCAACAGACATTTTCGGCCAGAGCACTTCTGATGTACACACATATACAATAGACAACACGGCTCCTGTTCTTGCTTCTGCGTTTTACTCTTCTAACGACCTCAAGCCAACTGTAAACAAAAAAGATCCTGCCTCTTCATGGTACAAGGACGAATCGTTGCCGTTTGACATAAAATACTATGACGGTGGCTGCGGTGTTGAGCGCGTGGAATATACATTTACTGCGGCCGGCGTCACAGCAGATAAAGCAGTTACCGGATCGGGTATTCCAAAGAAAGTAAAAGCAAACGGAAAAGAATATTACCAGTACTCTGCCGCAATATCTGGCTTTGCTGTCGGAACAAATACTCTTGTATTTACAGCCGTAGATGCTGCAGGAAACAAAAGTACATCAACAACACTTAACGTAAGACGCGACAACGTGGCACCAACACTTAGACTTGTTTCTATAGACGGAACAACTTACGACGGAAATGCAAAACTTGTTAACGGAACAAAAGACGTTGAATTCATTGTAGAGGCAGCCGATGCTGCTTCAGGTATTGCGTCTGTTAAGTACGGCAATGTGGATGGAACCCCAGTTAAAGGACAGAGCGGCCAGTATTCGTTTACAATAGCGGCAAAAAGTCTTGCTACGATGGAAGTAAACACAACTGCAACAGACAACGCCGGCAACACTACAACTACAAAGCTCTTTAACATTACACTCGATAAAGACGCACCTGTCGTAAACATAACAAGTTCCCTCGACAAAGACACTTCAACACCTGCTGTAGAAGTCAACGGAACAATTGCCCTTGAAGGAAACTCCAGCGACGGAAGCTATGCACTTACAGCAACACCGGTATTCTGGTACACGCTTACAAAACCAACGGCTCCCGTAACTTCTACCGAAGGCGAAGGCTGGAGAAGAATCTTTGACGGCACAAGCGACATAACAGAATCGTCTACTCCAACTGCATGGAAGAGCCTTGATATAGACACAAAGAGCGCGTTCGGTACACTTACAGATGCAACACACGTTTACGTAGTGGCCGCGGTTACAGACTCTGCACAGAACACGGGATACTCTTCTGTACTTGATCTTGTTGTAGACCAGAACACAGACCGCCCGCAGATAAAAATCACTTCGCCAAAGTTACTCAAAGATATGGGCAAAAACGGAATAACAATCTGGCAGAAAAACACAAAGGTAATTGAAGGCCGCATTTCTGACGACGACGGAATTAAATCTCTGGAATACAGTTTTGATAATTCAACGTGGGAAAAAGTAGAGCCGAACGGCGACTCATGGGAAATAACAGATGTCAAAGAAGGTGCAAACGAAATATACTTCCGCGTAACAGATACCGCCGGAACTACATTTACTTCAAGTAAAACTTCAGGTCTTACAGCACCGTACATTACCGACGGATCAAACAAATTCGGAACAGCTGCTGCCGCTGACAGCGTACTTTACGTTACTGTAGACACAATACCGCCTGTAATAAGTGAACTTAAGTTTGACACAAAAGGCACTACTGCCACTACCGCAACTTATACCGGATTGCAGGATGTATCATCACTTTTAAATACAATTGTTGGTGGTAAAACAAAGAAGTGGCTCAAGATACGCGCACATGCAACTGATGACAACGGAATTAAATCTGTTACTGTAAGCATAGACGGCATAAACGAAGGGAAACCTGTAGCCGCAACCAAAGTCCCCGATAAAGATGGCGAGTATTACGAACTTGCAGATATTGATCTTTCGGGATTACACAGCGGTTATATAGATGCAGTTGTTACCGCAACAGACAATGCCGGAACAACATCTTCTACTACACTCAAGATAAATGTAGACAACACCTCTCCCGAACTCAAGGTAACCTACCCGGGAACAGATACTGCTTCAAAGGTAACACGCATTGTTACAATGAAGGGAATTGCTTCTGACAATAATGCCGGAATAGAATCCATTAAATACAAGATGGGACCAATCTCTTATACAAAGTCTGACAGAACTGACTGGACTGAGTGGAGAGTTGTAAAAAATCAGATAAACTGGGAAATTCCGTTTGAGTCAGCAACCAAAGATAACCTCGAAAATATACTGACTTATATTACAGATTCCAATATTTCTGAAGAGGAAACACCAGGCTCTGCTCTTTACAAAGTTTATGTCTCATTCCGCGTTACAGATAATTTGGGTAACGTTAATGAAATAGATGGTAAAGAAAGCGGAAACTATATTCTTGTAGATGCTGAGGGCGGTAAACCGATTGCTGATGTAAGCTACCCCGAAACAGGAGCAACAGTCGGCGGTTCGCTTACTATAATCGGTACTGCAACAGATGACAGCGGTGTCAAAGAAGTACAGGTTCAGCTTGACGTTAACGGTGACGGTAATTTTGACCAGAGCGACTATGATATAATAAAAACCTGGACAGCCTCTGACGGAACACCTTCTATGCAGCTGGGTACTAATTATATTGATGATGATACTGACTGGTACATTACTGCCACAGGAACCAACAGCTGGAAGCTTCTTGTTCCTACAATGAAGATTGCAGAAAATACAGCTCTTGCAGAAAAGGAAATGTCTCTGCGTGTACGTGCCTGGGACAACGATAAGCATACACGTGGCTGGGGTAAAACTGTAAAAGTAAAAATTGACGTAAAGGCTCCACAGGTAGAAAACGTTGCACTCGTACAGTACAAAAGCGGCTCTTCGGGCGAGACTTCTGTTTCGCGCACATATTCTTCGGGTATGTACATAACAAAGCCCGAGACCGGCAAAGACTGGTACCTTACCGGAACAATAAGTTCAACATCATTGAGCAGCGTAACCATAAATTCTGATGCCGAATCTGTAAATAAAATTTCTTATGAAGCCAAGGATCCTTCAGTAACAGCAGACGGAAAATATACGTTCAGTGCGCCTGTGACAATTATTGGTGACGGTAAAACTTCTGCTACAATAAATGTAAGCGGTGAAAGCGGCTATACAACTACGTACCCGGTATTGTTCTCTGTAGACAGTCAGGCTCCTCAGATGTACAGCACAGACGGTTCTCTTGCAGCAGACAAAACAACGTCACTCAGACTTACATCAGGCGGAAAGAACGTAGACGAAAGCAATGCTGTCGTAAACAGCAACGTAGTTTATACATTCGGCGATGTTGTAAAAGAAGAGGGAAGCGGCCTTGACTACATTGCCTTCTACTTTAAGCGCAGCAAATCGGGCGGCACTGAGCCACGTGTTTACAATCCAATGTTCAACACAAACGGCGACAACAGAACAGACATCGACACAACAAAGACCGCCGGAACCGCAAGCGGCGACACTTACATTAACAGCGACGGACTTCCTGTAATGTACATGAAAGACGCAGAGCGCAGTACAGAAACATCGTTCAGCCACAGTTCAATAAGCGGCAATAAAAATATACGCGTAGGAGGCCTTATAAAGATCGGCGGCTCTTACGTAAGAATTTCTTCTGTAGACAAAGATAAAGATGAAGTAACATTTGCACCGGCAAAAGCAGAATCATTTACAGAAGCAGAATTTGTTTACGCGCAGATTGTAGACCACGAGATTACAGAAGGACCTACCGGCAACGACTACGAAAATGTCTCAAACGATGACGGCGACGGAATGATAGAAACGCTCAAGGCAGAAGGTTCAAAGTACACCTGGACTGCGTGCATCTTCAGCGACAGAATACCCGACGGTCCTGTAGAGATTCACGTAGTTACAATAGACAAGGCAGGCAACATAAACAGGGGAAGCATTGCAACTTCTATCCAGAACAAACGCCCGCGCATTGCAAAGGTTCTGCTTGGAACAGACCTTGACCACAACGGAACATACGACTTCTATTCAGGCAGCGAGATTAAATATGAAGGCAATGTAACACAGGCAACATACAACAACCGCAATTTTGGCGAGTTCAACTATTACTCTGCGGTAGACGCAACCAACAAGGCACAGTCTTCTGTTACGTTAAGTTCAAAAACCTTCAAGGTAAAAAACGGAATGTGCATCCTGCCTGAATTTATAGGCGGTAACGGCACACTCAGGTACAATATGATTGTAGGCGACAGTGCGGCAAAGGAAGCCCAGAAGGGAACTGATACTCTTAAGACTCTTACAACCGGCACAGATTCACTTAAGGTGGCAGACCGCGATGGAACAAAGGCAAATATTGAAAAGCACGTTTCTTCACAGGGCGGAATCATTCTTACGAATAAGGAACTTGAAGCCCACGAAAGCACGACAGAAAAACACTTTGCGTTTACATTCTGGGACGAAACAGAAGAAACCGTGCAGGGTACAGACAGTCAGTGGGCGCTCCTTAACATTCCTGTTATTGTAGACGTAAAGGATGACACAAAACCGAATGCTTCATTCAACCCGTTCTTCTGGAATGGTAAGGGCAAAGGCAACAACTCTCTTGCATACGACAAAGACGGAAAAGCTCTTGGTCACATAGAATTAGAAACTGACCTGACAGCTGCTCTTAAAACTTCACCGTACGGAACAGGACCAAAGGTAAGCGGTAAGATTGTTCTTCGCGGAACGGCAAGTGACGAAACTCTTCTTACAGGACTTTCTGTAAAAGCCGCTTTTGTAAAAGCCGCTTTTGTAAAAGCCGCCGAAACAGAAATAGCTTCTGCCAAGTATGAAAACGGAGTGTGGTCTTCTGCAAACGGCCTTACGGTAACAAACGTGCGTGAAGTAGACCAGAACGGCCACGAAGTTACATGGGAACTTGAATACGAAACACCGTCTGCACAGAAAGACCTTGAGCTTACCGTAACAGCCACTGACGGCGGAACAAACAGTTCTCCTGAGGCAACAGAAAGCACGGCTCCTGCTCTTGGTACAAAAGAAGAAAAACGTACTGCGCTTTATACTGTTGACGTTGTACCTTATGTAACAAACGTAAAGACAATGCTCAGTACCGTAGGTGGAAAAGAAGAAGCAGCATGGTCAACATACGGCCGCACTTCTACAGGAGCCTATGTTGCAGGACACTCGTGGGCAAAGGATTCCGGTATTACAGGAAAGTCAGGCAGTGCAGAGACAGTAGTACTTTACGGCTTTAACCTTGCCGGCGGAAAAGTTGCTTCTTCTAATGGAGGCTCAGCGACACTTGACACCGTCACCGACACCGACAACAGCTTCAAGTTCAGCGTAGAAGGCTTCAAGAGCGGCGACTATACTGTTACTGTGAACGATATTCCTTCCATTAACAACATAAACAGCAACGACTCAAGTGGATCATACAAGGGAAGCGATGCTGCACAGATGTACAACCGCATGCCCAACGGTACAACAAACAACAACCTTACCGACGACTTTAAGATGAACATCTGGGACATACGCTACGATGCGGCTACGTCACAGGGTGGTACACTCAAAGAAGCGGTAATGCGCATTGCACCAGACTCTAACAATATAGGCTTTGCGTTTACAAATGGTGCGTCAAAGTTCAGTATGGGAGGCAGCAAGAGCGGCAACTCATACCAGATCTGGCAGAGCAACTACGCCGACTTTAACAATGTAAGCTTTGTCTACGACAAGAACGGCAACAGTTACGGAACAGCCACCGGTCTTGATACTTACCCGGACGGAAATAACGATTTTGCAGGCCGGTTTACGTTTATGAGCAGCCAGTGGGGTGTTTGCAAAACAGGTGATATGAATGACAATTACCAGCACCACCAGAAGATTCGTCTTGAATCAATCGGAGCAAAGAATTTCTATGCAAATACAAAATGGCAGACGTCTGCTTTAATGGATACATACAGATTCCGCTCGCCGACTCTTGCAACCACAATGCATAATGGTTCTACATCTGTGTATCTTGCATACTATGACACGTTTAACAAACAGATACGCTTCCGCTACGGTACGTTTGCCAGTGATGGTATAAATTGGTTGGAAAGTACTGACAACAATGATGGTGACAATCAGAGAAACGAGGGCTTTGGTCAGTTCCAAGATGTACATGGTTATGATACACAGAGTGAATATGACAGCAAACCTGGGTATGGAGTGGCTTCGAATGATGACTATACTACGCAGAAGAAGTCATTTGATGCGCATCCGTATGATTACAGCCTTATTGCCGGCAACGACGCCAAGTATGGTACCGACACCGGCAACGTATGTAGGCCAAGCAACAGCATGGCAAGCACCTGTGTTGCAATAGACGCAATCGAAGGCTCGTCTACTGCAGAAGATGTTGTAGTTGCTGCATGGTGCACGGGCAGCGGCGTAGCGTTTGCATACAAGAAAAACCCGTATACAGACAATGACGCAGATTCAGACTCTGCTAATGCAGGTACAGCAGGCTACTGGTCAAAGGCCGTAGAAGTATTCAGCGGTGCATGCGAAGACGTTTCCATTAAGGCAGACGCCTCTGGTGCTGTACACATAAGTGCCTACAACAAGGCAGATCAGAGTCTTGTCTACCGCTACATTAACAAAGACCGTACTACAATGGGAGACGTTGTAACTGTAGACTCTTACCAGATTGTAGGAAGCCGTACACAGATAGATGTACAGAAAGAAGGCAGCTACTATGTTCCGTACATAAGCTACTACAACCCGGCAACACAAAAGACAAAGCTTGCATATCTTCTTGCAGGAGAGAACTACAGTGCACAGGGTGTAAATGATGACGACACGTTTACAGGCAACTGGGAAGTAAGCGTTATTCCTACTTCGAGCGATATTCAGGAAGACCACACAAACATAGGCTTGTGGAAGGATACTTCCGGCGCAAGAAGAACTTCTGTTGGCGGTACTGTTAATAACTATGGCTCGATAGGAGATAATGAAGGCCAGACATCGGGTAACGGTACAAACAATCCTGTTGTAGGATATGCTACAGTTATAGGAATCAGAGGCTTTATAGAAACTGCACAGATGCGCTAATATAAGGCTTATGGCAAACATAATAGAAGTAGACGATATACATGCGCCGGGTACAAGTGTCTTCTGCGGCATGAGGGACGGCGCGCTCAGAAAAGCTAGTGGCAGTGACGGCGGGATTTTTATTGCAGAAAGTCCCAAAGTCATTGAGCGCGCACTTGACGCGGGGTGCGTTCCGGTTTCGCTTCTTACCGCAAAAAAGCATATAGAAGGAGATGCCCGCCAGGTTATTGAACGCTGTGGCAGCATACCCGTATACACTGCAAATGACGAAGTTCTAAAAGAAATTGCGGGCTTTGCAGTAACGCGCGGTGTATTCTGCGCAATGAAGCGGCCGGTACTCAAGTCTGTTCAGGAATTGTGTAAAAATGCGTCACGCGTTGCAGTCCTTGAAAACATAGCAGAAGCCACAAACGTAGGTTCAATATTCCGGTCGGCGGCAGCACTTGGTTTTGATGCAGTTCTTGTAACGCCGTCATGCTGTGACCCGCTCAACAGGCGTGCAGTCCGTGTAAGTATGGGGACTGTATTCCAGGTGCCGTGGACAAGAATAGCATGTCTTCCGCAGCAGTGGCCGCGCGACGGTCTTTGCCAGCTTAAATCGCTTGGCTTTAAGACAGCCGCCCTTGCACTTACAGACAATTCCATTGGCATGGACAACACAGCGCTTTTGTCAGAAGAAAAACTTGCGGTAATTCTGGGGACGGAAGGCGACGGGCTTTTGCCGCAGACGATTGCCGGCTGTGACTATACGGTAAAAATTCCCATGGCGCACAGCGTAGACTCGCTCAATGTTTCGGCAGCGGCGGCGGTTGCGTTCTGGCAGCTGCGCAAATTCCGGGTAGGTGAATAAAAAAGTATACACCTGTCTACAAAAACATACAGGTGTATAAAAAATTATTCATTGTATTGCGTGTTTTTTTCAAAAAGTGTGTTACAATTATATATGCG
>ERZ1034873.1021-NODE-1021-length-11394-cov-5.824764_pt1 | contig 11394 bp, 7 predicted proteins | sample MGYA00520689_ERZ1034873 | MGnify/ENA primary metagenome ERZ1034873 (study PRJEB33766, sample SAMN09781722) | gut metagenome | biome: gut microbiome | host: Homo sapiens | place: Madagascar | study: EMG produced TPA metagenomics assembly of the PRJNA485056 data...
AAGATAACAACAAGTATCAGAGAAGCTTGTTTCATACAGTTATATATCCCACACCTCAGGTGTACCGGCAGGGTATTAGGGGGCAGCCGCCACTAACGAGATGGGTTTTCGTAACACGAAAAACGTATCTCGCCTACTATGTTACCCTACTATGTTACAGAAATTTCCAAAGCAGAGGGATCAGATATAACAAGAAAAGAAAAAGTGACTATCACAGTAAAACAAATAAGAAGAATTACACGAGAGGAGGGATGTGTATGGGCAGACCAAAGAGCAGACAGGCACCAAGAACAACAATGAGCATCCGGGTATCGGAGCGTGAGCGAAGACAGATAGAAGAAAAAGCAATGGCTACAGGATTGGCTGCATCTGCATATATCCGTACGATGGCATTGGATGATGGAAATGTGGACACAACCATTCACGAGGACAGACAGAAGCTGATGCATGAATTATCTGCAATAGGCAACCACATCAACCAGATAGCACGAATGGCAAATACGAATTTATTCATATTAAAGTCGGATGTGCAGGATGTAAAGGAGCAGTTGCGACAGATACAGCGGCTATTGATGCAGTATATAAGAAGCAAGTGACAGATATGCTTTGCGGGTATCCAATGGATAATGCGGCATGTGAGGATCCTTCCGTCCGCAGAGAAAAACGGCTATCTGCTGGAGGTGAAAGAATAAGATGATCCGGAAACTTCGTATCAAACTGATCCTCGTATCGATGTGCTCGCTGATGGCGGTGCTCGGTCTGATCCTTGGCGGGATCAATTTCTTATATTACCGGGAAGTGGTCTCGGACGCGGACGATACGCTGGAATTTCTGATGGAGAACGGGGGCACGTTCCCCAAGCAGGAATGGGAGAATGACAAGGTGGCTTTTTCGCCGGAGCTGCCCTATGAGTCCAGATATTTTTCAGTCGATCTGTCGGAAGACGGAACGGTGCAGTCCTCGGATACCGGGCAGATCGCGGCGGTCGATTTTTCAATGGCGGTACGCTATGCAAAGAGCATTTTAAAGTCCGGAAAGACACAGGGATTTGTAGGAAATTACCGCTATCTGGTCTCGGATGACGCGGATAAAGTGCAGATCGTGTTTCTGGATTGCGGGCGTACACTTTCCGGTTTCTGGAGATTTCTGGTCATCAGCGTCTGGGTGGCAGCGTTTGGACTTGTGGCGGTCTTTATCCTGATCTTCCTTTTTTCCAAGCGGATCATACGGCCGATGTCGGAAAACTATGAGAAGCAGAAACGGTTTATCACCGATGCCGGGCATGAGATCAAGACACCGCTTACGATCATAGACGCGGACGCGGATGTGCTCGAAATGGAGCTTGGGGAGAATGAATGGCTTGCCGATATCAGAAAACAGACCAGGCGGATGACGGCGCTCACCAATGACCTTATCTATCTTTCGAGGATGGAGGAGGCAAAAAACGGGATGCCGATGATCGATTTCCCGCTTTCCGATGTGACAGAGGAAGTGGCGCATGAGGCACTGGTAAAAGAGGAATTAAAGCGTTGCGCGGATGAGATCGCATCGGTGGATCTTTCCATGCAGACGATACGGGACTGTCTGAAAAATAATTTTCAGGAATCGGAATCTGTGGTATAATGCGACGGTGAGTTTACAACAGATAAAGAGGAGAAAATTATGAATACTTTAACACCAAAGCTGTTTGACGTGCTAAAAGGCTACACGAAAGAACAGCTGATCAAAGACATTATTTCAGGCATTATCGTGGCGATCATTGCGCTGCCGCTCTCGATCGCGCTTGCCATCGCGTCCGGCGTCGGCCCGGAGCAGGGACTTTATACGGCGATCATCGCGGGATTTTTTATTTCCTTTCTCGGTGGAAGCCGTGTGCAGATCGGTGGCCCGACGGCAGCATTTGTCGTCATCATTTATGGGATCGTCACAGAATACGGAACAGACGGACTGATCGTTGCGACCATTCTTGCGGGTGTGATGCTGGTGATCATGGGGATCTGCCATTTCGGTTCCCTGATCAAATACATCCCTTATACGATCACAACCGGTTTTACCTGTGGAATCGCGGTGACACTGTTTGTCGGTCAGCTCAAAGATTTCTTTGGGTTAAAGATCGCGTCGGTGCCGTCCGAATTTCTGGATAAAGTGGTCTGTTACGCGAAAAACGCGGCAACGATCAATCTGACGGCAACACTGATCGGCGTGGCAGCAGTGCTTATCATGGTTGTTTGGCCGAAAGTGACCGATAAGATACCGGGTTCGCTGATCGCGATCATTGTGACGACACTGATCGTATATTTCGCGAAACTTCCGGTCAATACGATCGGCAGTGTATATGGGGAGCTGTCTTCTTCATTCCCGACACCGCATATGCCGGCAATTTCCTTTGGACTGCTCCAGAAGATGTTCTCACCGGCGTTTACGATCGCGATCCTCGCAGGAATCGAATCCCTGCTCTCCGCAGTCGTTTCGGACGGAATGATCGGAGATAACCATAAATCAAACGCAGAGCTGATCGGACAGGGTGTCGGAAATATTTTTTCCGGTATTTTTGGCGGAATCCCGGCAACTGGAGCGATCGCCCGTACCGCAGCGAATGTCAGAAACGGCGGACGTACCCCGATCGCTGGTATCGTACACTGTGTGACACTGACGGTGATCCTGCTTGCGTTGATGCCGCTTGCCGCACTGATCCCGATGACGACACTGGCGGCGGTTCTCTTAGTGGTGGCTGCGAATATGGCAGACTGGACATCCTTTTTCCATCTGTGCAAAACAGCACCGAAGAGTGACATTATCGTCATGGTCGCAACGTTTTTCCTGACCGTATTTTTTGATCTGGTCGTTGCAATCGAAGTAGGCGTGGTACTGGCATCGATGCTTTTTATGAAACGTATGGCGGAAACAGCCGATGTGACAGCATGGAAATACACGGATGAGCCGGATATGACACCGGGAGAGGCGGAAAAGCTGCGTGAAATCCCGCACACGATCCGTGTATTTGAGATCAGCGGGCCGTTATTTTTCGCAGCTGCGGATGAGATTTTGCGCATCAACAGCGACCGCTCCACAAAAGTAGTCGTGATCCGTATGCGGAGCGTGCCGGCGATCGACGCGAGCGCGATGCGTTCCCTGCGTGATCTGGAAAAACGCGCGAAAAAGAAGCGCATCACGTTAATTTTTTCGCATGTCAATGAACAGCCGATGTCCGTTATGAAAAAAGACGGTTTCGTGGATGACATCGGAGAAAAATATTTTCTGCCGAATATCGTGGCGGCACTGGACTATGCGGAAAGTCTGGTAAAATAAAAGAACCTGTCTAAGCGCAGTCTTTAGAGGCGGCGGAACAGCCCGGAATCTGCCCGGAACCTGTTTCCGCTGCTTTTTTATTCGGATAGGAAAAGTCATCCGGGCGGATAGCATCTGTTTTTACAGAAAAGTGACATGGTTTTTACAAAATTTTACATAACTATGGTGGTAATATCGCTCACATTTCCTTAAAATAAAGATATTGCCACTGTGGCGGGAAGTGAGGAGAAAAATGAAACTGACAAAGGAAGAAAAAAACTGGATCTTATATGATGTCGGAAATTCAGCATTTACACTGCTGATCGCAACGATCATGCCGCTCTATTTCAATTATCTGGCGGAACAGGCGGGGCTGTCCTCGGTTGACTATCTGGCGTACTGGGGCTATGCGGCATCCGTGGCAACGCTTTTTGTCGTGTTTATCGGGCCGGTATTCGGGACGCTTGCAGATACGAAGGGCTTTAAGAAGCCGGTCTTTTCGGTTGCGCTTGTGGTAGGCGCGGCGGCATGCGTGCTGATGGGATTCGCGAAGCAGTGGCTCGTGTTTCTGGTCATATATGTGATCGCAAAGACCGGGTATTCGGCAAGCTTGATCTTTTATGATTCCATGCTTGCGGACGTCACGACCGCGGACCGGATGGATCAGGTGTCCTCGCAGGGATACGCGTGGGGCTATATCGGAAGCTGTGTACCGTTTGTAGTCTGTCTTATGATCGTGCTTGGAGCCGGAAAACTCGGCATTTCGATGGAGCTTGCGATGGGGATCTCGTTTTTTGTCACGGCGGCATGGTGGGTGCTTATGACCGTACCCATGTTAAAGACCTACCGGCAGAAGAATTATGTGGAACGGAAACCACATGCGTTCCGGGAGAGCTTTGCGAGGATCGGGAAAACATTTTTAAATGTGCGTAAGGAAAAGAAGATCTTTCTGTTTTTGCTCGCGTTTTTCTTCTATATAGATGGCGTGTATACGATCATCGATATGGCGACCGCCTATGGTTCCGCGCTCGGCCTTGACAGTACGGGACTGCTTTTAGCGCTTTTGGTGACCCAGATCGTGGCGTTTCCATGCGCGATCCTGTTTGGAAGACTGGCAAGACGATTTCGCACGGAGCATCTGATCACGGTCTGCGTCGTGGCTTACGTAGGGATTGCGCTGTTTGCCTGTGCGCTCCGTACACAGACACAGTTCTGGATCCTCGCGATCTTTGTCGGAATGTTCCAGGGAGGGATACAGGCACTGTCCCGCTCCTATTACGCGAAGATCATTCCGGCGGAGCAGTCGGGAGAGTATTTTGGACTGCTTGATATCTGCGGAAAAGGAGCCTCCTTTATTGGCACGGCGATCGTCAGTGTGGTTTCCCAGCTGACAGGGGATATCAACAAGGGTGTGGCAATGATCGTGGTGCTGTTCGTGGTCGGCGTAGTGCTTTTCCAGATTGCGGTGACATGTGTTCAAAAAAATAAAATAGAAAGCTAAGGTTCAGCTAAGGCTCTTTGATTACAATATAAACTGAAATAAGAAATCAGAAAAAAACAGAAAGGATGATGGCTATGAAACGAAAATATATTGCAATCTTAACAGGAGTCTTTGTAGGTATGTCAGTGCTTGGAGGCTGTGGAACAACGAGTACAAAGACAACGGCGGTATCGTCCACAGAGGCGGCAGCTTCCGGATCAGAAGCACAGAGTGAAACGCTGGTCGGGGAAGTAACGGCAGTCGGAGATGATACCATAACGGTTCAGACCGGCGGGCAGCAGGCACCGGGTGACGGAGAAGAAACAACAGAGAGCACGGAGGATGCAGCAGAAACAGAGGTGAAGGTGACTGCAGATACAGTGGTCGTAAAACAGAGCGGCGGACCGGGCAGCGCCCCGTCCGATGGAAATGCGCCGGAGAAACCGGAAGGAGCGCCGGATAACGGAAATGCCCCGACGGATGGGAATGCTCCGGATAGCGGAAACGCCCCGCAGGCAGAGACCGAGGAAGCGGAATTTTCCGACATTGCAGTGGGTGACCGGGTATCCATTACATTTGACGCAGACGGAAACGCGGCAATGATCACGATCCTCGGCGCCGGCGGCCCTGGAAACGGTGGCCCCGGCGGCGGAGCATCTGCCGGCGTGGACAGCTATGACGCAGTGACCGAATTCAGTGAGGATACCGAGGAAGAGGGAAAGACCTACACCTCGACCGGAACCGATGAAAACGCGGTTCATGTTTTAAACGGCGCGACCGTTACATTAAAAGACAGCACAGTGACAAGAACTTCATCTGAGAGCAAGGGCGGGGATAATTCCAGCTTTTACGGTGTCGGAGCTGCGCTGCTTGACATGGATGGAACACTTTATGTAAGCAACGCGGACATTGATACGGATGCGAGCGGCGCGGCAGGGATCTTTGCCTATGGAGACGGTGTGGTATACGCGGCGGACAGTGACATCAAGACCACGCAGGATACCTCCGGCGGCATTCACGCGGCAGGCGGCGGTACCTTATACGCCTGGGACTTGAATGTAGAGACAAACGGCGCATCGGCAGCGGCGATCCGTTCTGACCGTGGCGGCGGAACGATGGTTGTGGACGGCGGAAGCTATACCTCAAACGGAACCGGTTCACCGGCCGTTTACAGTACCGCGGATATCGCGGTAAACAATGCTGATCTTACCGCAAACGGTTCAGAGGCGGTCTGCATCGAGGGCTTAAATTCGCTGCGCCTGTTTGACACGGATCTGACCGGAAACATGAGCGATGACGAACAGAATGACTGCACCTGGAATGTGATCTTGTACCAGAGCATGTCCGGAGATTCCGAGGTCGGAAACAGCACCTTTGAGATGGACGGCGGAACACTGACTGCAAACAATAGCGGAATGTTCTATACGACCAATACCGAATCCACCTTTGTACTTTCCAATGTGGATATTAACTACGCGGATGACAATGCATTCTTCCTGCGCTGCACCGGAAATAACAACAAAAGAGGATGGGGACAGACCGGAGCAAACGGTGCGGACTGCCTCTTTGGCGCGAACGATCAGGAAATGCAGGGCGATATCATCTGGGACAGCATCAGCCAGCTGGATTTCTATATGACAGGCAGCACCCTCACCGGAGCGGTTGTGGATGATGAAACTTATGCAGGAAATGGCGGGGACGGATACTGCAACCTGTATATCGACAAAGACAGCACATGGATCGTAACAGGCGACAGCACAGTAAGCAGTCTTTCCTGCGAGGGAACGATCCGGGACGCGGACGGAAATACGGTGACGGTAAAAGGCACGGACAGTACTATATATATAGAAGGAACGAGTGCATATACGATCACGGCTGATTCCTATTCCGATACGGCAGATATGTCTGGAGGTCCGGCGGAAAGCAGCTGGAGCGATTATGAGGTAACACGCCCGGATAATTTATAAGATCGGGCAGTTGACATTTTTCCGACAGAGTGATAAAGTATATAGACAAAACAGAGGTGTTATGGCAGGCATGACTAATATGAATTTTAGTTATATCTGCCAAAAGCTGAGTTTAAGGCAGACGTCCTGTTTTGGAAATTTATTCACGAGGAAAGGTGAGAAAATGAACGGTTTAGTAATTATCTTAATTGGAATTGTTGCATTGGGTGCCGGCTATCTGCTTTACGGACGCTGGCTCGCCAAAAAGTGGGGGATCGATGCAAACGCAAAGACACCTGCTTACCAGTATGAGGATGGAGAAGATTTTGTGCCATCTTCCAAATTTACAGTATTCTCCCATCAGTTTTCATCCATCGCGGGAGCTGGCCCTGTCACAGGACCGATCCTGGCATCGGTATTCGGCTGGGTTCCGGTTCTGTTATGGCTGATCATCGGAGGTCTCTTCTTCGGTGCGGTTCAGGATTTCGGAGCATTATACGCATCCGTTAAGAACGAAGGAAAATCCATGGGTATGCTGATCGAAAAGTATATCGGAAAAACAGGAAGAAAACTCTTTATGCTTTTCTGCTGGTTATTTACCCTGCTTGTTATCGCAGCATTTACAGATATGGTCGCAGGTACCTTTAACGCATTCCCGGTAGACGCAGCGACCGGAGCAGCAGTGACATCACCGGTATTTGCAAACGGAGCAGCAGCTTCTGTATCTATGTTATTTATCGTATTCGCGATCATCCTTGGTCTGGTACTGAAAAAAACAGGTAAGATCAATGAGGGATTAAAGGGTGTGATCGCGGTAGCGCTCATTGTTATCATGTTTGCCATTGGTATGCATCTTCCGATCTACGCAACAAAATCTGCCTGGATCGGCATCATCATGGTATATCTGTTCCTTGCATCTGTACTGCCGATGTGGTTACTGATGCAGCCGAGAGATTACATGACAACGTATATGTTACTTGGTATGATCATTGGCGCGGTTGTTGGTATCGTTGTTGCGCATCCGGCTATGCAGCTGAACGCATTCAACGGATTCGCACTGACCGGAGCAGACGGAAGCACTTCTTACATGTTCCCGACCCTGTTCGTAACGATCGCATGTGGTGCGGTATCCGGATTCCACAGTCTGGTATCTTCCGGAACTTCATCCAAGACTGTCAGCAATGAAAAAGATATGCCGATGGTAGGTTACGGCGCAATGGTTGTAGAATCATTACTTGGTATCGTTGCACTTGTTGTTGTAGGCGCAGTTGCAGTAAACGGAACAAAGCCGGACGGAACTCCGTTCTCGATCTTTTCTTCCGGTGTTGCAGGATTCCTGGAACGTTTCGGTGTCCCGAATGAAGTGGCGACCGTATTCATGACCATGTGTGTATCCGCGCTTGCTCTTACATCACTGGATTCCGTAGCGCGTATCGGACGTATGTCTTTCCAGGAACTGTTCTATGTAGATACCACAGATCCGGAAAAGATGGATGGTTTACATAAAGTACTTACCAACAAATATTTCGCAACCATCATCACATTATTCTTTGGATGGCTCTTAACACTTGGCGGATACAACAACATCTGGCCGTTATTCGGTTCCGCGAACCAGCTGCTCGCAGCAATGGTACTGATCGCGCTTGCCGTATTCTTAAAGACGACCGGACGTACCGGATGGACACTTTACATCCCGATGTTCGTCATGCTTGCGGTTACCTTTACCGCACTGGTTCAGAAGACCATCGCATTAGTAAGAAACGTTTCTGCCGGAACAGCAACATTCCTGGTAGACGGACTGCAGCTTATCGTTGCGATCTTACTGATGATCCTTGGCGCACTGGTTGCTTACCACTGCCTGTCCAAGCTGTTTACAGCAAAGAAGGAAGAAGCATAAAAAATAAAAAGTTATAACCATAGAGAAGGACCGTAGTCTGAAATACAGACTGCGGTTCTTTTTTTCTATTGCATTTTAAAGCGCAATGCACTACAATAAACCCTGGCACTGGCATGGCGAGCGACTGCCGTCAAGGCCGACAGCCAACGAAAAATTTCATAAAGAGAAAGGAATCAAAAACATGAAACAAAGAAGTAAAAGAGTAAAGGCTTTGTTACTCGTGTTCACAACACTGACTATTGCACTGAGCGGATGCGGAAACGCAGGTGACGAAACAGGTGGAAAAAATTCCTCACAGATCACTGTAGGCATTGCACAGGATTTGGAAGACAGTCTTGACCCTCACAAAGCGGAAGCGGCAGGAACAAGAGAAATTCTGTTTAATGTGTTTGAAGGTTTATATAAACCGGACAGTGATGGAAATTTAGTTCCTGCTGTGGCAAGCGGATACGAGGTATCCGATGACGGGCTTGTGTACACATTCACTTTAAGAGACGGAGTGAAATTCCATAACGGAAATCCTGTTACGGCAGCGGACGTAAAATCTTCCCTTGAAACCTGCGCTGATAGCAGCAGCGGCTCCGCTCTGATACCGGCGTTTTCTAATATCACATCCATTGAGACACCGGATGATAAAACAGTGGTGATCACACTGGCTGAGGCGGATGCCGATTTCCTGTCCTATGTGGCTGGCGTAAAAGCGGCGATCGTCCCTGCGGATAACGCAGATCCGGATGCGGATCCGATCGGAACCGGACCATACAAATATGTTTCCCGTTCCGTACAGGAAAACATCAAACTGGAGAGCTTTGCGGATTACTGGGGCGGCAAGCCGGATATCGATGAGGTCACATTTAAAGTATGTGCCGATACGGATTCTGTTGTCACCAGCTTAAACAGCGGTTCCATCGACATGATGGCACATCTGACCACGACACAGGCAAAGCAGCTGGGAGACGACTACAATGTAGTGGAAGGAACCATGAACCTGGTACAGGGACTTTACTTAAACAACAGTTTTGAACCGTTCCAGAATGAACAGGTGAGACAGGCGCTGTGCTACGGCATCGACCGCGATGAGATCATCGATATGGTTTCCGATGGCAAGGGCGTAAAAGTCGGCAGCAGCATGTTCCCGAACTTCCGGAAATACTTTGAGCCGGAACTGGCAGACAAATACAGCTATGATGTGGACAAAGCGAAAGAACTGCTGGCAGAAGCAGGCTATGGCGACGGATTCAGCTTTACGATCACGGTTCCTGCCAATTATCCGCAGCATGTGGATACGGCACAGATCATTGCGGAACAGTTAAAGAAGATCGGAGTTACGGCAGAGATCAATCAGGTGGAATGGAATACCTGGCTGGATGATACCTATGGCAACCGGAATTTTGAGGCGACCTTAGTTGGCGTGGATGCGTCCTACTTTGCGGCATCCGCGATGTTATCCAGGTTCAACGCCGATGCGAAGAACAACTTTATCAATTATTCCAACCCGGATTATGACGCAGCATATGCGGCGGCGCGAAGTACCGCGGATGAGGATGCACAGACAGCCGCTTACAAGCAATGTGAGGAGATCCTCGCAGATACGGCGGCGAGTGTATACATTCAGGATCTGCCGGATATGGTGGCACTGAACAAAAAATTTACCGGATATAAATGCTATCCGCTTTATATCCAGGATATTGCACAGATCAAGCTGGCAGATGACCAGTAAGTAAAAACAAAAAAGAGAAAGTGGAGGAGAGCAGAACATGAAACAGATCGTAAAAAAAATCCTTACCACGCTGCTTACGCTGGTGATCGTGTCATTTCTGCTCTTTCTTGCGTTTGAACTGATACCGGGAGATCCGGCAAGGGCAAAATTAGGGACGGACGCGACCCCGGAACAGCTTGCTGCGCTGCGGGCACAGATGGGACTGGACCGCCCGCTGATGGAGCGGTATGTGACGTGGCTGTTTGCGTTTTTCACCGGAGATTTCGGTACTTCGTACAGTTACAGCATGCCGGTGCGGGAAATGATCTTAGATAAACTGCCGATCACGGTCACACTGACGGTTATGGCGTTTTTCCTGATGATCGTGATATCCGTTCCGCTTGCTGTTTTTATGGCAAAGCACGAGGGCGGGATCGCGGACAGTGTCTTTTCGGGGCTCAATCAGGTCATCATGGCGGTTCCGTCGTTCTTTTCGGGAATCCTGCTCACACTGGTTTTCGGAGTGGTGTTAAAACTGTTTGTTCCGGGAGATTTTGTCTCTTATGACGTGAACGCGGGGAAATTCTTTGCGTATCTGTTTTTCCCGGCGGTCGCGATCGCGCTTCCGAAGACAGCCATGGCGGTGAAAATGCTGAGAAGCTCACTGCTTGCGGAGATGAAACACGATTATGTGAGAACGGCGTACAGCCGCGGAAACGATATTTCGGGCGTGCTATACGGGCATGTGTTAAAAAACGCGTTCCTTCCGGTTCTGACCTTCTTTGGAATGGCGCTTGCCGACATCTTTACGGGAAGTATTGTTGTGGAGAAAGTGTTTAACATTCCGGGACTTGGAAGAATACTGATGACTTCCATCTCCAACCGGGATTATCCGGTGGTGGAAGCGATCATCATGATGATGGCGCTTGTGGTGATAGTGACAAATCTGTGTGTGGATCTGATTTATCGGAAGATCGATCCGAGGATTACGGTGGAATAAACGATGGATAATACATCAAAAAAAAGGAAAAATTACAATTTTAAGATCGGCTGTGTCATCACGGCAGCGATGCTTCTCTTTGTT